>Ga0315339_1001289_pt1 | contig 23148 bp, 17 predicted proteins | sample ASW17metaG_FD_204514 | JGI IMG/M metagenome (GOLD analysis project Ga0315339, IMG submission 204514) | Ammonia-oxidizing marine archaeal communities from Pacific Ocean, United States - ASW #17 | ecosystem: Environmental > Aquatic > Marine > Oceanic | place: USA: California | collected 2016-12-05
GTTCCTCGTATTCAGGCCGCGACCGCGTCTGATCGGTATCCTCAATCCGCATCACAAACTTCCCGCCGTGCTTTTTGGCCAAAACCAGATCAAACAACGCCTGATACGCTGTGCCCACATGCACCGGCCCCGTGGGCGAGGGCGCGATCCGCACCCGTACGTCTGCCATCTCACTATCACCTTATTTAATTTAAAAGTTGAAGCACCCAAACCCGAACCACCTCCCCCTAGTGCTTTTATTAATATTTTCACCCTCACTGAGGTTTTCCGAGGGTATTCCTTTGAACGGCTTGCGATCCTTAGATTTCACAGGATGTGTTCCGAGAATGAGCGAAGAGAAATACCCTCGAAAAACCGTCCACACCTGCATTACCCAAAAGGTACAAAAATACCCCACAACCACCACAACGCAACGCCCCCCATTGCATATTTTCCTGTTTTGCCTAAGTTTACATCTACAATTCTAGGAGCTAACAGCATACGCGCCACACGCGCAAACCCCACCAAACGCATCGTCTTTGCACAGAGCACCCCCCTTCCCGCCCTCTGCATATCGCCGCGCCATACCGGACTGAGTAGAACCGAATGCTATTTACCGAAATTGAACTAAAACCCACTGTGCTCAAAGCCCTCAGCGAAATGGGTTATGAGAAGATGACCCCGATCCAAGAACAGACCATCCCACATATCGTCGCCAACAAAGACGTCATGGGCCTGGCCGAAACCGGGTCCGGCAAAACCGGCGCCTGCGCTATTCCGTTGGTAAACGCCATCGACACATCTGTTAAAGCCATCCAAGTTCTAGTCCTGGTGCCGACGCGCGAGTTAGCCCTGCAATACGTGCAGGAAGTCGACGAAATCGCCAAGCACTCCGAGACCGTGCCCTTCGCGATCTACGGCGGTTTTGACATGGACATTCAGAAAGCAAAAATCAAATACGGCGTACATATTCTCGTTGCCACGCCCGGCCGACTGATCGACTTCATCTGGAACCACCGCCTCGACCTGACGCACGTCAAAACCGTCGTCTTGGACGAAGCCGACGAAATGCTCAAAATGGGTTTTATCGAAGACGTTGACTTTATCATGGAATGCATGATGCAGGAGCACCAAACCCTGCTGTTTTCGGCAACGATGCCCAAGGAGATCGAGCGGCTGACCAAGCAGTATCTCAAGGAGCCCCAGCGCATCCAGCTCAACCGCGACCAAAAGGCTCCGCAGTCGCTCGTACACACCTTTATGCACGTCGGCCGCAACCGCTTCGAAAATCTCGTCGATTATATCAAAGACAGCGACATTCAACAGGCCATCATCTTCTGCAACTCGCGTGACAAAGCTTCCGACCTCAACCGCGACCTGCAGCGCAAAGTCGACTCGTGCGATATCATCCACGGCGGGCTTGACCAAGACCGGCGCACCTCGATCTTCCGGCGCTTCCGCCAAAAGAAGATCCGCTTTATGGTCGCAACTGACGTCGCCGGACGCGGGCTCGACTTTTCTCACGTCACACACGTCATCAACTACGACTTTCCTTTCAACACCGAGAGTTACACCCACCGCACCGGCCGGACCGGACGCATGGGGCGCGAGGGCACCGCGCTGACCTTTGTCGGCGACCGCGACCTGCGCGATCTCAAACGTCTGTTCAACTCCAACGATATCGAAGCCTTCTGGGAGGGCGATGAACCCGATCTCAACAAGATGACCGCCAAAAGTGGCGGTGGACGTGGTGGTGGCGGTGGACGCGGTGGTGGCGGTGGACGTGGTGGTGGCGGTGGACGTGGTGGTGGCGGTGGACGTGGTGGTGGCGGTGGACGTGGTGGTGGCGGTGGACGCAGCGGAAGAGGACGAGGCGGCGGTGGTGGCGAAAAGCCCGCAGCCAAAGCCGATTAACACACAAACACAGTATGCAGCAGATGCCGGTCCTCCACTTTGCAGGGCCGGTTTTTTTTGCACTTCCACAGATGACTTGACTAGCGCCTACCCCTTTTTGTAGTCTTTCTGCGTTTCGCATCACGCTATTGCCGGCGCAATCGTTCCCCGACTCAATCTTAGTACTCAATGGTACACGCCACTCAACTCATTCCGACACTCGGCGTCCCCGATATCGACGAAGCCTGCGCCTTTTACGTCGGGGACTCGGTTTCACACGCGTCTCTGGGGCGAACCGTCCGACCACCTTTTAACTGACCTCGGGCGACATCGAAATCCACTCTCTACCGGCAAACAAGCTCCGCCCGGGCATTTTTCGCTCTATCTGCTCGTCGATGACCTCGACGCGATGTACGAACGCGGTCTCGAAACCCGCGTCGAGACCGGAGGCGAGCCCAAAGACAAACCCTGGGACCGGCACGATTTTTCCGCGGTCCACCTCAACGGCTACCGCTTCGTATTCGCCAGCGAGATCGAATTCGACGAGGTCAAAGGTTATTACGACGAAGAAGTCTACGACCCGACGATCTCCTAACCTCGATAAGGAAATCCCATGAACGAGCAAGTAGCTTACGCCACGATGAGCGACCGCGAGAAATATCTCTTCGATCTCCAGGGTTTCCTAGTCGTAAAAAACTTCCTCGACGCCGACGAAATACAGGCCTTCAACGAGGCAATCGAAGCTAACCAAGACAAACGCGGCGAACACGCCAGCGGCCTCGAAAGCCCCGAACTAGCTGGCACGCACAAACGCGGCCATTACGCCAGCATGCTGACCTGGGACAAACCCTGGTGCCAACCCTTCCGCGACATCCTCGCACACCGCAAGCTCGTGCCCTATCTCAACACCTTCTTCGGCCGCGGCTGGAAACTCGACCACTCGCCCGATATCCTCACCGCCACCAAAGGCGCCGAAGGCCTCAACCTGCACGGCGACGGTCTGTCCACTTTCAATGGCTCGCGCTACTACACCCACCACAACGGGCGCATGCGCTGCGGTCTGATCAACTGCCAATTCTACCTCAACGACGTGCACCCCGGCGACGGTGGTCTTTGCATAATCCCCGGCAGCCACAAAGCCAATTATTCATGTCCCGAGGCCATCCGGTTTTGCCAAGCTGATGAAGAAATCGTCTATCCAATCCCGCTTTCGGCGGGTGACTTAGTGATCTTCAACGAGGCCACCACGCACGGCACCCTGCCCTGGCGCGGCGAGCAGGAACGCCGCACTTTGCTCTACCGCTACACGCCCAAATACATGCACTATGTCGGCGGCCACTACGAGACCAGCATGCCCGACTGGGTAGCCGAACTCACCGAGGCGCAACAGGCCGTACTCGAACCGCCCTATGTCTACCACCGCCCGCTGCTCGAAGACGACGGCGAAACACTGGTTGCTCCCCGCCGCGAAGGAGAATAACATGGCGCAGGCCTGGCAACGCGACGAAAGCTCCTGTATCGGACTGGGCGAAGCCGGCGCCTTCGATGACATGCATCTTTTTGCCCCCTGCGTCACCTATGAGAATGGCACCTACTCGCTGTGGTATAGCGGCTCGCAAAACACTGTCGCCGACCGCGTCTTCACCCTCGGCCTGGCCACCTCCAACGACGGCATCCACTTCGCCAAACACGATCGCACACCCGTCTGCGGCTTTACCGGCGGCCGCTCGATCCTCACCCCGACGCTCTTACGCCACGCCGATGGTTCGCTCTGCCGCGAAGAAGGGCGGCTGTGCCTGTGGTTTTCCTCCTGCGACTTCCCCTCAGGCAATACCCGACACACGCTGCACCAAACCACCAGTGCCGACGGCATCACCTGGGACACCCCTTCCAACGAACAGCTCGAAAATGCCTACGCGCCGACCATCATCAAAGAAGACGGGCGCTACAAACTCTGGTTCACCGATGTCGGCCAAGAACCGTGGTGTATGCGCTATGCTGAAAGCGGCGACGGGAAAACCTGGCAAGTCACCCCCGAACCCGTCCTAGTCGTCGACCAGCCCTGGGAGCGCCACCGCCTGTTCTATCCGACGGTCGTCAAAATCGCCGGGCAATATTGGATGTGGTACGGCAGCTATAGCCAGCACGGTGGCGAGGAAATGCGCACCGCCCTCGGCTGCGCCTACAGCGACGACGGCTTACAATGGCAAAAGGACCCGCAAAACCCGGTCTTCGGCCCTGACGAGTCGCGCGACTGGGAATCGCATTATACGACCAGCCAATCTGTGTTGCGCCTGGACGACGGTTCATTGCGCATCTGGTACGCCTCGCGGCCAGCGCCGCCTTTTGAGCACAAGTATTTCGCCATCGGCACGGCGCGCTGGCCGGACGCGCCTTAGGCGCACACCTGTGTTTACCTGAAAGAAGATCTCAAGCGGTCCTTTCAAATCACGGAAGCGACAAGCCGATGAACCAACCCGAAACCTCTGCCACATCACGGATCGGACAATGGGCGTCCCGCCAACTCGCCGATTACGACGCGCACCACCCCGGCACGCTATTTGCCGAGGGTCTCGTGCTGAATGTCGCGGAGGGGTATGAGCTTCAATCCGCCGTGGCGGAGTTGCGCCAACGCCGAGGGGAGCGGATTATCGGTTACAAGGTCGGCTGCACGTCGCCGAAGATTCGTGCACAACTCGGGATCGATCATTGTGTCACCGGCAGGTTGTACGACTCAGAACAACACGCGTCTGGCGCCGTGCTCTCGTGCACGAGATACGCAAACCTTACGATCGAGGGTGAGTTAGCGGTCGAGCTGTCGCGCGAGCCGACCGTGGATTATTTTTCCGGAGTTGATATTCCCGCGTGTGTGGCGCGCGTGTTTCCCGTGATTGAGTTGCACAATCACGTGATGCGAGGTAAGCAGCCGTCGGCGGGGGAGCTGATCGCTAACAACGCGTTCCACGCGGGTGTTGTCGTAGGGTACGGCGCCAGTGCCGAAGAAGCTTCTGGTGAACCATCGCTGGCGATATTCGCCGATGATCGATTGCTTGATGAGTGTGAGTGTGCCTCACTGATCCAGACGATTAGCTCTTCACTGAAGTGGCTGATGGAAATGCTGCAGGCTCGTGGCGATCGACTAAGCGCGGGCCAGATTATTTTAACCGGATCGATCCCGAGCCTGATTCCAGTGAGTGAAGACTGCTGCATTCGAGTCGATGCCGCGCCGTTCAGTCACACGGAGGTGAAGTTTATTACATGACCACTTTTCCAGTAAGAGCTTTACTTGGCTTACGACGACAGGAATGTTGAGACATGAAAGGCGTCGCAAAAATCGGTACAGTCGGCGAAGAGCGGTTTGTCGTTAGCGAGCAACACCTGATCGACTTCGCTTACGACGGGATGCCCCAGATCCTTTGCACACCATGGCTGATCTGGTTCTTAGAACACGCGGCGCGCAACGCCGTGCTGCCCCTGCTCGAGCCGGGCGAGAGCACCGTCGGGGTTGTCCTCAACGTTGAGCACTTAGCGGCGCCCCCCCTCGCAGCAGAGGTCGTCTGTCGCGCGCGAGTGTTCTACGTCGACGGGCCGCTGATCTCGTTCCAGATTGAAGCCTACGACGAGCACGAAGAAATTGCCCGCGGCATGCACAAGTTGCGCGTGATCGAGGCCGCCCGCCTTGCCAAGAGGATGCAAAGCAAGACACGACAGCCCTAGCGGCATACAACGGCGCCGCCAGCCACTGACACACACCCACACTAGCCTAACGGAGCGCTATAAAAATGGCAAAATACCGCGTCGCCATCATCGGCACCGGCCGCATGGGCGGCCTAATAGAAGACGAACTCACGACGAATCAGTTTTCCAGCCCCTACGGCCACTACCCCGCCTACCAGGCCATCGCCGGGACCGAAGTCGTCGCCGTCGCCAACCGCGGCCCGCAACGCCTAACACGCTTCAGCGAACGCTTCGGTTGCCGCAATACCTATCTCGACTACCGCGAGATGATCGAGAAGGAAAAACCCGATATCGTCAGCGTCACCACCCCCTCGCTCGCGCGTGCCGAACCGATCATCTTCGCCGCCGAGCACGGAGTCAAAGGCATCTACTCCGAAAAAGGTCTCTGCGCCTCGCTGGCCGAAGCCGACGCGATTACTGCCGCCTGCAAGGCCAACGGCGTCGCCTTCAACTGGGGCGCGATGCGCCGTCACCACGACGGCTTCAAGAAGTTGCGCGCCGCCCTCGCCGACGGGGCGATCGGCCAATTGCACTACGCGCAGATGTACAGTTACACGGATATCATTAAACACCACCCGCACACGCTCGACCTCGTCGCCATGCTTTTGGGCGATCCCGCCCCGCAATGGGTCGAGGGCCGCCTGGTCCAGCCGGGCGACCTGCTCGCCGCGAACGCTGCGCAACGCCCACGCGCCTATCCGTCCTACGACGCGGACCAACACGCCTTTGTCCCACCACCCGGCGAGGAAATCGCCGACCCGATGGTCGACTTCTTCCGTGTCGGCTACGAGGGCGGCGCCGAAGGCCATTTCCTGCCGGTCTCCGGCCTCTTCGACATCGAGGTCTACGGCAGCGAGGGCCGGGCCTTCGCCTGGGACAATGGCGAGACGATACGCATCCGCCGCAACAACCGTCCAGAAGGCACGATCGACGAAAAAAACATCCGCCCACAGGGCGAAAGCCCCACCGTCTGCACCATCCGCGACATCATCCGCCAAATCGAGACTGGCGAGCAGACCGCCGGCAATATCGACATCACTATGCAATCCGTAGAGGTACAATTCGGCCTGGCACATTCGCACTTGCAAGGTGGCGCCCGCGTAGAGCTACCGGTCGTCGACCGCTCGCTCTACATCCCCGGTGGCTGAAAAATACGATGCACATACAACGCTATATTCCCGAAAATTGAGAGACCAGCGATGCAACTGACCCATCCCGACACCATAGCCGCGATAACAAAAAAGTGGCGCGGCAAACGCGACGCCAACAACCGCCCGATGGTATCCGACCGCCTGCTCAAACGCATGCAATCGGTCACCATTGAAGAGGCCTGGCACGTGCTCACCGAACACGACTACCACCACAACTTCGCCGGCGACTGGACCGTGCTCTTTCCCGATCAGGTCTTGGTCGGGAGGGCGGTCACCTGTCGCTGGGTCCCTATCCGTCCGGAGCTGCATCAGGTGATCGTTGAGCAAGGCGAACGGGAGGGCCGAATCGGCTTCCCCAACTCATGGGTCATTGACGAGATGGTTGACGGCGACGTGCTGGTAGCCGACCTCTTCGGCTCTGTAAATCTCGTCGGCGATAATTTGACCACCGCCATCAAGGCCAATGGCGGGCGCGGCATGGTCATTGATGGCGGGCTGCGCGACTTGAGACGCATCAAGCAGATCCCCGACTTCTGCACCTATGTCAAACGCATCCACCCCGAAGCGATTCCCGGTGTCACCATGCCCGATATCAACGGTATCACCCGCATCGGCCCGGCGACCTGTATTCCGGGCGACGTGGTGTTGGGCACCGAGGCCGGGATTATCTTCATTCCGCCGCATCTGGCCGCCAAGGTCATTAAGTTTTCCGAAACGTGCGCACATTAGCATGAAATCGCTCCGTGTGCAAAACGGCGACGTCGGCTATATTCGCTACCTTACATCTACGCGTTGCAGCTAAAAAAAACAAATCACGATTTCGCAATAACCCGGAGCACTATTTTAATGCTAGCGATACTTTGCCCCTTATTCGCTATACTCACCGCTACCGCCGCCTCAGCCGACGACTGGCCGCAATGGCGCGGTCCACAAGCCGACGGCGTCTGGCGCGAAACCGGCATTGTAGACGCCCTGCCTGACTCAGGCCTCACAGCGCGGTGGCGAATGCCTATCGCTAGCGGTTATAACAGCCCTACCGTCGCCGGGGGCCGCGTCTATGTAATGGACCGCCTCACCAAGCCGGAACAGACTGAGCGCATCCACTGTTTTGATGCGGCAAGCGGAGAAAATATGTGGTCTTACGCCTACCCGTGCGACTATCGCGACGTCGGTTATACCGCCGGACCGCGCGCCAGCGTCGTCATCCACGACGGCCTGGCCTACGCACTGGGCACGATGGGCAACTTGCACGTCTTCGACGCGGCGACGGGCGATATCGTCTGGCAACGCGACCTCAACGCACAATACGCGATTCGCATGCCGATCTGGGGCATCGCCGCATCGCCAGTCATCTATGAAGGATTGCTGATCGTACAGATCAGCGGCGAGGGCGCCTGCCTAGCCGCCTTCGACCACCGCACCGGCGAGGAACGCTGGCGCGCCCTAGACGACCAGGCCAGTTATTCAACCCCAATCATTATCGAGCAGGCCGGGCGGCAAGTACTCGTCGCTTGGACCGGTGATAATATCGTCGGCCTCGAGCCCGCCTCGGGTCAAGTGCACTGGCAATACGCCTTTCCACCCAAGCAGATGACCATCTCCATCGCCTCGCCGGTTGTCGCCGAAGACCGACTCTTTGTAACCAGTTTCTTCGATGGGTCGCTAATGCTCAAATTGTCTCCGGACCAATTATCGGCGACAAAGATCTGGCAACGCGTCGGCGCTTCCGAACAAAAAACCGACGGCCTGCATTCGACGATCACTACCCCATTGATCGTCGGCGAACAGATCTACGGCATCGATAGCTATGGCGAGTTTCGCTGTCTCGACGCGGCGAGCGGCGAGCGTATCTGGGTAGACCAGACCGTGGTGCCGCGCGCCCGCTGGGGTACGGTGCACCTGACCCCCCATGGCGACAACGTCTGGATCTTCAACGAACGCGGCGACCTGCTCTTGACTAGCCTCTCGCCCGAGGGCGTAACGATCCACGGTCGCGCCCACCTCATCGAGCCGACCCGCGACCAACTCAACAAGCGCGGCGGCGTCGTCTGGTCGCACCCGGCCTATGCCAATCGCCATATCTTTGTGCGCAATGACGAGGAGCTAGCCTGTTTTAGTCTTGCCGCCAAACCCTGACGAAGGGGGAGACGGTCTGGTCGCGGAGTGCGACGGCCTGTGCATCTTCAAGGTCGGAGGCACTTTTTTAATTTTTTATTGTGATAATTCGTGACTTGGCGCGAATAATAAGACAATACAAAGTTCGAGCCTGACCCCTAACCTCTGAAGCAGCACAGTTGATGTGCAGAGACAAAGAACAATTCCTCAACCTGATCCTGGAAAACCGCAAGATCATCTACAAGATCTGCCACGCCTATTGCCGCGACCCAGAAGACAAGAAGGATCTCGAACAGGAAATCATCCTGCAACTGTGGCATTCAGCGGATAAATACAACGAGCATTACAAACTGTCGACTTGGATCTACCGCATTGCGCTCAATGTCGCAATCTCCTTTTTGCGCCGCGAAAGCAGCCGCAAGAAAAGGACCTCACCGATCGACCAGGAGATCATCGAACGCGTCGCCGACGAATGCGAACCGCAGGGTCTCGAAAACAATCTCGAACGACTGTACCACTTTATTTACCAGCTCGACGGGCTAAATCGCGCACTGATGCTCCTGTATCTCGATGACCACCCCTATAAGAAGGTCGGCGAAATCCTCGGCATCAGCGAGAGCAATGTCGCCACCAAGATCAGCCGTATTAAACAACAGCTCAAACAGGCCTTTGAAGCTGAACCGGATCAATAAACGGAGTCACCACATGAATATGGAACTGCAGGAACTCAAAGACCTTTGGCGCCAACACGATGAAAAATTAGCAAGGCAGGTCAAACTCAATATGCACTTACTAAAAAAGATAGAACTCAAAAACACCCGTTCGGCGCTGCGCAAGGCAACCCTCGACCCGGTCTTCAGTCTGATCTTCGGCGTTTTGATGCTGTGTCCGTTGGTGCCGTTCATTTACAACCACATCCAACAATTTCAATACGCCGGCCCAGCCACCGGCCTCGCCCTCTACGCCCTACTGCTAGTTATCGACAGCATCTCGCGACTGTCGATCATCGACGCGATCGACTACGACGGGCCCGTGATGCAAATCCAGCAGCAAGTAGAGCGACTAAGCATTCACAACCTTCGCTACACCTTGCCGCTCAATCTTTCCTGGGGTGCATTATGGCTTTTTGTGCCGATCGTCTGCCTGAAAGCCCTCGGCGATTTCGATATCTATTCGCTGCACCAAGGCTGGATCATGTGGAATATTGCGATTTGGTCGCTGCTCGGGATCGTCTTCGCCGGACTCGCCGTCTGGCTATCGCGACACTACAACACCGACCAGATCACCCAGCCCTGGCTGAAGAAAACGATGGACCAGTTGGCGGGCCGGAGTCTGGCGAAAGCCACGGCCTCGCTCAAGGAAATAGAGGATTTCGCGCGGGAAAGTTGAACAAATTGCAGCGGAAGGTGGCTTTCAATCGGTTGAAGGCAGTCGTCGAAAGCCATCATCCACTGCGATACCAACAATCAACCCACAACAATTTCAGATCCCACACTACGCCCCCTACCAACATACCCAAGCATCCCTCACCCAACTGCTCAAATTACATAAACCTTGTCTGGGCAATAACGCAAAACGCGATACACACTATCTTTTGTCAAAAACCATAACATATTATAAATAATAGACATATATTTTTCATTACAATTTACACTGCTTTTTTATCCTCCCGTCTTGATACGTGCACACTTATTCACTACACTAAAAGACAGAGAATTTCTTAGATTAGCAGGCACGTATTACTCAACATCGGCTCCTCCCCTCTCCCCCGGAGCCTATGTTCTCTCCCCCTGCAGTTGAAGCTTCTCCCATTGTTCGCTAGCCGTACGCCCGCTCATTTAGGTGCCACGGCTCTTTACACCAATTATAGGCTCTAGCCCAAAACGCCAAAGTTAACCGAGGGCCATTTGCGGATATACCCGCAGCGGCTTTGCTGTCCCAGATTTTGCAGGACAGCAAAATCAGGGACAGCCCTCGGAGCCTCGCAGGAGCGAGGCGAGAATGAGCGAGGATATATCCGCAAATGGCCCATTCCCACCCAACTTCAGCGACAAACGCTAACAACCCTATACCAAACCACTTATGGAAGCAATGACCAAAACCACCCCCAACGGACACGCCACCGGCAACTCAAAAGCCAATGGCAACGGCAAAGCCATCTACGACGAAAGCAAAATAAAAACACTTTCCTCCCTCGAACACATCCGCCTGCGCACCGGCATGTATATCGGTCGCCTCGGCTCGGGCAGCGACCTCGACGACGGCATCTACATCCTGCTCAAGGAAATTGTCGACAACTCCGTCGACGAGTTTATCATGGGCCACGGCAATAAGGTCGATATCACCATCGACGAAGACCTGGTCAAAGTCCGCGACTACGGCCGCGGCATCCCACTCGGCAAGATCGTCGAGTGCGTCTCGGTGATCAATACCGGCGCCAAATACAACGACGACGTCTTCCAGTTTTCCGTCGGCCTCAACGGCGTCGGCACCAAAGCCGTCAACGCGCTGTCTTCGCACTTCGTCGTGCGCGCCTACCGCGACGGCAAATACACCGAAGCCGTCTTCTCGCGCGGCGACCTACTCTCCCAAAAGAAGGGCAAGGCCCCCAACGAGCCCGACGGCACCTACTTCGAGTTCCTGCCCGACACCGAGATCTTCAGCGAATACGACTTCAACTACGAGTTCGTCGAGCGGCGGATGTGGAACTACGCCTGTCTTAACAGCGGCCTGAAACTCATCTTCAACAAGCAGAAATTCGAGTCGAAACACGGGCTACTCGACCTGCTCAAGACCGAAGCCGGCGAAGACGGCCTCTACGGTCCCGTCTACTACAAGGGCCAGTATCTCGAATTCGCCTTCACGCATGTGCAGAGTTACGGCGAGGCCTACCGCTCGTTCGTCAATGGCCAGTATACTTCAGACGGCGGCACACACCAAAGTGCCTTCCGCGAAGGCGTGTTCAAGGGCGTCAACGAATTCTACAAGAAAAACTTCAACGCAGTCGATGTGCGCGACGGGGCCTTCGGCGCGGTCGCCGTCAAGGTCAAAGACCCGGTATTCGAGTCGCAGACCAAGAACAAACTCGGCAACACGGATGTGCGCGGCTGGATCGTCAACGAGACTCGTGAAGCCATCGTCGACTTCCTGCACAAGAATCGGCAGGCAGCCGACAAGCTCGAACAGCGCATCTTACACAATGAAAAGCTGCGTAAAGAGCTCAACGCCGTAAAAAAAGAGGCCAAAGAAGCCGCCCGCCGCATCGAGATCAAGATCCCGCAGCTCAAAGACTGCAAGTTTCACAAGGGCGACAAAAAACGCGGCGAAGAAACCTCCGTCTTCTTGGCCGAGGGCGCCTCGGCCGCCGGCCCCATCGTCTTCGCGCGTGACCCCGAGACCCAAGCCATCTTCACGCTCAAGGGCAAACCGCAAAACCTCTTCGGCAAGACGCGGGCCTCAATCTACCGCAACGTCGAGCTCTACAATTTGATGATGGCTCTCGGCATCGAAGAAGACGTCGAAAATCTGCGTTACAACAAGGTGATCATCGCCACCGACGCCGATGTCGACGGCTTCCATATCCGCAATATCCTGATGACCTTCTTCCTCATCTATTTCGAAGAGTTGGTCACCAGCGGCCACGTCTACATTCTCGAAACACCGCTGTTCCGCGTGCGCAATAAGCAGGAGACGATCTACTGCTACGACGAGCGCGAGCGCAAACGCGCTGAGAAGAAACTCAAGGGCAGCGCCGAGATCACCCGCTTCAAAGGCCTCGGCGAAATCTCTCCCAAAGAATTTGGACAATTCATCAACGGCGACATCCGTTTGGTCAAAGTCGGCGTGCGCTCATTGGCGACCGTGCCCGAAACCCTCGGATTCTACATGGGCAAAAATACCCCCGACCGCCGCGATTATATAATGGAGCACTTGATCTAATGGCCTATATCGACAGCCTCTACGACAATTACTTCTTAGAATACGCCTCCTACTACATCAAAGAGCGCGCTATCCCGCACGTCGACGACGGACTCAAACCCGTGCAACGCCGCATCCTGCATTCTCTCAACAAAATCGACGACGGAAAATTCCACAAAGTCGCCAATGTCGTCGGTCAGACCATGCAATACCACCCGCACGGCGATCAGTCGATCTACGGCGCGCTCGTAGTCTTGGCCAACAAAGACCTCTTTATCGAGAAGCAGGGCAACTTCGGCAATATCCATACCGGTGACGAGGCCGCCGCCGGCCGCTATATCGAATGCCGGCTGACGCCCCTGGCCAAGGAGGTGCTCTTCAACAAAGAGATCACTCTCTACGTCGATTCCTACGACGGCCGCAACCAGGAGCCCGTTGTCTTCCCCGCCAAGATCCCGGTGCTGCTAGCACAGGGCGCCGAGGGCATCGCCGTCGGCATGGCCACCAAGATCCTGCCGCACAACCTCACCGAGCTATGGCAGGCGCAAATAGCCTATCTTCAGGACAAGCCCTTCGAGATCCTACCCGACTTCCCAACTGGCGGCTTCGCCGACTTCTCCGAATACAATAACGGCAATGGCAAAGTGCTTGTACGCGCCAAGCTCGATACCTCCGACCCCAAGCGCATTGTAATCCGCGACGTACCCTTCGGTTCTAATACGGAACAGCTCATCGCCTCGATCGAAGATGCCGCGCGTAAAAACAAGGTCAAGATCGGCCCTATCTCCGACTATACCGCCGAGGAGGTCGAAGTCGAGATCAAGATGCCGCGCGGCACCTATACCGAGGAGATCGTCGACGCGCTCTACGCCTTCACCGACTGCGAGATCTCGATCTCGGCCAACCTGATGCTGATCAATGACCAGCACAAACCGCAGGTCATGAGCACCGTCGAGGTTTTGCAGCACAATGTCGACCGCTTAGTCGACATTCTCAAAGCCGAGCTCAATCTCGAAACCGAGCTGCTCAACGCCCGGCTGCACGCCAAGACCCTGGAGCAAATCTTCATCGAAAATCGCGTCTATAAGGCGATCGAAGAGCAGACCACCACCGCCAAAGTCACCGAGGCGGTAAGCAACGGCCTGTTGCCTTTCGCCGACCAGATCAAGCAGGTGGTCACCGACGAGGACATCGACACCCTACTCAAGATCCCGATCCGCCGCATTTCGCTTTACGATATCAACCGCGCCAAAAAAGAGATGACCGATATCCGCCGTCGCCTGCGCGAGATCAGAGACCACCTGGCCGTCATCATCCCCTACACCATCGATTTTATCCAGGGGCTGCTTGATAAATACGGCGACCAGTTCCCGCGCCGCACCCAAGTCATCTCGTTCGACAAGGTCGACGTGCGCGACGCGGCCAACCGCGACCTCAAGATGCGCTACGACAACAAGACCGGCTACCTCGGGCACCAGGTCAACGGCAACGTGCTCTTCGACGTCTCGCTCTACGACCGCGTGCTCTCGATCCGCAAAGACGGCTCCTACTCGGTCGTCGACGCGCCCGACAAGCTCTTCGTCGGCAAGGGCATGCTGCACTGCGGTTTTGTCGACAAGGACCATGTCTTCAACATCGTCTACAAGGACAAGGAAGGTGCGACCTATATCAAGCGCTGTATCGTCGACAAGTTCATACTCGGCCGCAACTACGAACTAGTACCCGAGGGCTGCAAGCTGATTAAGCTGACCACCAACTCCGAGAAAAAAATTGTGCTCGACTACAAACCCAAACCGCGCCTCCGCCTGCTCAACGAGACCTTCCCTATCGACAAATACCCAATCCGCGGTTTGCGGGCGGGCGGCATTCGTTTGAGCACTAAGGAGCTGGAGGGCTGTAAGCTGGTGTGAGACCAACAGGCCTCAGCAGCGAGCGACGCCGCATCGTGCCGAAACAACAGGCTCTTTGGGTCTGTGCCTTCAAAGTCACCTCTACGGCTAGCTGCCAATGAAAAACGCTATCATGCTCAAAGGAAAGCCGGGCCGTCCCGTCGTCAGCAAAGGAAATCATGCTGATGCCATTTTATTCCGACAAAGGTCGTCAGGGGAAGCCGAGCGTTGCAACTCAGTCCGTCTTTTTAAGCGTAGACACCTAGTAAGGGGAACCATGCCCGTTACCTTGGTCGAACGCTACAACCCTGACTGGCCGCAATGGTTCGATCAGTTGAAGTCCCGATTCAATTCCAGGCTCAACAGCCGATGTGCTCACTACCGAACACATTGGCAACACTTCCGTTCCCGGTATGACGGCCAAACCGATCATCGACATTCTGATCGCGGCGCAGCGACCTCGCCAAGGTCAAATCGCTGTTGGGCGAGCTAGGTTATTTCCGCCAGGTCGAAGGCCGCATTAAAGGCAAGCCTGCCGCCCCACCATCCCTATCTCTGCCGTTAAACTAACCCAGAGCTAACACACCACATGGCCTTCCTAAATTTCTTCAGACGAAGCCCGAATACACGCAACGCCTCAGCGACCTCAATTCGCAACTATCCCTAACACGACCACGACCGACAAGCGTATATCAACGGTAACGAAATGCTGTATAAAGAAATGTACAAGGATATGAATCAGAGAGAGACGATATGACCACACCTCCAAAGCCCATCGCCCACTGGCCCCTAGCCGGCGACACCAACGACGCCGTCGGCGACCACCACGGCCAAGCCGATGCGCTGACCTACACCACAGGCCCTGACGGCACCGGCGCCACCGCGGCTGAATTCAACGGCAGCAATAACCGCATCCGTATCGAAAACCACCCGGACCTGCTCTTGGGCACCGGCGACTTCACCGTCTCCGCGTGGATCCGCTGCCAAGCCCAGATGACGCATGTCTTCGGCGATATCCTGGCGAAATTCGACCCCGTCGGTCGCACCGGCCTCAACCTCCATATCGCAGGGTCTTCACCGGCCTATAGCGCGATGTCCGACCAGCGCCACGTGCACTTCGGCATCGACGACGGCTATGTCGGTCCCTGGCGGGATTTCGGTAAACCGGAGCGGAGCAACTCCAGCGTCACCGCTACCGCCACCTGGCAAGGCGAGCTCTACGCCGGCATCGCCGACGCCGATACCCCCCAAAAGGCCTGCCGGGTGTTCCGCTACGGCGGCGAGCAAACCTGGCACGACTGCGGCCGGCTCGGCAACGACGACAAAATTCTCTCCGTTATGTCGATGCTCGTGCACAATGACCGGCTCTACGCCGGCGGCGGCAATTGGGATTGGGACAAGGCACTAAAAAAGATGCCCGGCTTCATCTCGGGGAAAGTGCATGTCTTCGAATACCAGGGCGGCACCGAATGGCGCGACCTCGGCCAGGTCGGCGAGGGCCACCGCATCATGTCGCTGGGCTCGTTCGACGGCGACCTCTACGCGGGATTGGGTCAAGAAGGCGGCGGTAAGGTTTTTCGCTATACCGGCAGCGAATGGCTCGACTGCGGCGCGCCGGATGGGCTAAATATCGAGAGCTTCCTGCCCAGCGGCGGTGCCCTCTACGCGGCGACGCACGGCAGCGTCTACCGCTACGAAGGCGACACGACGTGGAACTGCATTGGCAAAGACCCGCACGGCATCACCCAGATCCATTCGATGGCCGAGATCGGCGGCCAACTGTGGATCGGCACTTGGCCACAGGGTTATGTACTGCGGTGCGAACCCTCCGGCGAGTGGGTCATCACCGGACGTCTCGGGCTGCCGGAAGGTTTATTCGAATGCAATGAGGTGATGGACCTACGCGTCTACAATGGCAAGCTCTACGCCGCGCTAATCCCCAAAAGCCAAGTCTGGCGTTATGAATCCGACGGCCATTGGACACTCATCGCCAGCCTGGCCAGCCGGCGCGACTGGTTGCCGGAAGACCCCGACACCTGGTGCCGGGTTACCAGCCTGAACGCCTACGCCGGCCAGTTGTGCGCGGCGACCGGCAGCTGTTACAGCCGGGCTGAGCACCAGGACGCCGAGGACACTTTGGGCCGGGTGCACGGTTTTACCGCCGGCCAGGTCTGCAGCCACGAACGCGATATCGGCGGCGATTGGACGCATGTCGCCGCCGTGCGCGCGGGCCAAGAGACCCGGCTCTACATAAACAGCGAGCTTTCTTCAACGGCCCAAGCCCCTGCGCACACGACCTTCGACCTGACGAACGCCAGCCCGCTCTATATCGGCTATGGCGCGCAAACCTATTTCAAGGGCGCGATAGCCAACGTGCGAATCTACGGCAACCGACTCGACGACGAGACCATCCGCCAGCACAGTGCCTTGAGCAGTTGATAATTGAGCGCTTGAACTGCCGATTTACCCCGAAAAATCGACCTTTAAAAGGCAACAATAGTCCGGCCAACTACGTCTGATTTATCTTCGCTTCCCAAACATGCGGTCGACCGCACGTTTAATTTAGGACACGGCGATCTATCGCAAGCTCGCCAGCCACGCCCGCATCTCGGCCGGATCCTCCTTAAACATCAGCGAACCGGGCACAATAAAATCGGCGCCGGCTTCAGCGAGTTTCGGCACGGTATGACGGCGAATACCGCCATCGGCCTCGACCACGGTCTGCAAACCGCGGGTCGCGATCTCCGCCTTAGCCCGACGGATCCGTCCGGGTGCCATCTCATCCATGTCTGCGCCCTTAATACCTGCTTTGGTCCCGAGCAAGCATACCACGTCCAGCCGCTCCCAATAGGGGTCGAGCAGGTCAATCTCCTCCTCCAACAATAGCGACACTCCGGCCTGTAGCCCCCTGGCTTTTATCGCGTCCAATACCGCGCCCGGATCGTCGACCGCGTCGAAACAGAAAATGATGATATCGGCACCGGCCTCCGCAAAAGGCTCGATCCACGCGGACGGACCGGTCGTCATCAGATGTATCTCGAAGGGCCGTTCGCTGTGCGGGCGTAACGCGGCCACCAAATCGGGGAAAAAAAGCATCGTCGGCGAGTAGTGACCATCGGCCACGTCGAGGTGGAAACGCTCCGAATACGGTTCAACGCGGCGCATATCGGCGGCGAGGTCGACGAGATTGGCGGACCACAGCGAAGTTGAGCATTTGAGCATCAGTAGAACCTCTTGCTGCAAAGGGGCGAAAAGGCGCACAATATAGCCAAGACCGCGAACAACCGCCATTTGCCGAGTCGATGTGCTGCGACTTATTCTTTAAGCGTTGGCCAGGCGGATAGACGATCGGGCCACAACCTTAGCAACGATCGACAAATTGACTCCAAGCGTTAACCCCGCTGAGGGGGTGGCCACAGCGCGTATCTTGGAAGTGATACGGGTAATAGGGCTTGGCCGGGGAGGGAGTGGTCGCGACGCCGGCCCAGGGGACTTTAAAAAACCCGCCGTGGTCACCTCCGTAGCCCTCGCACTAACTAGCAAAAACTTAAAGAGCATACCCTAGTAGTTTCGCGATGCACCAAAAACAATAAGGACCTAGCACACAGATGGCAGCAGAACAATTAACCACGACTCAAGGCCTGCGCATCATCGCCGGCGAATCGCCGGAATGGACCGGGGGCGACGACATCTACGCCGATAAAACGCGGCACGTGCGCGCCGGCAGGCGGATCGTTAGAACCTGCATTGAGGCCATGCGCGTCAGCGGCACCATTTGCGAATGGGAAGAATGGACCGGGATCGCCTTGCCCGACTCAGGCAACTATGTGATCCCGCTGGCGCTCGCACCGCTCACCGTCAACCGCGAGACCTACCAGGCCACCTATCTCGAACCTAATGTCTGGGTCGAGCACCGGGTCGGCTAATGCGTACCGCTGCTGTGGCACTCCTCGCCCTGTGCATCGGTTGCGCATCAATCGTGCCGATAGAAGAGATCGCGCCAGTCGTCGCCAGTGACGCCTTAGAGCGTCTGCCGCAAGCCGGCAGGCGACAGATCGCTACCGGGCGTATCGACTTCCCGCTCTTGGCCGCCGCCGTCTTCGCCGAGTCGAATCGCGAGCGCCGCAAGCACGGTCTGCCATCGCTCGCTTACCTGCCCGCGCTCGAAACTATCTCGACGCTGCACGCCAGCGACATGGTTCTGCACCGATTTTTCAACCACGTCAATCCAGTCGATTCCTACAGACGCACCGTCGCCGACCGCCTGGACCTGGTCGATCTGCCCGCATCGTTCTACGCCGAAAATATCGCGCGGACCTTCCCCTTGTAGATCGACATCCGCACCGACCAATCCGGCGCTCTGCACTCGACCGTCTACCCGCTCGATACACCCGGCCAATTCAGCCTCACGCCCAACGGCCCACCGATCCCCCCCACACCTATGCCAGCTTCGCGCGCGACCTGGTCGAAGACTGGATGAATTCCCCCTCCCACCGTAGTAACCTGCTCGATACACAAGCGAAATACCTCGGCTGCGGCTGCGCGCTCGAAGTCGACGAGGTCGGGTTTCCGACGTTGGTCTGCGGGCAGGTTTTCTACGCGTATTGAAAGGAATTTCCGCTTATAACAGCAGCAGCACAGGATTAAATCCTTATTAAATCCTGTGATACCACCAAGCCCACGCAGACCGCCATGGCCGAATCGGCTTGGCAAGACTCTTTCCAAACAGCGGGCATTCGCCCCTATATCGTGGTCTACGAAGAATAAGACATAGAACTTAGTCGACGCCCATCCGCCGATCCGCCACAACCTCTCCGACCCGCGTCTCCCGCCCATCGGGCCACACCACCCGCACCAACGCCCTTTGTGCCGCACCTAAGCCAAAATGCGCGACCAACTCGCCCTGCGACAAATAACCGCCTGCCATGCCGAATTCCCGCACCTGCACCCGTCCGCCGGCCTCGACCCACACCTTCGCACCAACCCCCCGCGCCGCCGGCAATACCACTTGCAGCCAGTGCTTGCCCTCGTCGCCGTCGTTGCGCAACAACACCGCCCGACCGCCATTATTACTCACCACCAGATCCAAGTCTCCGTCCAAGTCCCAATCGGCCAACGCACTACCGCGACTGACGCGGCGCTCGATAAAAGCCGATACATCGGAAAACGTGCCGCCGTCGTTGCGCCAAAGCTGATTGGCCTGAGCGTGCGTGATCACCCCGCTCAGCATTTCGATGTGGGCGAGAATATGGCCGTTGGCGGTGAATAAGTCCTCGTCACCGTCGTGGTCGTAGTCAAAAAAATGGGCGCCAAAACCCACTCGCCGGAGGCTGCCCTCCGCCAAACCGGTAGCATTCGTGCGATCGGCGAAGCTGCCGTCGCCCTCGTTGCGATAGAGCGTATTGGTCTCGTAGGCCAAATTGGTGACGAAAATATCAGGACGCTGGTCGCCGTCGTAATCGCCGAAGGCCACGCCCATGCCCGCCTCGGCCTTACCGCTCTCGTTATAGGCCGTCGCCGACGTCAAGCTTTGATCGGCGAAAATACCCTGGCCATCGTTGCGGTAGAGGAAATTTGCGACACCGTCATTGGCCACATAAAGATCGACATCCCCATCCGCGTCATAATCGGAGGTCGCCACCCCCAAACCCTTGCCGGCCTCATTGTACAAGGCCACCGCGCCCGTCACGTCTACATAACCCTGGCCGTCATTGCGGTAGAGCACATCCGATTGCCCCGGATAGGCGTCGGGTCCGCAATAGTCGCGCACTTGCGCTTCGCAAATTTCATTGTCGGATAGCTCGAAAGCGAGATAATTCACTGCATAGAGATCGAGATCGCCATCGAGGTCGTAATCAAAGAAGGCCACGCTCGTACTCCACGCCTCGTTAGCAACGCCCTGATCAACTAGGGTAAAATGCAGCGACCCGTCGTTGCGATAGAGCGCGTTTGCGCCCCAATTACTCGCATAAAGGTCGAGATCGCCGTCGGCGTCGTAATCGGCCGTGGCGCACCCCATTCCGTAACCTCCGTCCTCCGCACCGGATGCCGCAACCCACGAGAAAGACCTGCCGTTATTGCGATAGAGGCGATTACCCCCGCCGGTAGACTCCGGCAAGCTATGGCCGTCGACCAGATATAAGTCGGCCAGCCCGTCGCCGTCAAAATCGGCGCCGCAGACACCCGCGCCCAAGGTCTCGGCGATATAATACTCGCCACTCGCGCCGTGGGTATGCACAAAATCGACGCCAGAATGCGCCGTGATATCGACAAAACGACGATGCACCGCTGGGGTGGGTAAAGCCGCATCAGCCGCAGGTTCCTGCACGATCGAATCCTGACCTTTCCCGCTAGCATAGGAACGCGCCGGATTACTTAGAATCAGCTCAAGGTCGCGCGGCGGATGCCCCTGCAACACAGCAAAGCGCGCCAGGGCGGCGCGGCTTTTTTCGTGGTTGGATATTTTTGCATAGGCCTGACCCAGACCGTACCAGGCATCGGCGTGCACGGCATCGCGCGCCAATAAACGCTCAAAGTGCCGTATCGCCTGTTCGTCGCGCCCTTGTTGCGAACGCAGTTGCCCTAGCCCGTAATGGGCTTCCGGGTTTTCCGGATTCAGCGCCAACGCGTCCTGCAAATATACTTCGGCATCAGCCCGACCCTGCATCAAGTACAGCCGCCCCAACGCCGCATGTATGCGCGCGTCTTCGGCATCCGCCACCAATGCCCGTGAATAAGCCTGCTTGGCATGGTGATAATAGCCCAGACTATTTTGCACCCGTCCCAGGTTGTAGTGTATGAAAGCCGCGCCCGGTGCCAACTCCACCGCCTTCGTCAGATGCGTCAGAGCTTGTTGCTGGCGGCCCTGCAATACATAAAGGCACGCCAGATCGTTGTGCAATACGGCATAATCCGCATGCAACGCCAATGCCCGACGATATAGTCCCTCGGCCCGATCCACCTCACCGCCCACCACCAACGCCGCGGCAACGATGCGATAACACTCGACGAAGTCCGGCCGCGTCGCCAGCGCATTTTGGCAAAGACCCGAGGCCACCGCATACTCGCCGCGGGCGAAATACGCCAGCGCCTCGGCATATTCTGGCGGAGCCTCTTTAACTTCGACAGACTCGGGCACAACCTCGGTAACGGCCTCGGCACGTTCCGCTGAAAACTCCGTCGTAGGTGGATCATTCGCACAAGCCGCCAACAGATATAACAACGCTAGATAACATGGCCGAAACATCATCTACAAAATATAGCCTTGTCTACGCCTATCCGCTCCGTGCGTCCCACCGGTGCCTGGTGGATGCCTTGTCGGCGTCCATCAGCCTCCGTACCTTAGACCGCGTCATGGCCATACTGATTCTGCTCACGCTCCTGTCCAGCATGACCTTATCCGGTCTGATCTTCTACGAGCGCTACCTCGTCCAGGGATTCCTCGACAACTTCACCCTATTGCTGCTCGCCGGTGCTGGCTCCGTTGCGTTGTTCTGTATCGCCTCGCTAGCGCTCTTGCCGACGGCCAGGGGTGAGCGGGTGCGCAAAATCTGGCTCGGCCTGCTGGCTACCGGCCTGACGTACGCGGCTGCCGACATACTCGCCGGCTTGGCGCTAATCCCGCCGCTTTCCCCCGCGCTAGTCGGTGACCAAATCGTGCACCACCGCCTAGTACCCAACACGCATTCAGCCCTCTACAGCCGCGATTTTAGCTATATACAACGCGTCAACAATATGGGTCTGCGCGGTCGCGAAACCTCAGTGCAAAAAACACCGGGCACCCGTCGCATCGCCTTGCTCGGCGACTCCTTCATCATGGGCAAGGGCGTCGAAGACGAAGAAACTGCCGCCGCCGTGCTCGAACACGCGCTGCGCCAGGACGGCCACTTGGTCGAAGTCCTCAACGGCGGCGTCGACAGCTACGCGCCAATTCTCTCGCTCTTGCAGCTGTGCACGCTCTTCGCCCCATTAGACCTCGACCTAGTCGTGCTCAACCTCGATATGAGCGACCTCTTGCAGGAACAAGCCTATCGTGGCCGCGCCGCCTACGATAAAAGCGGACGACTAATCGGCATCGACGGACGCCTCGACGAGCTGGGGCTGACCCGCACGCAACGCTGGCGCAACTGGATCAACGAGCATCTCTACTTTAGCCGCCTGTTCGTCTACTACATCCAGCATTGGGCACACCGGCACCAGGGCGTCAACGTCGCCAATGTCGTCGGCATGGCCAACCCCGCGATCCTCGCACACACACTCGCCTCCGACACCGACAATCGCGACGAGCAGTGGCGACTGCTCTTTTCCAGCATCCTCGACATGCGTACTTTCTGCGCCGAACGCGGCATCAACTTCATCCTGACAACCTACCCCTGGGGCCACCAGATCAACGAGCGAGAATGGACGCCCGGCCGGCTTGCCTTCGTGCCGGAGGGCGCCGTTATTTCGGACCGGAGCCCGCAACG
>Ga0315339_1001291_pt1 | contig 23119 bp, 20 predicted proteins | sample ASW17metaG_FD_204514 | JGI IMG/M metagenome (GOLD analysis project Ga0315339, IMG submission 204514) | Ammonia-oxidizing marine archaeal communities from Pacific Ocean, United States - ASW #17 | ecosystem: Environmental > Aquatic > Marine > Oceanic | place: USA: California | collected 2016-12-05
CGAAGCCATGGACCCCGATGCCGGTGATCATGTCCCACTTGACGGAGCCGTCTGCGAGCTGCACGAATGGTCCACGACCGAATCCAGAGCCCATGTATGGGTAGAACGCCGGGCGACCCCGCATGGCTTCAAGGCGTTCCATGGCCTCATCACGTACGGGTACTCGTCCAGGATCCGCGGGTCGGACCCCGGTGATCGTCGCCTGGTGGCGTTTCAAGGCCCCTACCAAGGTTTCGATGGCCTGCTCGACATCCGGGCAGTCCACGAGGGGGTTGAGGTGCTGAGCTGTCTTGGGAAGTTCAGATGGCATGAGGCCCCCCATTCTACCGATTCAAGAAGCTGGCTGAGGATGTTTATCCGGCGTGCGGGAGGCATGGAGGAGGGCTAGGATTCGACTGATGTATGAACTTCCACGTATAGACATCCAGGGCACCCCGGCTGACATGGGCCGACAGTACGGCGAGGCCGTTGCCGATCACGTGCATTCGATGCTCGAGAATCGCCTCCGGGAGGCCGAGGGGTATTTCAGCGAGCGTGGTGTTTCAAATGGTGTCGACCAGATGCAGGCCACTGGCAGTGCCATGATCGAGGCGCTTGCCGCATGGGACAAGGCTGGCTGCGAGGAACTGGTTGCAACCGCAGAGGGCGCCGGCGTGGAGCCGTCGCTGCTGATCGCGGTCATAAATGTAACGGACACGCGTGACCTGGTGCACTTTGGAAGCACCGGGGCGGATGAGGGATGTACGTCCCTGATGATCCCCCCCGCCTTCAGCGCCGGTGGCCAGGTACTGGCCGCCCAGACATGGGATCTCAACTGCACTGACCTGCCCAACGTGGTCTGCGTGCATCGTCGACCCGAGTCGGGTCCGGCGACGGTGGCCATCACGATTGCCGGCGGGCCGACGATCCTGGGGATGAATGAGCACGGGCTGTGGGTTGGAACCACGAACCTCAAGACACGTGATGTGCGCATGGGCATCGCGTACACGAACCTGTTGCACCGGGCTATTCGCGAGCGGACGCATGCCGATGCCGCGGGCGTGATCGCGGGTGCCGACCGCATGGCGGCGCACACCTTCTGGCTGGCTGACGAGCATGGCGGGACGCAGCTTGAGACGACCTCGACGACGTGCATCACGCGGGTGATGGATGATCAACCCATCGTGCAGACGAATCACTGTCTTGCGCAGGGTCATGTCGACGCGGAGCCGCCATCTGAGAGCAGCCAGCATCGGTGTCGTCGCGCCGAGGACCTGCTTGCCGGTGGGCAGCATGATGTTGATTCGATTCGCCGGTTGCTGGCCGACCGGAGTGACGGGTTGTTGTCGATCAGTCGTCACCCGGAGGATGACGATCCCTCGGCCACGATTGCCTGCGCTATCGGCGTGCCGGGTGAGCGACGCTTCCACGCCTGCCGCGGCCCCTCGGACCAGGGCACCTGGGTGGAGTTGTCACCCGGCAGTTGATGGACAGCCCCCAGGCAACTACTGCGGGTTGAGCAGATCGATTCATATGCGTTCTGGAATAGACGTAAGCTAACTTCTCTGTAGAACAACCAACATCATTATCTATATATCCTATTCAGCAATGAAACCTGTTGATTCAGGCTGGTGACGTTGTTTCGTACTTCAACTATGATTTGGCTAAGAGGGCTCTTCCAGCTATTCAGGCGATCACCTTATGCCAACAGCTTCTGAAGAAGTCAGACTAATCCTCGACCGTCAGATTGATCGTATTCTCGACATATCTGGCAGGAATCCGCTCATCAACCTCTCTTTGAGAGAAGCTAGAACTCGAGTAGCCATCGTTGATGAGTTGCCGAATCAGCTTATTCAAACAATTCAATCTGGGAAGAAGATGTCCTTGCTACCTCTGGACGAGCACCCCATGGCAAGGCAAGGAGACGCAGGCCTATCGCGAGTTCCGGATGAACTTCCATTCCTGGACTCGGACTCTGAGCAGTTGGATCGACATACTGATTTATTTATCCAAACTAATCTTGAGGAAGCCAAACTCAGCTCAACACTTAAATTTGCTGAGAGACGTTACCGAGCTGATTTTGAAGACAAAGGGATTCGAACCCTTTACCTCGCCATCGGTTTTCTACAATTTCCTAGATATACCGGTCGCGAAGAACTAAATACAGCCCCACTGTTTCTGTATCCAGTAAAAATCGATCGTCAAATACTGAATAACAAACTTCGTTATCAAATTTCAGACAGCGGCTTGCCCCCCATTTGGAATCAATGCCTTGATTTGTTCTTGCTCAAACAACATCATCTATCGTTGCCCAAATTTCCAGACACAGAAGACGGCGGTGTAAAGCCGGAAGAGTACTTATCGATTGTTGGAAAGTGGCTCGAGGACCAAGAACTTGACGAGGTTGGCTTTAGCCTACTCAGGCGTGGTCGACTTGCGTTTTTTAATCCTTCTGGCACTTCTATCATCGTTGATATGGATGATGATGATTGGGCCGATGAGTCTGGTGCAGGTATCACCGATAATCAATCGTTGGCCAAAGTTGTTTTAGGCCAGCTCAAAGACAGCGATGATTATTCCGAGGAACACCCACCGGTCTTTGACATCGATTCACATGATATTGGCAGCCGTATCCACACACCTCTGCCATCAGATTCCTCGCAACTATCGTGCATTGTAGATGTGTTGCAGGGGCGAGACATCATTATTGAAGGGCCCCCTGGAACTGGTAAAAGTCAGACGATTACTAACATCATTGCTGCCTCAATTGATGCTGGCATGCGAGTCTTGTTCGTAACTGAGAAACATGCGGCACAAGCCGTCGTAGATTCTCGGCTTAAGGGCATAGGCCTTGGCGACTATGTCCTCCAGGTTCATTCGAGCCAGACAACCTCTCGAGATGTTCTGGAGCAGATCAAAGAGCGCATTGAAAGAAGGCGCACCAATAATCCATCGAAGCTTCCAGGATTAATTGAACGTCTTAATGCTACCAGAGATCATATCACTGGCTACTTAGACGCTTTACATGCCAACACAGATGATGGCTGTGGCCGATCGCTGTACTCATTAATAGGCGATCTTCGTTGCCTTACAGAAAAGGGCATCGAACTTCACTCAATAGATCCGAGTCAAGTACCAGATTCATTTGATGATATTGATGAAGCGGCTCGCCTTCTTAGAGAATTCAGGATCTTAAAAACACAGATTCCCTCAGTGGTTGCTGACCAATGGAGCCACTTGCACATTCCTAATTTTGACAACAGCATGTCTCCAAGGATTGTACAGATTTCTAATCTGCTCCTGCATTTGACATTAAAGAAGGAGCTGCCTGCGCCCAGGCAGAGTGTAGATGCCTTCGGATTTGCGCGCACAAAGAAGAAGCTTGGCCCGATACAAAATTTCCGGATTATGGCATCGAACTCATGCCGTCGTTTATTCAAACGTGTGTTACTACGTCTAGAATTACGACGTGCCATGGCTTGCTTACATGAGTCCTTGAGTCTTGATAGAAAGATCTCTCTCATCACACCAGAGTCCATATCACTACTTTATTCGTTAAGAGATCACTGTGACAAGATTCATGTGTGGTCGCGCATGTGCCGCATAGCAGACCAGCTACGCCAACTTAATGTTCCAGACTGGACTGAAGATGTTGATAATCCCGCGTTGAGTTATCGTCTATCAGCAATACATCATCACATCTCTAAGTTGATGAAAGGATGCCCAGAACTTGCTCAAATGAGCAGCGACCGGCTTAATCAGCTTCGCTCAGAGTTCAGGGAACTTGATGCAGACATACAGATTCTTTCTGCTGATAGGATTGCATACGGTGCACATGTCACACGTTCTCAGCTTCCAAAGGGATGCAGCGGTCCTCTGAAAAAACAGATGACCGAGCTATCACTTCTAAATAATGAAATTCGTAAGACTCGAGCCCATGTACCACTTCGACAGCTATTCAAGCGTTGTCCAAAGTGTTTAATCCGGCTCAAGCCTTGCATGCTCATGGATCCCATCACCGTATCGCAAGTTCTTCCCCAGCAGCATGATCTCTTTGATCTAGTTATCTTTGATGAGGCCTCTCAGATAGAGCCAGCAAAGGCATTTGGCAGCCTTGCTCGTGCTAAACAATTTGTAATCGTCGGGGATCCGAAACAGCTGCCGCCCAGCACCTGGTTCCGGGGATCAGGCCGTGATGATGGCATCGATGAAGAAGAGGTAGTTGGGGAGGACGCCGAATCAATTCTTGAGATTGCTGCCCGCCAAATGCCTGATGGGTCCTATCGAAGCCTAGAGTGGCATTATAGAAGTGAACATGAGTCACTCATAAACTATTCAAATCGAATGTTCTATGACGAGAAGCTAGTCATCTTCGCAACACCACACTCAGGCATGCAAGGCGCATTGGGCGTCAGTCATAAGTATGTGGAGGGTGCATTTCAATCAGGCGTAAATCAGATTGAAGCGGCAGCGGTCGTAGATTCCGCCTGCGCATTCTTGCTGAAACACGCAGAGAATATAAAACCACCCAGTCTTGGCATAGCTGCAATGAACCGCAAGCAGTCGGATTTAATCGATGACTTGCTTGTTGAACGCTGTGCGTCAAACAGAGAATTATTGGAAGCGTATGAGCACCTTAATAGTCACGCATCTGAACCTGTGTTTGTAAAAAACATCGAACGCGTGCAAGGTGACGAACGAGATCACATTTTAATCTCATACACCTATGGACCGCCCTCGCCGGGCGAGCAAGGAGTTCATCAGCGATTTGGGCCAATCGTAATAGATGAGAATGGTGGGTGGAGACGGTTAAATGTTTTAGTTACGCGTGCAAGGAAAAGCATTCTCGTCTTTACTTCAATGAAGTCATCCCAGATCATTGCAAATGACAACCAAGGTAGTCGAAGCAAAGCCGCATTCAAGAAGTACTTGGAGTACGCGGAGCTTGATGGGCAAATCGACATTGCTTCGCCAACGGGTGTTGGCGAAGCAGAAAATGAGTTTGAGGCATCGATAATTAGATTTATTGAATCTCTGGGATATGAATGTGACGCACAAGTTGGTGTTTCCAAGTATCGAATAGATATTGGGGTGAGGGTTCCAAACCTGCCAGGTTACATTTTAGCCGTCGAGTGTGATGGACGAACATATCACAGCTCCAAGTCAGCAAGAGATCGGGATGCGAATCGGCAGGCTGTATTGGAGGCTCGAGGATGGACGTTCTATAGAGTCTGGTCTACTGACTGGTTTAACAATCCAGACTCAGCGAAGGCATCATTACAAGCGGCTATTGAGTCGCGGATCGATGCACACATTCATTCCTCTTCTGCCCATCAACCTGGGAGCCAAAACAATAGTGAGTCTGTGAACAACGAGGTCTTATGGGATTAATCAGATATTGTGGATGACTGAGTGAAATGAAGCGGAAGACTTTACCCCTCACTCGAAGCTCCAGCGCTCAACATACTCCGCCGGCCCGGTGTTCCAGGCGACCGTGTCGTCCAGTTCGACAATCAACTCTCCGCCAGGCATGTGGACCGTGCACGCTCCTTCAAGCAGTCCAGACGCGCTTGCCGCGAAGACCGCCGCCGTCGCGCCCGTTGCGCAGGCCTGCGTCACACCAACGCCTCGCTCCCAGGATGACAACACCATCCCGGCAGTTTCAATGGCCGCGCAATGCACATTGATGCCCGCCGGGAAGGCAGCGTGCTGCTCTAGCACGGGGCCAAGGGCAGGAAGCATCGCCGCATGCTCCCGGGCTTCAATGAAAAGGACCGCGTGCGGGTTGCCCGTGGCAACTAGATGCAGCTGCAACTGGCACCCCTCCCACTCCAGCAGAGCCGCATGGTCGCGGGTCTCAAGTTCGCCCTCCTGCATCCCCACCGCTGCAGCACCCGCAATGGGCATCGGCATGGAGATTGAAATCACGCCATCGCCTGCACTTCGAATCGAATGCACACCCGCATCCGTCTGCAACTGGTCGCTTCCCGGATCAAGCCAGCCTTCCTCCATTCCAAGGCGAGCAAGACATCGCAAACCATTGCCGCAGAGTTCAGCCGCTGATCCATCACGGTTCCAGGTCTCAACCCTGCCACCTGCCCCATGGGCAAGCAGGCCATCGGACGGCTTCTGGCTGAAGAGACGCTGAAGGAACTGCTCGCGGCCCGAGGCTGGCATGTCCCCCGCCTTGATGATGTGCAGCACATTGCCAAGCCCCTGCATCGTCGTCACGTGGCAGGAAGTCGTCATGCCAGGAACCCAGCCTGGATCACGACCGCGACAAGAAGCACGACCACGGAGAGCCGCAGGATCCTGCGGACGGTTCGATCAATGCCAAGACCCTCGCACGGCCGGCCCACGAGCGTCCGGAGGTAGTTGCAACGCCAGGCAATGGCGCCATGACGCCAACTTCGACGCCGCGGCTGGATGCCATGCAGCGAGGCGATCAACTCCAGCGACCCGGCCATGGCATCGACCGCCTCCGGACTGATCCGGTTCCCGTGAGTGGTCTCTTCAGTGGTCTGATCAGGATGCATGCTCAGGTCCTGCACTGCAAAGGTATCGGCCTGTCGCTCGATGCGTCTGGAAACCCAGCCGAAGCAGGGAAGCACGATCAACAGCCCAAGGGCCAGGTGCAGCAGGTCGCGTTCCGCCGTATCCCCTGCCATGAACGAGGGCCAGAGCTCCCTGGCTCCTGAGATTGCCAGTTCAGCCACTGCCACGATTGCAAACAGCGAAAGGAAGAGCGTGAGCATGTGGCGACGACGCACGTGCCCCACCTCGTGCCCCATGACGGCCAGTACATGCCTGCGAGGAAGCTGCTCCAGCAGGGCATCCGTCAGGAGAAGGTACCGAATACGAGGGATGAACCCCATGACGGCGGCATTGACCACCATGCCGCCAGTTCGCCAGAGCATGATCTGGCGCACCCGGACACTCTGGCGCCTGCAGATACGCTCCATGTCATCTCGCACTTCGCCAGGTGGCATGGGACGAAGCCCCAGCAACGACTTTGCCATCAGGGGGGTAAGAACAAGAATGCCCATGGAGACAACGAACGCCAGGATCCCGAAGAACAGGCCATCCCAGGTCGAAGCACTCCCCTCCCCCGTGGCCTCCATGCCCATCTCGATCCAGTCCACGGCCCCAATGATCAGGAGCATCGGAACCAGGAGGAGCAGGATGTTGATACGCAGCTGGGCAAGTACATATGAACAACGACCCGGGGCCGCATGCCCCGGCAGCCCCACCTCGACCTGTCGCAACATCCGCGCGTCTCGAAGTCGACGCTCGATGGGATACCAGGACCACCAGAGGGCAAGCAGCCCCAGGACGGCAGGCCCCATGGCAACCAGCGCCTCGAGGATGAGCCATGACTCGCTGATGAGCCTCGTGACATCCAGCCAACCAAGAAGCAGCATGGCAGCGAGGTAGTTGAAGAGGATGAGCCACGTCGCGCCGGTTCGTACACGGTGCGCACCCTCAAGCGACCGGCACCGCCCCTGGGCAATGCTTCGATCTATCCTCCAGAGCCACGTGCCGGCAACGAGAACAACCAGGATGGTCGGGAGCAATGTCAACAGCACGACCAGCCCTGTCCCGGGTTCCGGCCCGGGCAGGTCCAGGACCATGCCCGCATCGGCAGCCAGGACGGCCATCACAAGCAGGATCGGAATCAGTGGGAGCACCGTTGCGCGTGTCCGTCTCGGTAGTGGGTCAGCTTCGTGGCCGGCTGATCGTGCCCAGGTCGACGATGACACCATCGTGTCGATAGAAGTCCAGGTTCATGCGATTCACATCGACGAAGGTCAACACCAGGCAGTTGGCACGCGTGCTGTTGGCGTAGTTCATATCACCCAGGCCCGGCCCGGCGTGGTCGGAGTTCTTGTGACTCTCCGCATGGAAATGAAAATGGAAGAGTCCCGTATAGCCCGCGTCGAACATCTCCTGGGATGCCAGGAACTTTCGATCATGGTGCCTGATGTTCGGGAGAAACTCGAGGATTTCGAAGCGACCCTGCTCGTCAAGAGCAAGAATCCCCCCGTACTCGGTGGTTTCATCAAGTCGGTCACGGTCGGCATAGTCGAAGACATGTGATCGGACCTCCGGATAGTGAAAGGCCTCGATGGCAAGCTGCATCGCCGCCAGGTCTCCCCACGTGTACTTGTCCCGGTGCGTGAAGAGTCGTTCCAGTCGCTCGTTTGCTCCGACGATCCCCGGGTTGGATTCCGTGTAGTGATTCTGTGAACTGAGGTAGTTCTCGAGTTCCCTGTACAGCGTAGAGGTCTGCGCATCCATGAGATCAGTTCGATGCCTGTTGACCGCGACAACGGTCGCCAGGTCCCGCATCTGCAGTTCCTCGCGGCGTTGTTCCGAAAGATCCTTGATAGCTCCAGCGGCCTCGTCCCAGAACTGGGCACGCTCCGGCTGCCTGATCTTGTGCAGCCAGATCATCTCTTCCCTGTTGTAGGGCACCATGCCGAAGGTCGAGGCGGCTGCCGACAGGTCTGCAAGCATCACGTCCTCGCTACCTGGCTCCGTCTCGGACGCCAGTGCGATGAGTCGTTCGCGCTCGCCGAGGCGATGCAGAAGATCCCAGCAGCGTTGTCGAAGGCTTCGCTGCGAGGGCTTGTTGGATTCGATGAACAGGTTGAACACCAGTTCGGGCACCTTGTCCTTCCCATGCATCTTGACAAGCGCCAGGTACTCAGGGCGTTTCGTTTCATCCGGCGTCATGGGCCTGGGCCGACCCCAACTGGAAATCAACGCCGGGTCCAGTTCGACGATATCCCGTTCAGCGATCCAGTCACAGAGTTCGACAAGCCACGGCCAGTTGGTCATGCGAGGCAGTTGACGACGCAACAGGATTTCTGCGCGCCCAGGATCTCGTTCCCAGAGAAGGTTGATGGCCTGGCGGCGAGCCGGCAGCCCGTAGTCGGGCCGCCAGACAACGCCCTCTATGAGGGTGTAGTCGGCCGCATCGAGGGTGGGATCACGTGAGAGTTCCTGGAGACTCACCACGTGGGTACTGTTGTGCCTGCTCCGGTCGGCAAGGGCAGCCCGGGGATCCTTCACCGTCGTGGAACAACCACCTGAGGCGAGGCAGGATGCTCCAAGGACTACTAATGCAAGGATGGTGTCTCGAATCACAACCACGTCTTTCCAAACCCGTGTTCCTGCATACCGACTTGGGCAGTGTACCTTTCCGGGGGTTGGGGAACGAGGGAAAGGGCTTTGCCGTATCATGCCCCTCCATGACGAATGAAGACATGGACATGCCAGGAAACGATGCCGATCTTCACAGCCAGGTCACGAAGGTGATCGAACTGATGAGGCCGTCCATCCAATCAGATGGCGGCGATATCGAGCTTGTCAGTGTCAGCGAAGATGGTCATGTACAGATCAGGTTCCATGGGGCCTGCGTGGGCTGTCCTTCCAGCAGCATGACCCTCCAAATGGGCATTGAACAGAACTTGAAGACCTATGTGCCAGGCTTTCAATCCGTTGAAACGGTTGATGACCAGGGCAGAAGCACTAATAACTGAACATAACCATATGCTGTCATTGCACTAACAGGATCCTCCAACCTGCTTGCATCAGACTTGTATCGAAGGTCTGACTTGGCATCAGCCATGATTACGGTAGAATCAGGGATGGTGGTTCGGGGCTGAGGTGCCCCGCGGAAGATGGCGTGACCACATCGGCAGGAGGTCCGAGGCATGCTCGTCATAACGAGAAGAGAAGGCGAAGAGGTCGTCATCGGCGATCCAGCCAACCCGATCGGGATTGTCAGGGTTGCCTCGGTCAAGGGTGACCGGGTGCGATTGGCGATGGATTTCCCTCGCGAGGTGGAAGTGCACCGTCGTGAGGTTGCCGAGCAGATCCTGGCTGAAAAGCCGAGCATCGTTGGCAAGATTCGACCTGCAAACCAGAAGAGCTGAGCTGCGAACCCAAAAAAAGTCCGTGGCGTGCAGTGGGAGCACGCCACGAACCGGGAAGGGGTATTCGACGCGGACGCTCGCGGGTGGACGAACCGTCATCGCCGATGGTTGGCAGCAGGTCTGGATCACCCATCCAGCCCTGGTCTGCCTCAGCAGTCGAGCCCGTCCTTGGACTTCGACCGAGAACCGGACATGACAGGCGCTGTGGCGATCCTTGCCGGGCGGCCCTGCCCTTGAGGAGTCTTCCTTGACCCCATGAATACTCGGTATCGAACATTCGGCGACATGTTGAATGCTGGTGGTTCCATCGCAGCAGTCAACCTGGCTTCGAAGTGACGCACGCACGCCATCCGTGGCGTGCGACGTGCGTCGGTATCGAAAGTAGCACGCATCCATGCATGCCGAAATGATGTGAACCCCTTGCCGGAGTTCACATCGATGCAACTGCAGTACTCATCTGTGATGAGTCCGTGGTTTCCATAGAAGCGATTCGTTGAAGACACGAAGCAACCTATTCTTCGCGTTGTTTCTGTATAGCTCGCCTTGCACGCAGCATGATCTCGGCCTGCTGTGCAAACTTCTTCTCCCGGAGTTGTTCCCAACGTTGAGGATCGCGAACCTCGAGGTGATCCTTGACTCCAAGGACGACCACGGACGAACTGAGGTCGGCCATCTTGAGCATGCGTTCTGGAATCCGGATCCTGCCCGACTTGTCCATATCCACCCGAGTCGCCTGCGAATAGAGCAGCTGCTCGTATTCCAGGAGTTCCTCGTCCGGGATCAGGGACTGCTCCCCAGCCATGGCCATGGCCTCGAAGGTCAGTTCCGGCCAAAGCCACAGGGAACCCTCCTGCCCAGGAGCAATGTAGAAGGCCAGCCCATGGACCTTCGGGTCGAGTCGCCCACGAAGGTCTGACGGGATGGCTAGACGCTGCTTTGCGTCGATTGTGTATTCGTATTCGCCTGTAAATAGCACGCATCAGTTCCTAACGGCTCCTGGTGGGTCAATGGGAAGTTACCCCACTTTCTCCCACAGATCAACACATTTAATCAAGAAATGGAAAGCAGATCCAAAAAGACCCCCTGTGAAGCGTCCGGAAACATGCCTATCTCACGTTCCTGAAGAGGTTTACGTATACTCAGCAAGTTGATGCTTCTCAGGATTGCTTCTTTCTGCCCCCTTTCGGGCAAACTCGGACTGCATTCTGGGCACATTGGCGCAGAATAAATCGCCCTCTCATTGGGGATGGGTGGGCAACGGGGGAGTAAATCAATGTCGATGGTGATGCACTGGAGCCACTGAATGGTTGCGCGAGACGTGGTTCAAGAAGTCATTCAGAGCGTGCCGCACGGCCTCTTTCTCATGACCGCTGCGCATGATGATGCTCGTTCGGGGATCCTTACGACGCGGGTGCAGGTGTGCTCCGCAACACCGTTCCTCGTCGTCGTCTCCATCCCACGAGGAACTTCGATCGAACCCCTGATTCGCGACAGTCGCTCCTTTGGACTCTGCCGTATCGAGAAGGAAGATCGACTCATGATGAGGCGGTTCGATCCAACTCCACGCAGGGGCGATGACCCCTTCGTGGCAATTCCAACTTCCACGGCCATCACGGGATCTCCTCTCGTGCACCGCGGTCTCTTCTACATGGATTGCGAACTCGTCGGGCACATAGCCCCCGAAGCGGATTGTCGACTCTACCTGGGCCAGGTACGTGCTACCGGCTTGCTCGAAAATGAACCGAATATCCTGCCAGTCCACGAGATCGAGGCGACGGCAGGAGATGAACTCGGGCTGATCAGCAAGGCCTGAATACCCTCTATTTCGATACCCTGTAACGATGCACCCCGCCAACAGACTTGGACTGGACTACGTCGATGCTGCCAGGCAACTTGGAAGCCCACCTGTGTCGGTGGTGGATGTTCATGCACACATCAACGGCACCCGCGCCGCCGCACTCTTCAAGCAGGCTGCCGAACTCTACGGAATTGAGCATGTCTTCTCGATGACTCCGCTGGATGCCCTCGAAGCCATGAACGAGGTGCTCGGGGACATGGTGCACTTCATCGCGATTCCCGATTTCGCTGAAGCGGACAAGCTCCATGCACATGGGAAGGGGTTCCTTGATCAGATCAAGGCCTTTCACGAGGCAGGCTCCCGCATCGTGAAGTTCTGGGCGGCCCCACGATCCGTCGAGTACGGGATTGAGGCTGGCGATCCGAGCCTCCTCTCCATCGATGGACCGCACCGGAGAGCCGCGATGGATCTCGCCGCCTCACTGGGCATGTCCTTCATGGCGCACATCGCGGACCCGGATACCTGGTTTGCCTGCAAGTACACCGACTCCAGCCTCTATGGAACGAAGGCCGACCAATACGAGGCCTTTGAACGAATGCTCGATGCGTACCCGGTGCCCTGGATCGGGGCGCACATGGGAGGCTTCCCAGAAGACCTTGTATTCCTCGATGGACTCCTGGAACGACATGCAAACCTCTACCTGGACACCTCGGCGACCAAGTGGATGGTGCGGGAACTCAGCAGGCATGAGCCGGGGAAACTGCAGGCCTTCCTGGAGCGGTGGCCGGGGCGGATCCTGTTCGGCAGTGACATCGTCACCTCGGACGACCACCTCTCCCCCGCCTCGTCGGACATGGGCATGGCGATAAAGGCCTCCACGCCGGCAGAAGCCTTCGATCTCTATGCAAGTCGATACTGGGCCCTCCGCCATCTCTTTGAAACGACGTACGAAGGCCCTTCCCCCATCGCGGACCCGGACCTGGCCATGATGAATCCCCAGTTGCATGACGAACTGGATGCGCCGACACTGCGTGGGCAGTCTCTTCCAGCACCTGTCCTGGAGAATCTCTACAGGGGAGCTGCCGTCGAGTTTGCCGGCTCACCGGACGCCATCCGCTCGTACTGATCTTTCACCGCGACCCACGATGCAGGATCGCCTCCTCGCGAGGATTCGCTGTCCGTCGGAGTTGATGCTTCCCTGAGCCGCACCGGGAGTTCGTGCAGGAACGCATCCAGTTCAAACCAGGCTCCACCCCTGTCGTTCATTTCGGTCGCTGCTGGGTGCCCTTCTCCGAGCAGGACGGGCACATGATTGTCCAATGCCCATTGGAGGTGGCAGGAGCCTGCCACGTGAGTCCGATGGGATGCATGGCCATCAAGGAGAATCGCATCAATCGCACCCTTCAACAACCATGGGCGTGAAACAGCCGGCTCGATTCGAATTACATCCTGCAGACCGACAAGTTCCATCCATCGGAGGGCTTCTTCGAATCGATCGAAAGACGGATCAGCCAGGAGACGTACATCGTGGCCGAGGAGACCGAATCTCCCGGCTACGTTCGCCAGTTCCTTCAGGTTGGTCCACGATGCAGGTTCCCCCATGGCGGCGAAGACAATCGTGTCATCCCCTGCATCCCAACGTGCACGCAACTGCCTGGCATCCTGAGCCTGGCCCTTGGACAGGCGTGGAACAAGTTCCGAGCATGAGGATTGGGGAAGCCCCGATTCCATCGCCCTGTTCAACGCCCCCCGGCTGGTGCACGTCATGTGCATGGCCGGTTCCGCCCTGAGCAGGTCGATGAATGACGACGAGCAGTCGAATGCGTCCAGGGTTCCAAGGCAGGGATACCCACCTGCCCATCGCGCAGCCAACTCGACTGATGCGGACCCCCACGCGTGAATCAGGCACGGACTGCCCCAACGCTTCTCCCAGGTATCAAGTACTCCCGATACGGAGTGCCTTCCTCGGGAGAGATGCGCTTCGTTTCCAGGAATACGGCCCCGGGAAGATGGAAGATCTCCCTGCATCCTCGGGCCTGCGCCAACTTCCATCACGACATGCTCATGCCCGGGAAGAACCTGGAGACACTCACCCACAAGATGATGCAGGCAAGGGCCGCTGGTAAGAGGATCAATATCGACCAGGTGCAGAATTCCCACAAGCGTTACCCCGGACCGTTCAGTCGATCACCCAGTTCCGATTCCATGTAATTGTAGAAGAGTTTCGCGAGACGCTCCCCGGTCAACAGGGCCAGTTCATCATTCATCTCGTTGCGAACCTTCGCGGTATGGAAACCATGGGGTGATGGTGAAGGAATCTCGACGTTCAGCGTGAAATAGTCGGTCGTGCCCTCGCCACCGGGGGCAGGGAAGACGCGCTTCCCGCTGACAAGATCGAGCACCTTGACCTTGCTGATCGATCGTGGTGCAGGTGTTACGCCGTCGTAGGTCAGGGCGAACTGCTCCACATCGATGTAGATCAGTTGCTGGGCTCCCACGAGTTCTCCCACCTTCTCAAGTGAAATGATGGTGCCCGAACGATCCTGCTTGCGTGCCATGACCATCGCATCACGGGGCGAGATCATGAACTGTTCAGATATGACACGCTTCTCCATGAGCAGTGTCGTTGCCTCATCTGCAATCACACGCCGAAGACGGGTTGGATTGATCCTGTTCCGACGATCGTCGATGAAGATCACGGTTGGAACATTGCTCAAGGTGAACTCCGCCGACACCTGTGGTTCCGGATGGAGCACATATACGACAGGGGTGGCGATGTTGCAACCTGCCATGAATTGGAGGATGAACAGTGAGGTCAGGAGCAGTCCTGCGGAAAGGGGGCGGAAGTGGTTCACCTGGCATCAAGCTCCGGCTTGTACTTGTCTGGATACTTCGGCTCCAGGTGCGGGTAGAAGATCCAGGCCGTGTGCTTGATAAAATCGGACAACAGGCCGGTCTGGATGATCTCGGCCGAAGCCGAATCCCTGTCGAGCTCCTTGAGCTTGGGATAATTCGCATCAACATGGTACGCATCCGTGAACTGGTCCGGGCTGAGTCCGTCACGCTCGACGATCCCGACAGTTGCCGTGCAGTTTCCCTCCCAGATCCAGCGGTTTCCAGGCGGATGAAGTCGGAAGGTGTGAATGTCGATGAAGATGATCCGATCGACGTTCAGTGCCTTGACCATGTCGTCGTAGGGCATCGCGTTCCAGCGCGGCGTCGTGAACTGCCACTCTCGGACATACCTCGGATCGAGCACCTTGGCACCTGAAACTTCCCTGGCGATCAGGCCACCGACACCGGATGCAACCGAGCTGCAGAGCACCGGGTGCTGATGCAGGATGCCCAGGTCCGCATCGACAACCACTGCCAGCGTCCGGTGCTCAAGCCCCTCGTACTCGGCCAGAACCTCGATCCGCTTCTGGCTCTCGAAACTCTGCGCCATCCCGGCACCAAGCAGTAATGCCTGACAACCCCCGGCAGCGGCAAGGCCAGCCAGCAGGAGGATGGAGATGGTGAACACACGACGCATCAGATGAACTCCTTGAAACGGAGCATCTTATACGCCCAGGCAGCAAGGAGCAGTCCAAGAACGATCCAAGTCCATCGAACAGACCAATACCTGGTCACAAGGCCCTCCACGGGGGCTCCAGTCAACAGGATGATCAGCCCGCCAAGGCATGCCAAGGCCGTTGTGATCGCAAGCAGGGCTCCCATGGGCTGGGTATCAAATGCCGCAAGAATGTCACCATCTGCAGCATGTGCAAAGGCTGTCGTGAACCCACACGTCGGGCAAGGCAGGCCCATGTGGGTGATCCAGCCACAGGCTGGAAGCCCCATCTGCTCATGGGTCCCAGCTCCAGACCCATCAGGCGACAGAAGGAAGGCCACGACAAGGACTGCTCCACAGCCCAGGGCCACAGCGGCGGCCAGCAGGCGGCGAGTCAACTCTGACGTGCCAGCCCGTTGGAGCGGTTGAGATACAGTGAGATGCCCGGGCATTCGATAAGCCTACCACGCCCATGCCCCGGGCAGGTCCAGGCTGCTCTTCAGCCTCCAGGGTTGCTGAAATGCTCTTCCTGGAGTCCCTGTAGATACGTGCATAAATCTCCCAGCTCGTCGCCGGCAAGGCCCGATTCGCACAGTTTCAGGCCCTCTACGCAGAGTCGCTCCGCCTCACCTGGTCGTCCCATGTTCAAGAGGAGTGCAGATCGGGAGGCGATGTTCTCCAGCAGGAGTTCGATCGAGGCCGACCCCGATGGATCGTAGGAAGCACGGGGTGCAAGGAGTCGCTCATGGAAGCGCTCGTAGAACTCCAGCTGCTCGGACTCGGAACCACCGTATTCGGGAATCAACGCGATGTTTCCATGCCCGAGTCGAAGATCACTGCCCGTCGCACGCATGTCCAGTGGATTCAACCATGCCAGTTGCTCGATGAGTCCAAGGTGCTCGCGGATGTGCAGCAGGGCATCATCGGTATCCCCATCCTTGTACAGTCGCCTGGCAAGAAAGTAGTGACCCCAGGCCACGTCCCGCATCTGCCTGTTCTGCTCGGGGAATCGCGAGACCAGTTCCTTCAGAACCTGCAGATACGTATCGAGGGACTCGCGTTCCGAAGTCGCGTCTCCCACTTTCCCGGAGGAAGTGCCGCAGCGGAGATGCGCGACCGCGAGGTTGCGTAGGTAGAGCGGGTTCGAGGATTCAAGTGCAACAAGGCGCTCGAAAGCTGCCCGGTATTCCCTGTACTGTTCCAGTGCCGCTTCATGGTTACCACGCTTGGCTTCGACCGAGCCGAGGTTGGCGAAGGTCACACCCTCGTGCAGCAGGAACGTCTTGTTGTCACTCTCGGATCCAATGGCTTCCTGGATACCCTTGAGCGAGTTCAGGTAGGACGCCTCTGCATGGTCATAGTCCTTCAACTCGTGGCGAGCATGGTCACCGCGGTGCGTATTGATGGAGGCCTGCAGGTAGAGCACCTGCGGCCGGGAACCTCCACCTGCATTGAATATGGCAAGCACTTCCTCCGACTGCTTGAGCGCTGCTTCGGATGCAGGCCAGTCGCGATACGTCGGATTCCTGGCCGTCCATTCGATGCGGGCCAGTTCAAGGAAGGCTTCCGAAAGTTGCAGGAGGACCTCGAGATCCTCATCCGGAGTCGAAGACCGGACACGCTGGAGATGTTCGACTTGAAAACGTGCCAGGTCAGCTGTCTCTTCAAGTGAATCGACACGTTGGATCAGGACATCAACCAGCTCTGACAACCCGGTAGCATGTTGAATCTCGACATCGAGGAGTGCCGACTTGGCATCACGCTCGGTGAACGCGATACGACGCTGCCTGGCCTCGCTGAGAGCAAACATCGTCGAGACGATGACACCGGCAATGAGAACAATGAGAATCAACGAGGCTGCAACCAGTGCGCCACGATGACGACGAGCAAACTTGCTTGCCCGGTAGGCAATGCTGGGTGGGCCTGCATCGACGGGCTCGTCATCGAGGTAATGTTGCAGATCCGCAAGGAGTGCACCGGCCGTGTCATACCGGCGGGTTCGTTCCTTCTCGAGGCACTTCATGACGATCCAGTCGAGATCGCCCCTGAGAAGCCTGGTCAATGAACGCTGGTCCGTCATTCGATCTTCGGCGGCTGACCTGGACCTGTCAGCAGCCTCCTCGATCTTCGTTTCGAACTTCGTGGATGGTCGAGGCGGATCCTCTTCGCGGATGATCCTGGCTATTTCAGCGAAGCCGGCCGAACGAAGCGTCTCGGCCTCGAACGGAAGACTGCCCGTGAGGACCTGGTAGAGAACAACCCCGATCGAGTAGATATCGCTTCGCGTATCGATGTCCTGGGTCGTCATCTCAGCCTGCTCCGGGCTCATGTACTCGGGAGTTCCGATCATCTGGCCTTCGCGGGTGAAGATCGTTTTTTCCGTAAGCGGCTGGTTGAGCGACTTGGCAATGCCGAAATCGATGACCTTGACCATGGTCCGGTTGTCGTTGTACTCGACAAGAATGTTGTTGGGTTTCAGGTCACGGTGAATGATTCCCTTCTGGTGAGCGTGCAGCACCGCATCACATACCTGCATGATGAGACCGACACGGTCACGAATAGCAAGCTTGTGACGGTCGCAATGCAGGGTGATCGGGACACCCTTGATGTATTCCATGACGAAATATGGCAGGCCCTTGTCAGTCGTACCTGCATTGAACACCTTGGCCACCCCGGGGTGGTCCATGATTGCCAGCGCCTGCCGCTCGGACTCGAACCTGGCAATGACCGAGGCCGTATCCATGCCGGGCTTGATGACCTTCAATGCCACCTTTCGCCGAACAGGAGCCGTCTGCTCTGCAAGGTAGACGATGCCGAAACCGCCTTCGCCCAGCACCTGGAGGATCTTGTAGGGACCGATCTGCTTTGGCGCATCGGCCTTGGCGAACATCCGCACCGTGCCCTCAGTACCGGAACCCGCCCCGGTTCCAGCTTCGGAACGGATCGTTGGATCCTCCTGCCCAGGAGAGATTTCGTCCCCCTGGAAACCGGAGTTCACCGTGGGATCTTCGTCCGGGCCGGGTGTATCAGGTTGGTTGGGTTCCCCGCTCATGAACAGCTGCTCCACCGGCAACCATAGACGAAATACAGGTCTTGGCCTGAGTCAGAGCTGGAATTTCAGCCAGGCTCGTCAGGAAAGACGCGTGGAGAACCATGTCCGGCTTTCTCCCGCCTCGACCTCGACAAGGAGGTGCAACTGGAGTGTTGTTCCATGCAGATCGCTGACCTCCATCGGATCCGATGTGAATCCGTGCAGGGCCGGTGGCGATACGTCGACGATGTGATCCGAGCAGGCTGCATCGAGCAGAGTTCCCTGTGATATGACCCACCCTTCAGCAACAAGCAGGGACCGGAGTTCTTCGATGGAACCGAGGCAGTGCACCCGCCCTACTTCATCGACTGCCAGTTCGATCTGATCACATGCAGGACACCTGATCGGCAGCAGCGTAAGACCCTCGACATGGGATGCCAACGAACCCCGATCACAGGATGCATCCGCCGAGGAAGGCTCTTGAGTGGACTGCTTCGCCACCGAGGGCGCGGGCATCAGCTTCGCTGGGGTGAACTCAACTGGGCCAGGCTCGGTTGGGAGGGGTGTCCATGACATTTCAGGTGGTCGAGGGAGCGACTTGGCAACCAGTTCAGTCTCGTTCCTGGCTGGATTCGTTGAGGCCAGGACTGACCTGACATCCGAAACGAAGGTGCCGATTCCCCCTTCGGAAAGAGGCATCTTCATTCCTGTTGAACAATGCTCGTCAAGTTCGATCCGTTGTATCGATCCTCGGTAGGCAACAGTGCAACCCAACTGATCAAGTGCAGTATCTGCAAGGCGGCTTGCCATCTCGGCTGCCGTCCCCTCGGGAGAGCCTGCAATGAACAGGCCAAGGTCGAGCTTGGCCGGGTCGATCATGGCACCTGCAACGATCGACTTGATCATCTGGTAGGCGGCAACCAGTGCAGCCTGGTCCGCACCGGTCAGGATGGTGATGCGATCGGCATCCAGGCTGCCGGTACCGGATGGTTCAAAGTGCGAACCGGGCAGTATCAACCATTGCCCGCAGGCCCTTGCAAGTTCCGGAAGTGATTGGAACGCATCGAGTTCTGCCCGTTCCAGTCCAAATGAGGTCAATTGGATCTGGTCGTCGTCGATGCGAGCCAGGACACCGGGAAGACCCGGCCCGACGAGGCTCCTTGCGCATGGAAGGAACCATGCATGTGCTCGAACTGGAAGATGACCCGGGATGAGACACTCGATCCGCGGCGAAGGCACAACGACAATCTCAGGTTCCAGGTTCGACTCGATTGCCAATGTCGGGGCCGACGCACTGTCGGTCGTAAACAGTGCCGTCAATGCGGCATACTGATCCGGGTGCGTCGTCATGGTGACAGGTTGGATTCAATCTCGAAGCAACTCGTCCGGGCGCCTGTCTCCCCAGTGATCACCTGGTCGTTGTAGGCATCCACCTGGCTTCGTCCATCTACAACGACCTGGTAGCGATATCGACCCGGAGGGAGTGGAACGGTGGCTTCAAACATCCCGGACGCCCTGTCATATCTCATCGGGGTAGCCGACGTCGACCAGCCGTTGAAATCGCCGGAGATGGCAAGGCTCTGTTCCGGCTGTCCAGGCTGCTTGAAACAGATACCAAGTTCCGACTGGATGACACCGAATGTCAGTGCCCCATCGGGTGGAGTCATGATGGACACGACTGGTTCATCGACAACCGGGCTTGGTGCCGATTCGGGTGTCGATGCCAGCGGGGGTGTCGAAGGCTCCTGCTTCAGGCCAGCCTGCATCCGCAAGGCAAGTTCACCGACCCTGGTATTGGCCTTGGCTTCGGGTGGAGGCGCCGTGGAGGAACTGGGTCGATCGAGGTCGCTCAGTCGCATCGGGGGCGGTTCAAGTGCAAGCAACCAGTCGGCAAGATCCAGGAAGTCACGCTCGGCCTCCGAGCCGGGCGCGAATTCCGTGATGGGTTGCCCAAGACTCGCCGCTTCCCTCAGTGGTTCATGTTCGCGGATCACCAGTGGCAGCAGGTGATCGGGGAAGTGTTGGCCAAGCGCGTCGAGGATACGGGTGGAAAGACGCGAGTCGGGATTGTGGAGCGTTGGCAGCATCGAGCACTCGATGGGTCGGCCGATTCGCTCGATCAACGACTGGATCGTGCCCCACTGCCTCTTGGCACCACGGAGAGAGAAATACCCAGTCTCGACCGGGATGAGCGCCTGGGTTGCCGCCCTGAGCGCGTTGTAGGTCAACAGGCCGATCGAGGGTGAACAGTCCACGAGGCAGATGTCGTATCGAGGTGAAACATGGGCCAGAACCTTTGCAAGACGCCGGTCCCGGTCCGGCAGTGAGTACAAGCCCCCATCGGGCGACTCGAGACCTGCAAGCATCATGGTGCTGGGCAGGAGATCCAGTCCACGCGACACTTCCCACAACTTGTTGCCCGCTTCAAACCCCTGGTCGAGGTTCGACAGCATCGCCTCGGCAATGCCCGACTCGATGCAGGATTCAGGGACGCCAAGCCCCGCAGCACAGTGCGACTGTGGATCCATGTCCACAAGCAGCGTCCGCGTCCCTCGACCGGCAAGCACCGAGGCCAGATTGATGGCGGTCGTCGTCTTCCCGCAGCCACCCTTCTGGTTGACGATCGCAACGGTACGCATGGCCCTGCTCGCTCCTTGCCCGGGGGATGCATTTTTCAGCGCGGCGCGCAGACGCGGCGCACCAGTGCATCATCGGCGGTCGCGGATGGGAGCCTTGAATATGGGACGCTCAGGAAGGCATCACCTGCATCCACGCATGGTGGATGGAGTCCTCGTCGATATCGTCAATGCACTCGACTCTTCCCGGGGAGACAGGGAGAATCAATCGGTGCTGTCCAGAGCGGACCTTCTTGTCGAAGCGCATCCGTGCAATCAACTCGGCCGGATCACGGGCAAGGGGAAGTTCCATGGGCAGGCCGATCCTGCCAAGCAGGCTCCGCAGATCGTCGACCCAGTCTCCCTCGATCATGCCACGGAATTCCGCCAGGAATGTTGCCGCCATGAGTCCGATCGACACTGCCTCTCCGTGCTTCAGGTCCAGCGCCTCGTCGGTCTCAATAGCATGAGCGAAGGTATGACCGAGGTTCAGGAGGGCTCGCCGGCCTGATTCCCGCTCGTCTTCCTCGACAATTCCGATCTTTACCTGCGCCGCGCGTTCTATGAGCCTGGCTGTTACTTCTGGATCCACCGCGAGCAGAAGCTCGAGGTCGTCGGACAGCACCGACAACAGTTGGGGATCCCCGATGAGACCATGCTTGACGCATTCTGCAAGACCGCATCGGCGTTCGCGTTCATCGAGCGTTGCCAACACCTCGGGATCAGCGAGGACCAGTCGTGGCTGCCAGAAGGCGCCGGCCAGGTTCTTGCCAAGGTCCTCGCTTCCAGGCAGGACCAGGTTGACTCCAGTCTTGCCACCAATGGAGGCATCAACCATCGCGAGCAGGGTGGTGGGCACCTGGACCAATGCAATGCCACGGAGGAACGAGGCAGCCGCGAATCCCGCGACATCACCGACCAGTCCCCCACCAATCGAAACGATGCAATCGCTGCGGCCCAGGCCTGCATCAAGTGCTGATGACATCGAGCCCTCGACGGTCGACAGCCGCTTGTTCGATTCACACGCCTCGACCAGGTGGAGACTCACCTGAATGCCAACAGCTTCAAGCGCATCTCGTGCCAGGACTGCATGGGTCGAGGCGACATTTGAATCGGCAATGAGCAGGCAACGTGCAGGACCGAGTATGGAGTCAACGTGCCTGCCCAACGACTGGAGTCCACCGGGTTCGACCAGGACGTCATAGGACCCACCAGGACAATTCACGCGCAGGCTGCTCATGTGCTCTCATCATGTCCGCGGCGCTTCAACTCCCGCAGGGCCTCATCGGCCTCACCCGGCAGTGGAGGATCCGGCGGCAACGAGTCCTCACTGTGAACGATAGCACGGCGACTTGCCGTCTGTCCTGCGGCCCTCCTCGCAAGGAGCATCACCAGGAGCAGCGCTCCGGCGAGGATCGCAAGGAGCGCCCAGAGCTCGGCGACACCACCAGCCACCGGCGGCGGACCTTCAACCGGCAGGACGATCGGAAAGGCTCCGGCAAGTGCTGGGTATGCACGCTGAATCCCCGACCGGTCTTCAAGGAGCATCCTCTTGTAAAAGTGGGCTTCCAGGATCACTCGCTGGCCATCCCCTGTCGCCCCATTCCTCTCACCAACGACGTAGACAATCCACGGATCACCCGCCAAATCCCGTACGAACCACTCCTGCACATCCTCGAATGGAGGGCCCAGGTCATGATGCTGCTCGATCCGTCCCTCGATGACAAGCAGGAGACCACGGTGATTCGCGGGATCCTTCAGCAGATCTTCACGAGCCACTTCAAGGCGAACACCTGGAGTACGAGCACCCTCCGGCCAGGATCGCACATGATCGATCAGAATGAAGAACGACTCATCCGGAATATCACTGTCATCTTCTGCACCTGCCAGTGTCGAGGATTCCATCCATGGCGGTGGACCCGGCCAGGGAGGCGAGAAGAGAAGAAGAATGACAAGAGATACCCAGGTCACATCCGCGATCCCTGCTCCAGTCCTTCAAGGATCGAGGGCCCGCGGCGGACTGCCGCGGGCCCCATCCAAGCGACCCCAAGGGGATTCGAACCCCTGTTGCCTGGATGAAAACCAGGTGTCCTAGACCTGACTAGACGATGGGGTCTTCCGAGCCGGCATGATATTCGATGGCGGGAAGCAATGCGATCATGCATACGGTGTCGTGGTAGGCTTCTCTGCCATGCAGGCTGAATC
>Ga0315339_1001292_pt1 | contig 23089 bp, 11 predicted proteins | sample ASW17metaG_FD_204514 | JGI IMG/M metagenome (GOLD analysis project Ga0315339, IMG submission 204514) | Ammonia-oxidizing marine archaeal communities from Pacific Ocean, United States - ASW #17 | ecosystem: Environmental > Aquatic > Marine > Oceanic | place: USA: California | collected 2016-12-05
TTTTTCACTGTCTATTTAAAAGATGGGGGTATGTTTGCCACCCCTGTGGACAGCTCCGGGGAAATTATGCCCATTACAAAATATCTTTTAAATCCGGTCGATTATTATAAAAAGCGGGCATCTTTGAGAAAATGAATTTGATTGCTATTCAAAAACAAATAAACGATTTGCGGATGCAACTCAATGATCATAATTATCGCTATTATGTATTGGACGATCCTCTCATTTCTGATAGTGAATATGATCAGCTTTTCAGAGAATTACAAAAGCTTGAGACTGATAATCCTAATTTAATTACAGAAGATTCTCCCACACGGCGTGTGGGAGCAGAACCATTATCTTCTTTTGGTTCCTGGACACATCGCATGCCCATGCTGTCTCTGGCAAACGCCATGAATGAGGATGAATTGGCTGCCTTTGACACCCGGGTCAAAAAAGGCCTGGATACAGAAAAAGATCTTGAATATATGGCGGAACCAAAATTGGATGGGCTTGCGGTTGAACTGGTGTATGAAAATGGATTTTTCGTAAATGGATCCACTCGGGGAGACGGAATTACGGGTGAGGATATTACCCAAAACTTAAAAACAATCATGGCGATTCCCCTGTCTTTACGAAAAAACGGAGGGGGAAACCCACCTTTGTTAGAAGTGCGAGGAGAAGTCTTTATTACCAAGGATGGATTCAAGAAGCTGAATCGAAATCAAGAAAAAGAGGAGCTCTCCCTCTTTGCCAATCCAAGAAATGCTGCTGCGGGAAGTCTTCGTCAACTCGATTCAAAAATTACCGCAACAAGGCCTTTATCTATTTATTGTTATGAAGCAGGAAGAATTGATGGTATTTCTTTTGATACACACGAGGATTTTTTGTCCATATTAAAAGAATGGGGATTCCCGGTAAACCCAGAAATACAAAAAGTAAACAATGCTGAGACGATGGTTGCGTTTCATCGTAACCTGGAAGCCAAACGAGATTCATTACCCTATGAAATTGACGGCACCGTATTTAAAGTAAATGCAATCAATCAACGAAACGCATTGGGTATCCGTAGCCGATCCCCGCGATGGGCAATCGCAGGTAAATTCAAAGCTCAGCAAGCCACTACCCTGGTTCAGAATATTATTCCATCCGTGGGCCGGACCGGTGCTGTAACGCCGGTTGCCCGGCTTGAGCCTGTCAATGTTGGTGGTGTGGTTGTGACCAATGCAACCTTGCACAATCAGGATGAAATTAATCGAAAGGATGTCCGAGTTGGCGATACGGTATTAATCCAGCGGGCGGGAGATGTAATACCAGAGGTGGTGAAAGTCATCCCTGCTAAACGCCCTCCTGAAACAAAAGCGTATCAACTTCCAACAGCATGTCCTTCTTGTGGGCAAGAAGTGTTCCGGCCAGAAGGAGAAGTGGTAGCCCGATGTCAAAACCTCTCCTGCCCTGCCCAAGTAAAAGGCCGCATAGAACATTTTGTATCCAAAGGGGCATTAGATATTGATGGGTTTGGTGAAAAGCTGGTAGATCAACTGGTTGATAAAAAATTGATTCTGACTGTGGATGATATATTTAAACTCAATTTTGATGATTTGGTCAACCTAGATCGTATGGCAGAAAAATCTGCACTTAATATTTTAACAGCTATTCAAGATTCAAAACAAACCACTTTTGCACGATTTGTCTATGCACTTGGCATTCGAAATGTGGGAGCACATTTATCTAAGGTCCTTGAAAAAGCTTTTGTGGGTGACATAGAAAAATTTATGAATGCTGAAGAAGAAGAACTGGAAGCCATTGATGAAGTGGGTCCCATCGTGGCAGAAACTATTACGATATTTTTATCTAACTGCACCAATACGGATGTAATAGAATCCTGCTTGTCTTTAGGCATTCGATTAAAAAAAGTTGAAGAACCCAAAAGCCTGTTGCTTCAAGGAAAAACATTTGTTTTTACAGGTGCCTTAACTCAATTCAGCCGGAATGAAGCAAAAGAAATGACTGAAGCGCATGGGGGAAAAGTCAGCGGATCTGTTAGTAAAAATACTGATTTTGTTGTGGCCGGGCCCGGGGCTGGCTCCAAATTAAAAAAAGCAACTGAATTGGATATCCCTGTTTTATCTGAAGCAGAATTCCTTGATATGCTAAAATGAAAATCCTTACCATATTTCTTTTATATAGTTCTCTTTCCTTCACTCAAAATAAAATGACACAAACAGATCAATCTCTGTCATCTTTTCTTGAGGGGAAAAATAATTCCCCGCCGCTGGATATTGCCATGGAAAGCTTCGCCCTGGCTACGCCCTTCATTGAATTTGGATTTTCCGGATTTGATCAGATTGGTCACGACAAACTGAGACCACACTTGGCAACTGCTATGATTGTTCAACTACCCATTATTATTTCTAAATATGCTTTTAAACGAAGCCGTCCAGAAAGACAATATAATCCCAGACTTTGGAATACGCGATTTACACCTTCTTTTCCTTCCGGTCATGCGGCCACAACAGCTGCATGGGCAACATCATTGGCGCTTTCTTATCCAAAAAATACTTCTATCATGATTGGTTATACACTTTTGAGTGGTTACAGCCAGGTTTATGTGGGTAACCATTATGTCTCTGACGTACTTGCTGGGTGGGTATTGGGTTGGATAACGGGGAGATATATTCATTCCATATATGAAACCAATCAAAACAAACCAATAAGAATACCTCTTCTAAAAATTTCAATTCCTTTATAATAAATCAACAACAAATAATTAAGAGACAAAACAAAGATTTAATATTTTCCTGTACTAATTTCTCCGTCAATAAAAAGAATAAACACTTGGAGTGTAAATAATGAAGAAAGAAAAAAAAGTTTTTTTGGAATATCTTATCCCCAGATCAAAGTCAAAAGACTTTGATAATCTTTTGTTAATTTCCCATATGTTAAAACAATTCATATTCATTCTTCCCATTCTACTATTTAGCCAAACGCCAGCACTTTCATCTATTGAAGTTGCCGACGGTTTTATAAAACCCCTTTATATCGCATCCCATCCCAACGATGCAACACTACTTTATGTGGTTGAACAAGCTGGGAGAATTATGATTATTCAGAATGGAGAAAAACTTAAAACGCCATTCTTGGATATCAAAAAACGCGTGGTGAATCCAAAACGCCCAGGAGACGAGCGGGGATTGCTGGGATTTGCATTCCATCCAAATCATAGAAAAAATAGAAAATTTTATGTGAATTATATGAATAATGACGATTATACAGTAGTGTCAGAATTCATTATAAAAAATAAGCAAAGAGCTGATCATACGTCTGAACGTATTTTGTTTGACCTGAAACAGCCTTTCTCAAATCATAATGGCGGCCACATGGATTTTGGACCCGATGGGTACTTATATATTTCCGTGGGCGATGGGGGAAAGGCTGGAGACCCATTCAAGGCCGGGCAAGATTTGAATACCCTTTTTGGGAAACTGATCCGAATTGACGTAAATCAAATTCCCTATGGCATCCCTGAAACAAACCCCTATTACGGACAAGAAAACAAGCGGGGAGAAATCTGGGCTTGGGGATTGCGGAATCCTTGGCGCTTTTCATTTGACCGGGAAAATGGCGATTTATATATTGGAGATGTGGGCCAAAATAAATGGGAGGAAATTAATTATGAACCGGGGAGCGGCAAGGGTGGTCTCAACTATGGTTGGCGGATCATGGAAGCCAATCATTGCTATGATCCTGAAGAAAATTGTCCCAAAAACGGTTTGACGATTCCGATCCTTGAATACCCAAACGATGCCAATTATATGCGGACCTTAACAGGAATGGACCAGCCCGATGTGGATGGATGTTCTGTAACCGGGGGATATGTTTACCGAGGGAAGAAAATTAAAGGATTAAAAGGAACGTACTTTTTTGGTGATTACTGCTCTGGGAATATTTGGACTTTTAAAGTAAAAAATGGGAAAGCAGTTGAATTCCAAAACCGAACGGAGGAAATCAATATCGCCGATGGAGAGTTCACGAACTATATTTCTTCCTTTGGCGAAGATGCAGATGGTGAATTATATATTATTGATTACAATGGTGGTGTATATAAACTTGTTGGCGAAAACTAAAGGAGCTGAAAATGGATAAACCTCTCATGAAAATAGATGAAATTTTGAATGATGTGGTTTTACTTGTCCTAGACGGACATGACCCGCTGAAAGAATTGGGAATCGAGAAAAATAAAATTTACGTAAAAGTGATTGGTTATGATGAATACGGATTATGGGTGGAGCATCCCTCCTTTCAAGTCCCCTTGTTCAAAAAAGGAAAACCCGCAGGCGAAAAAGAAGTGACAGCCTCCATGTTAATTCCCTGGGGATTTATTGCTTCTGTCGTTCACTTCCCCGGTGTAGAAGGATTTGATTTTCCATTCCCCTTTGATACCCATATTGGATTCGATATGGAGAAATAATGACACCTGCCATTTCCATACGAAATCTTAAAAAAAGTTACGAGGACACTGTCGCCCTAAGAGGTGTGGATATCAATATCGGGGATGGAGAATTTTTTGGATTGCTCGGGCCAAACGGCGCCGGTAAAACAACCACCATAAATATTCTTACTGGACTCGTTAGAAAAAATGAAGGGGAAACAGAAGTCTTTGGAAGAGATACCGTTTCTGATTATCGATTTACACGATCTCAGGTGGGTATCTCTGCACAAGAATTTACTCAAGATTGGTTCTTTCCACTAGATAGACTCCTTTATTTTCAGGCCGGGTATTATGGAATACCTAAAGCTAAAGCAAAAGATCGCGTTGAAGAGCTATTAAACAGATTAGGATTAGTAGAAAAACGAAAAGCCCGTCTTCGGCAACTTTCCGGCGGAATGAAGCGTCGGTTTCAAATTGCCAAAGCACTGGTCCATGATCCAAATATCATTATTCTTGATGAACCTACGGCTGGTGTAGATGTAGAGCTCCGTCACGAACTCTGGGATTATTTTCGCGACCTTCATAAAAAGGGAAAGACTATTCTTCTTACAACCCACTATATTGAAGAAGCTGAAATGCTATGTGATAAAGTGGCCATTATCGATAAGGGACGAGTCATTAAAGAGGGAACACCGAAAGAACTTACCAGCCAGCTTGGCAAGGCCGGTATTACAATCAATGTATCTGACCCCGGAGAAGAACTTGAATCCTGCTTGAAAGATTTTACCTATACTCAGGATGACGGAAGACTCCATTTCACGACACAAGATCCGGAAGAAGTCCTTCCCGAAATCATTAATGCCCTCACCCGACAAGGATGCCATGTTCAGCGAGTTGAAACAACCAAATCTTCTTTGGAGGATGTTTTTTTAAGCCTCACTGGGAAAGGAATTAACGAATGAATTGGGTTGGGCTCTGGACGCTCACATCCCGAGAAGTGGGTCGTTTTTTTGCTGTTTACCGGCAAACAATTATTCCGGGATTCATTTCCTCCATTTTATATATATTGATATTCGGGTTTACCTTGGAAAGACGCATATCTACCATTGATGGCATTCCCTATACCATGTTTATTATACCAGGCCTAATTATGATGAATACCCTAACCAATGCATCGTCTAATTCATCTTCATCCATGCTCCAGATGAAATTATTAGGGCAATTGCCGGATCTCCTTCAAGCTCCCTTGTCAAGTTTTGAAATTTCTATGGCATATATCATTGGTGGAACAATTAGGGGGACGGTGAATGGTCTTTTAATTTTATTGGTGGGAATTACTTTGGGCGGTATTTCTGTGATACAGCCTTTCGCAACGGTGGGATTTATTATTCTGGTTTCTGTGGCTTTTTCTAGCATTGGCTTTTTATTAGGACAATTGGCTGATACATGGGACCAGCTCGCTACACTTCAAAACTTTTTACTCACCCCACTCAGCTTTCTCGGTGGTATTTTTTATTCAATTAAAATGCTCCCCGACTGGGCACAGACCGCCAGTTTTTATAACCCCATTTATTATATGATTAATGGACTTCGTTTCACCATTCTGGGTGTATCTGATTCACCACCCATGACGAGTTTTATCGTTGCACTCATCATGACCGTTGGTTTTTTCCTTGCCGCTGTTCTCATGATGGAAAGCGGTAAAAAAATTAAACAATGAAACTGACCCTCATTTTTTTTTTGGTTGGTATTACAATTCTTTCGGCTCAAGCAGACTCGGTCGTTTGGAAACATTATGCCCGAGGTGGCATTGTCATTGCCGACAGTACCAGTGGAGGATTAGGTTATTACCGAATAAATCGTCGTTCTGAAAACATTTTTCGAGACTTACGGTTATTTGCCTATGGCTTGAAAAAAGATGCGTTTATATATCTTCGATATAAATCCAGTGACAAGTATGAAACTCACCCAAAATTTTATCGTTATACCACCACATCTTACAGAAAGAATACTCGGGCTGGTGTGGACCTTCAATACCACTTCAATCAGGGCTTTGGCATGTTTGTAAAAGAATATAAAAACGGATTAATGAATCTGGAAATTGGACATGCCTATGATATGTCTAACTATCTAAATGAAACAAGAAAAACATCCTATGTTAAAACCGCAGTTTTCTGGGATCACGATGGATCCGCATTCTCTACAAAATTAGAATTGGAACATTTTCGACAGATCAGTGAAATAAATGTGAATAACCTCTCTCGGAACCAGTATATGTTTGAACTAATTATACCTTTAAAAAATAGCGTTTCATTGAATATGATTTATGAAATGGAAAATTACTTGGAGAATAAACGAGGGAATGTATCATCAATAACTTTTTCTGTGGGAAAGAAGGGAAATCTGAAAGGAAATGCAATCTATAAATTTTTTATGGATAAGTCATTGGGCATTTTTAAATAAAAGAATCCCAAAATTATTAAATGGGAAAAAGTTTTTTTCGAAATAACTGCCATATATGTCCCATATTTTTGATATTGTAGAACAATTTAGCAAACTTGCCAAGGATCAGTGCTTTTTGCCTGTTAGTTTGGCCCTGGCTGGGTGGCCAGCGTTAAAGGCCGTATTTTATTTGAGTAATACCAGCTTCTTTATCGCCCGGTAGCTGCCAGATTCCAGGGTATAGAAATAAATGCCTGAGGGTACTTTCCGTCTCTGATCATCCATCGCGTGCCAAGTAATAATGTATTGTCCGGCATCCATATTACGGTTCACCAGTGTAGCTATCTTCTGACCCATCAGGGTATAGATACTTATCTGCACTAATCCTGTTTCTGGAAGACTATATTGTATTCGTGTGGTAGGGTTAAATGGATTTGGGTAGTTTTGATTTAAACTATATTCATCCGGAATGGTTATTTGGTCCACCGCCAGCGCCGCATATTTCCCGATAACAAAGATAACTCGTTCATCCGTCGAAAAAACAGTATCAATTCCGTCCGTAACATCTACACTCCAATATATAGTGGCTCCAGCGCTTTGAAATTCGTCTAAATTTTCTAGTATTTCTGAATATGTAATAATTAATCCTGGGTAAAGCAACTCTTTACCGTCATAGTAGTTAATGGTTTCATTATTTATATTGACCATTTTTAGTTTATATTCAAAAATATATGTTAATTCATCATATTCTACATCGTTCGAATAAGTCCAATCAAACACCACCCTCGATGTATCTTTATTGTTGATAGTAATCATTATTTGGCTACTATCAGCTGGGCTGATAATGGTTATTGGAGTGGGAGGATCATTCACTGCATTCACATTGATGGTGACTATAGCTTCGTTGCCGTCAGCTGTCCCATCATTAACTTTAAAACCAAAGCTCCCATGGCCATCACCATTGCCGTCTTTAGCGGATATGTAGATGATCCTGTGGACTGGACCGCTAATTGTTGTTGGAACTGATGCAATACTGTCTCCGCGTGTTAATCCATCGTTCGTCTCAAAAAGATTGCCGTTAACTGGTAATGTCGTAATTTTGTATGTCAGTGGATCTCCGTCCTTATCAGCACCAATTAACGTAATAGTTACATCTGTGTCTTCAGTAGCACTTACGGTCTGGGGTATTGCCTCACGATCTTCAACCTTTGGTGCCACATTCACTGTGACGGTTGTTTCTTCAGAGTCTGCCGTATCATCATTTGCCTTAAAACCAAAGTTTCCGTGACCATCTCCATATCCATCCTGAGCCGATATGTAAATGACCCGTTGCAGGGTATCTGAGACCATTGTAGGAGTTGAAATAATTGTATCCCCTCGGGTAGATCCATCACTAGTCTGGAATAGATACCCGTTAGCAGGGAGCGTCGAGATTTTGTAGCTTAGAGTATCTCCATCCGCGTCAGTAGCAGCTAGAATAATGGTTTTATCAATATCCTCATTGGCACTTACGGTCTGGACCGAGGCAGAGGGTAAATCGTTTACGTTAAGCACATTTGTTGTAACTATTGCCTCTTCAGAGTCGGTTGTGCCATCGTTCACCTTAAAACCGAAGTTGCCGTAATTGACACCATTCTCATCTTTGGCTGATATGTAGATGACCTGGTGATTTGCATAGAGAATAGGGGTGGGAATTGTTGTGATCGTATCGCCCTTTGTCGTTCCATCACTGGTCTGGAACAAATACCCGTTAGCAGGGAGCGTCGAGATTTTGTACGACAGTATATCCCCGTCCACGTCCGTACCGGTTAGGGTAATGGAATTATCGATATCCTCATCAGCATTAACAATCTGGGAGATAGCAGCGGCCAGGTCATTAACTTTAGCCACATTCACTATAACTATAGTTTCATCAGAGTCAATTGTACCATCGTTTACCTTAAAACCAAAGTTACCATGGCCATCACCATTACCATCTATAGCTGATAGGTAGATAACCCGGTGACTCGCATCGGAAACTGTTGTAGGAACCGAAGAGATCGTAACACCCTTTGTCGTTCCATCACTAGTCTGGAAAAGGGTACCATTGGAAGGGAGCGTAGTAATATTGTATGTAAGTGCATCTCCATCCACATCCGTTCCAGTTAATTTACTAGTTGCCTCTACATCTTCAGCAGCACTTATTATTTGTGGAGTGGCAACGGCCACATCATTGACGTTGGAAATATTGACTGTGACAATACTTTCAGCACTTTCAGAGTTTCCAGCATAAATTTTAAAACCAAAGCTGCCATGACCTTCACCATAACCATCTTTAGCTGATACATAGATAAGCCGGTGACTCCCATCGGAAACAGTGGTTGGTTCCGAAGTGATTGTGTCGCCCCTTGTCATTCCATCACTGGTCTGAAAAAGATAGCCATTATCTGGTAATGTTATTATTTGAAAAGAAAATGCTCGACCATCTGAATCGGTTCCGGCTAGGGTGATGGGCACATCTGTATCTTCAGTCCCAGTTACGATTTGAGCGGTAGCCTGAAGTTTATCATCTACTGCTGCTACATTCACTGTGACTGTCGCTTCATCAGAGTCTAAAGTTCCATCATTGATCTTAAAACTGAAGTTCCCATGGCCATCACCCTTGCCGTCTTGAGCTGATAAGTAGATGACCCGGTGACTTGTATCGGAAACGGTCGTGGGTACCGATGTAATCGTATTTCCTCTTGTAGATCCGTCACTGGTCTGAAAAAGGGCGCCATTCGCAGGGAGCGTAGTTATATTATATGTCAGGGAATCTCCATCTGCGTCCGTTCCAGCCAAAGTTATTTTCTTATCCGTATCCTCATCCGCGCTCACGGTTTGGTCCGTGGCAACGGCCACATCATTGACGTTGGAAATATTGACTGTGACAATACTTTCAGCACTTTTAATATTTCCAAAAACAATTTTAAAACCAAAGTTGCCATGGCCGTCACCATAACCATCTTGAGCGGATAGAAAGATGACCCGGTGACTTGTATCGGAAACGGTAGTGGGGACCGAAGTAATTGTATCACCTCTTGTAGCTCCATCACTAGTCTGAAATAGAAAACCGTTAGCGGACAGTGCCGTGATTATAAAGGAAAATGACCGACCATCAGAATCTTGTCCAGCTAGAGTGATGGGTAAATCTGTGTCTTCGCTTCCAGTTACGGTTTGAGCAACAGCCTGAAGTTGATCATCTACTGGCGCTACATTCACTGTGACTATCGCTTCATCAGAGTCAAATGTACCATCACTTACCTTAAAACTAAAGTTTCCATGGCCGTCACCATTACCATCTTTGGCAGATAGGTAGATAATCCGATGACTTCCATCGGAAACTGTTGTAGGAACCGAAGTGATCGTATCACCCTTTGTCATTCCATCACTGGTCTGGAAAAGGGTACCATTAGCAGGGAGCGTGGTAATTTTATATGTTAGTGGATCTCCATCTGCGTCCGTTCCGGCCAACGTTATTTTCTTATCCGTATCCTCATCCGCGCTCACGGTTTGGGCAGTGGCCTCAATGTCTTCAGGCTGCGATGTTACATTCACCGTAACGGTTGTTTCCTTAGAGTCAATTGTACCATCGTTTACCTTAAAACCAAAGTTGCCATGGCCGTCACCATTACCATCTTTGGCAGATAGGTAGATAATCCGATGGCTTGCATCGGAAACTGTTGTAGGAACCGAAGTGATCGTATCGCCCTTTGTCGTTCCATCACTGGTCTGGAAAAAGGTGCCATTAGCAGGGAGCGTGGTAATTTTATATGTAAGTGGATCTCCATCTATATCTGTTCCATGTAAAGTAATGGATTTATCTATATCTTCATCAGCGGTCACAGTTTGAGCGGTGGCGGTGGCAACATCATTGACTTTAGCAACATTCACTATGACTGTCGCTTCATCAGAGTCAGTGGTACCATCGTTTACTTTAAAACCAAAGTTGCCGTGACCATCGCCATTGCGATCTTGAGCTGATACGTAAATAACGCGGTAACTTGTATCTGAAACGGTCGTGGGCACTGATGTGATCGTATTGCCCTTTGTAGATCCGTCATTAGTCTGGAAAAGGGTACCATTGGAAGGGAGCGTAGTAATATTGTATGTAAGTGTATCTCCATCCACATCCGTTCCAGCTAAAGTAATGGCTTTATCTATATCCTCATCAGCGGTCATAGTTTGATTGACGGCAACCGCCGCATCATTGACATTGGAAATATTGACTGTGACGGCGGTTTCAGCACTTTCAGAGTTTCCAGCATAAGTTTTAAAACCAAAGTTTCCATGGCCGTCACCATTGCCATCTTGAGCTGATAAGTAGATGACCCGGTGACTTGTATCGGAAACGGTCGTGGGGACTGATGTGATCGTATCACCTCTTGTCGTTCCATCACTAGTCTGAAATAGAAAACCGTTAGCGGGCAGCGCCGTGATATTAAAGGAAAGTGACCGACCATCAGAATCTTGTCCAGCTAGAGTGATGGGTAAATCTGTGTCTTCGCCTCCAGTTACGGTTTGAGCAACAGCCTGAAGTTTATCATCTACTGGTGCTACATTCACTGTGACTGTCGCTTCATCAGAGTCTAAAGTTCCATCATTGATCTTAAAGCCGAAGTTTCCATGGCCATCACCATTGCCGTCTTGAGCTGATAAGTAGATGACCCGGTGACTTGTATCGGAAACAGTCGTGGGTACGGATGCAATAGTATTTCCTCTTGTAGATCCGTCACTGGTCTGGAAAAGGGTACCTTTAGCAGGGAGCCTAGTTATACTATATGTCAGGGAATCTCCATCTGCGTCCGTTCCGGCCAAAGTTATTTTTTTATCCGTATCCTCATCCGCGCTCACGGTTTGGGCCGTGGCAACGGCCACATCATTGACCGCATTGATGGTTACTGTAAAAGATGTATCCACGGTTAAGCTGTTGGAAGTTCCAGTCAGCGTAATTGCCACAATGCCACTGTGGTTATCCTGGTAATCCAGTGTAAGAATATCATTAGATATAGAGGCTACAATCTTTCCACTGGGCGTATTACCTGTAATCGCTTTAGTGATCTCACTATCAGTATTGTCAACGTCCGTAAATGTAGCGGAAAGATCGATGGCCGTATTGGCCGCATCTTCATCTACTGTAATATCGTCGATTTTATTTTTCACCTCCGGTGGGTCATCCACCGCCAGCACGTTGATATCCGCGTTAAAAACTGTACTGGATGAAAATCCATCATCAAGGCGAAATGCAACTTGAATCGATCCAGAATAGTTACTCGTAGGTGTTATAGAATTTCCAGTAACTGAATAATTGCTCCCTGGATCGATGATTACTGCCAGATTGGTATTCGATATACTATCGTTGTCTGAATACAGAAAATCGTTAAGAGTAAATTCGTATTTTTGATCCTCGTTTAATTCAGTAACATTACACTTTTGAATAATTGGATCCGTATTATATACGAAGTTGAAAAGCGCATCTGGATTGTCATAGCCTATTATTGGAATAAAATTTGTCGCTTCCCATCCAGAATGGCTAATCTTTTTACCTGAATTATCCGCCTCTACAAAAATCTGATTTGTACTAGCATCCCAAATCTTCAGTGTGAAATCTTCACCTGGATTCATTCCTTCATCGATATCGCTTGTTGTAGGATCATCACCATATAAAGTAAAGTTGCTTGCACCAACACCAAATCTGATATCACTTAACAAATTTACAAGGGGGGCCGATCCAACTACGTTTGCATTAGTATCTAAAGCCGCTATCCAATCACCGGCAGATGCAGGATTACCATTTAAACGCGCAGTGCCTTGGACAATACCTCCAATATTTGTCTGAGTTGGTTTAAAGCTATCCGGGACAATAGGGTTAACGATTACCTTAAAGCTTGCCGAAACCGTATCGATGCCACCATTGCTGCTTCCTCCGTTATCATTTACTATTAAAGTCAAATTTGCAGTGCCAATCATATCTGGAGCAGGTTTAAATGTAATCGTGCCACTGGTGTCTGGTGAAGTATATGTGACGGTGGGATTTGGAATCAAACTTGTATTATCGCTGGTGGCTATTACAGTCAACGTCTGATTGGCGTGGAAGTCACCATCGGCAACCCCCGTGAAGCTAACGGTGCGATCACCAGAGTCTTCATCAACGGAGAGATCCGAAATGTTCTGATTGAGAAGTGGTTTGGAATTCGCAGGCGAGTCCAAGCTATTCTCATGAGCACCGATATCAGGATTGCTTCCTGTCGGCCTTGAATTACTATTAAAGTCCAAACTCACTGGTATTGAAGCAGGTGAATAAGAAGCATCATTGGTCCCATACCCTATGGCAGGTGAGTGGTTCTTTAAAGTGTAGTCATTCAGTACGGCATTTGAGAACAAAGGATCCGTTTCAAAATTGGAATTATCTGTGTCAACAACGTCATTATTATCTGATATTTGTATGCTATTTAACCCCTGTATGATTGAGTTCTTTGCTTCAAATCTGCCTGCAGTATTTTGAGTGCCCCCAAAAGCAATCTGAATTGTTGCTGCATTATTCCAAAGAATGGAGTTGTAAAAATAAATTTTAGATCCATAATCGGGGCGAATGGTAGCATCGAGACCTGCTGTATTATTTGATATTGTTGTGTGATAGATATTTACTGTCGACTGATAATAGGAAAAAATGGCGCTTCCACGTTCAGTCGCAGTATTATTATATAAAATTGAATTGACAAGGTTCAATTCCGCTTTTGGTCTATCAACGTAAATTGCGCCACCATTTTTAGATGCATTGCCCTCAAACAATGATCTTTCAATCCTTGGCTTTGCATCATAGACATATATCCCGCCACCTTTAGTGACTGCAGAATTCTGACTAATTAAAATATCATAGAGCTCAATTTTATTTGTGGATCTAGCAATATAAAAGCCGCCGCCATCACCAGTAGCAATGTTATTTGTTACCTTAGAATTATACATTTTCAGAAGACTTGTAGCTTTTCCACCAACATATATCCCACCGCCGCGAAGTGCCTCATTTGAAATAATTTCGACCCTTCTAAAGACAGGATTAGCATTACCAAGTTTTGTAGGAAGATAAATACCGCCGCCATAACTAGCTTTATTATTTTTGATCAGAACGCCATCAAATGTAACATCAGTATTACTGTTGATATAAATGCCGCCACCATCACCAATATTGGATTCTCCGTTATTACTAATTTCTGAGCTATCAAGAATTGCATCACTGTGCTGCCCAAAATAAATACCTGCTCCATACAAAAAGGTTGTACCAGTAGAATTAGCATTATTTTTTACTGAAAGATGTTTTAATGTTGGACTCGAAGATATAGTATAGATGCCTCCACCATATCTTCTATTATTAATCATCAATCCATTGCCATTTTGTAAGGTAAAGCCCACAAGTTTTGCGGCTGATGTTTCACCACCAATAAATGTGACTACTGATGCACTATCACTATCGGATGGAGAACCACCATCAATGATTGTCTGAGAAACATAACTTTTATCACTGGTAGTAAGGGTAAGCGACCCTATGACGATATCCTTGCCTCTGAAATTGATGTTTTCAGCGTATGTACCTACGGCCACAATGATGGTATCACCATTAGATGTATTAGCATGTTCAATAGCATACTGTATACTCTTGAATGGGCTTCCAGATGAGCCGTCTCCATTGGTATCTGATCCAGCATTGGATACATTAATCTGGTCTGCTATTGCAAGAGTTAAACTGAGGATGAGAAAAATAATTAGATTTCTCATAATCAGTTATTTCAAGAATATTAGTTTTTTAACAGATTGAAAGTCAGGTGTTTCCATCCGATAAAAATACATTCCGGATGCAATTTGCTTACCAAACTCATTCTTTCCATTCCAGGTGGCAGAATACCGCCCTGGGGCAGAGACCTGTTTTACGAGAGTTTTGATTTCTCGGCCCATTAGGTCATAGATAATAATGGAGACGGGTCCATCCTCAGGAAGGTCGTACCGAATGGTAGTAATCGGGTTAAAGGGGTTGGGATGGTTTTGGTACAGGGCAAATGTGGTTGGCAGAAATGTATCATAATCTAATTTTACATCATGGAATGACATGGGGTTGAACTGGACATGAGATGTAAGCGTATCACCATCATAAGTGAATGATATTTTTTCACCAACTTTGAGCCCGTCAATGTCCTCAGTGGTCACGTCATCGCCATAGACTGCTGAGTTCTGTAAATACCCGCCTTCAGTGATTATTGCTGCACCGACAACAAGATTGTCTTCGGAAAGGACCTTTACCCAATCCCCCACATTATATCTACTACCCATGATCTTTCCTTTGACAAACATAAAAGATGGGTTGGGCTTGACCTCTGGATGCCTTACAGGATTGTTGGCTGCGATCTTTCCGACTGCACCACCTTGGGTCTGTGCCGGAAAGGTGAAGTTGGTAACCGCATTTTTCACTTTTACCCAGTAGCCTTTGGTCGGCTTCAAAGTATTAAGGGAACTGGATTGCGGTGCATCGGGATCATATACCAGGGCACCTTGCGCAAAGCCTGTGACATACTGAAGTGTATTTGAAGCAATAAGGCTTTCAAATGCTTTGTCCACAGCTAATTCATAATCAGGATAATAGGAAATCATGTTCCAGCCAACTGATAATGAGATTGTTTTATCGGTTAATGCCCTACCTCTAAAAAAGATTTTATTCACCGGACCCTTTAATTTTAGATAATAGCCTTCTTTGCTGCTAATGGCGGTCAATGTAGAGTAAGGATCCCCAGGCTTAAAATAACCCTTTGGACTGGAAACATATTCGAGCAGGTCTTTTCTAATTAAGGTACTGAATATTTGTTTAGGCTGGGTTTTAACTCCTGTAAAGGGGACAGAGACCAGGTTCCATTCCTTCTCCATTGAAATATCATATGAAACAGATAAACTATCCTTTGAGAATGAAAGACTGGGCCAGGCACTTTTGTCAGGGATATAAGGGTATTCCCACCTGTATGGTGCTCCTGTTGAGACTAATAATTTCTCACTACTATAGAATGATACGCTATCAACAGGGTTCAAGGATCCAAGTGCAAAAGAGTACTCACCATTATTGTCAATTAACGAAGTTAAGTCTAACTTTATTAACTGACTTTCCGTGATTGAAAAGACTGTATCAATTGGAGTCAATAGGCTCTTGTCAACAAATCCAATATTCTTACTATTAAATGATTCATTCCAGCCCTTATAACCATATTTATAAAGTACAATTCCTCCACTCATAGAATATTTTTTATAAGGCATGAGATTAAGTTCAATTTTATAACTATTATTTATTGAATTAGGTATATCAAAACGCATGAACGATAATCGATTATTTGATACCACCATTAAACTATCTGGATCTTTTGTTTTAATGCCAATTACTGTCGTATCTATAGAAACATCGTTTAATGGGTACGAGCGATCTTTCACAGTAAAGTTCCATGTGGGGCTTGATACCCCGTCGACGGTTACGCTCCAATAATAGGTGCCTCCAGGTTCGAAAGTCTCAAATAGTACATTCGTGGGGTATTGAAATGTTTTAGTTCGGTTTACACCTGGCCCTGATATGGTGACCGTAGCACTTACATTGTTATAATTTTTTTTGTATGGATAGTTAAAAGCAATACCATATTCCAAAGAGATGTCTGTTGCTCCATCGCTGGGTATGGGTACACTGGGATGTGGATATCGATAGCCCGGGATCCAATAAACCGAATCTCCATATTCATATGGGCCAATGTCCGGTGCCTCACCAATAAATTTACGGTTTTGGCTTGTGTATAATGGAGCATGATTAAATACTTTATACTGACCATCGTTGATACCAGGAATGATAATGCCACCATCAATAAGAGCCGAACCTTTTTTGGGTCTAAAATCATAATTTTGAATTTTGTTTTTTATTGGACCAACCCCGTGCTCATCTAATAGGTTTTGATCAGAATATGCTTTATTTGTACTCCAAGGATTTTCCAATTCAACATCAAGATTGTAATAAGGAGCGCCATTTGCTTTAATTTCTATACCTCGTCGTCTATTATTGAAGCTTGTGATATTTCTTAAGTAATAAATCCCTGAGGAGTCTAATTGAGTAGGGCTTTTAAATGCTCCTTTTTCAGGCATACAATCCAAAGCCATACATTCAAAATCAAAATCAACCGCAGAATTTTTTATTTTGGAATTTGCATTGCCTACTGCTCCTGGGGTTTTTTTGTCAATTCCCTGATATTTATAATCAGGCAAGCTTATATCTGTCCTTTTACTATCATTTGCCAACACGTGGTGAACATCATGCCAATCTCCCTTTAGTCGATACCCACGACTATTTCCAACACTGACCATATGATGCATATCTGCGTGGTGACCGCTTGCCGTACTGTTCCACCGAATTCCATTCCAGCGTGGAGCGTTGATAACCCAAGAATATCTGGTCGTAGATGAATCGGTTGAAGAACCATTTCTTTGTATTCCGCTGCCATCACCATAATCAAATATATTTTCAATACGTATGTATTCTAACAAAGATCTAAAACCCCCAAAAATACCTGCACTGTTACTATTCATTACGGTGATATAGCGCCAAACATCTGTCCCATATTCATTTATTTTTCCATTTGAATCTACTCTATAGTTTCTCGTTGAGGTGACATAATGATGGGAACCTGAAAACCATGAATGTTTGGTAAAAAGAATATTTTTCATTTCGGCATACATATGCCTATTATGAAATAGAGGCGGGGCATTATTACTATTTTCGAATACTAAGTTTATCCACCAGCTATATTCGCCAAAAATAGAACCATTCCTTATTTTATCCGCGTACATATCTGTACTGAAAGAAAACTTGGAATTTTCTACTCTCAAATAATCACAGTCGTAAGCACTGAGTGGTCCAGAATAAATATGAAGATTCCTAAACTCCATATTATCAGATTTTCTCATTCCAATTAATCCTACTTTTGTTCTTATTCTGACATTATTCTTATCAGGAATAAACCCAACGCTTGGATATAAATAAAGGGTGCTTGTACCAGGATCAAATGACCATTCTTCAAGAGTATCTAGGAATGCAAGTTCACCTCCACGATAACCTAAATCGTAACCTGTTTCAGTCCCAACATCTTTGGGAACAGGTGAATGTATGGTAATACCTGCGCCCTTGTTTACTGCATATTTATAAATTGATGTTGGTGAACTATCATCAATACCTCTTGGATCACCATTAATTGAGTCTGTTGGATTTTTAAAATTCACTGGCATTGCCATCATCATGTAACGGTCATTTACAAATACACTATAAACCGAATCCGTTCTAATTCCATAGCGATATGATAATGAATCAAAATCAATCACTGTTTTATATATATTATGACCATTGTGATTATAGGGTACCCATTCAGTATTCAATGGAATGGTGCCATCAATAATAACATTCTCATCTGGGTATCCTTCTATCTTCACATCATTTAATTCAAATCTCATTATATACTCTGAATATCGACCCCCTTTGATAAGAACACGATCTCCAGGTTTTGCATCATCCAGGGCACTATTGATCGTAGGATAGGGACAGCTTTGTGTACCATCTGGTCTACCATCTGGTGTACTACATTCGTTTGAGAAAAACCTCTGCATCACATTGACATTTTTTATGATACCGTGGTTCTGATTAGAGCTTAGATCGATCAATTGATAAGCACCATTAACATCCATCGGATAATAGGCCACAAGGTTAGATTCAGTTCCAGTTAATCGCTTGTCCATATCAGCCTTTATCTCGGATTCACTCCTGGCTACATCCCACATTCTTACTTCATCTATCTTTCCTTGAAGATTTAAGCCTATATATTTTATAGGCGTATTTAAGGGTGTTTTTCCAGCCGCCCCAGTATATGTGTGAATTTGACTTCCATTCAGAAATAAAATATAATTGGTACCATCGAATGTTACTGCTATGTGGTACCATCCCGGTGTTGCAATAACATCCTTAGCCATATAACTGGAGAATGTTGAACCATCTCCAAATCCATAATGTATACCTGTACCATATCCAATCAATCTCACTGATGGAGAAATGTCATTTGCTTTTGGGCCTGTCGGCGCGTAACCTATAATATTTTGAGTAGAATTTCCCTTTTGGTCAGAATATATCCAGGCTTCTTGAGTGAATGTAGAGCCTAATACAATTGCTTTGGATGAAATATCAATAGTATCAGGAGTATTTGAAGGATTAGCTATAAAAGTATTATTTCCATCAAAAAAATCAAATCGTAGAAAGTTATCAGTTTGATATTGTGAGATCGAACTCTTATCTACAATCAGATCATCTGCGAACAAAATTGATACAGAAAGAGCTAATATTATTTTAGTTATTATATTTTTCATTGAAAAAAAGTGAATAATAATCAATCTAGGTGAAGCAAGCATATAAATTACAATTAATCACCCAACAATATAGGTATCTCTTTTATAAACAATAAAGCCTCCTCGAGAAGACTATCCCTGCAATTTACTTATTCGGCACAAAAGCCAAAATGGTCCGTGGGTGTTCATCCACGATCATGAGAAATCCTTTTTTATCCAAGCGAGCTAAGCCTTCCCAATTACGGGATTTTTCTTCCATTACCAGTTGAATCGGCGCTGTGTTTGTTCGAACAATTTCTTTTGAGTTAATTTTGAATTCTACCAACCGTTCCACATGATCATTTTGCTGATGCGTTAACCCTTCCTCAAAACCATCTAAAATGGTGTCTTCTGCTGGGAGTAATCTTTTCTTTTCTCCCGGCCAAAAATAATTTAATGCCCAGAAGCGGCCATGACTATCTATATCTGTTACATCCGTAATTCTATATTCTACATTTGGGAAAGATATGGAGGCTTTATGTTTTAGAGAAGTCGTGTACAATTCTGCATTTGGGTCAGCATTAACATTGGCGCCATTGGCTTCAAATAAAATCATAAGTCGGTATTTATATTTAAGAATGCTTTCATAGCCCATATTTTTAATATTTACAGGTAGTTTTATGGTTTCCAATTTTTCAGAATTAATAGTTAATCTTTTCTGCTTGAAATCCATTTTACCCGAAACGAGAAAGCTATGCATGATATCATCATCTTTCGACTCCATCACCATATATGCGTTATTTCCGCTGAAGCAAACAGCTTCAAACCCTTGAAAACCCCCGATTCCATCTTCGAAGTTGGGGAAAATTAAATCTATTTTTTCAGGTATCAGTGCATCAACACGGTCACTTTCCAGCCAATTATTGATTTGGTCTTTCTTAAGAAAATAAAATCCCGGTGCTTCTTTATTAACATATTGGGGCATCAAAATTAAATTGTCCCCATACCATGCCAAGCCAGACATTTCCAAGTTTCGTTCTGCCGCTTCACCTTTTAAAGGTATTTCAATCGGCAGCACTTCACCCGCTGATATGAATTGAATTGAAAATAGAATCGTAATGATTAATTTCATTTTTTATCCTAAGCTTAATTCACGTATTTCTTATACCAGCCCACAAGACGATCCATATAATCCAGCTTATGAGCCCGTTCAATCAACCCATGGGGCTCACGGGGGTAAAGTACCAATTCTGTATCTACTCCTTTAATTCTTAATGCCTGCCACAATTCCATACTTTGTTCAGGATGTACACGATCATCTTTCAGTCCGTGGATAATTAAGGTCGGTGTATCGGCCATATTGATATGTGAAATGGGTGATCTTTCCCAGTGGAGTTCTGGGTTATCAAACCACCACTGATTCCAATGAACAACGGACATTTCATAAGGGATATCTGTTGTGCCAGTAAAACTAATCATGTTTGTAAGTCCCGCAGCCACCATTGATGCTTTAAAGCGATCTGTATATTTGGTTGCTGCCCAGGCGGAGAAATACCCACCATAGGACCAGCCACCGGTTCCTACTTTATTATTATCCACAATTCCTTCCGCAACAAGGTGATCAATTCCTGAGAGTACATCTTCAAACTCCATCCCGCCCAAATCGTCATGATCCGCTTTTGAAAAGGCAACCCCTTTACCACCACTGCCCCGATAATTTGGTTCTAAAACAACAAATCCTTCCGCTGCTAAAAGCTGAACCGGGTAAGTGGCTCGGGTATTCCACCCATCCAGACTGGTGCCTTCAGGGCCACCATGGATCTGTAAAACAAGAGGGTATCTCTTTCCTTTCCGATACTTCAATGGATAGGTTAAGATACCTTCAATTTCCATTCCATCGATACCAGACCAAGTAATCGTTTCCTGTTTGGCCAAATCAATTTTATTCATATCGGGGTTTGTTTTTGTGAGCCTTTTGATTTCACTTGAACCTAATGATCCCGCAAATAGTTCATTGGGGTGACCATGAGAACTGGCCGTAATAACCAGTTTTCCAGATGGCTTATGGTATGAAACAGAAGACAGAATTTCATCTGGCGCCAGTACATCGGTTTGGTTGGCAATCCCTTCCGGCGTTTTTCCTTTTATATTAATGGTGGAAAGAACCGTCTTTGTGCCTCTATAGGATTTCCCCAAAATCGTATTGTCATCCACCCAATCCACCGCAACAAAGGATTCCTTAAAATCCGGCGTTAATAAATTGGCTTTACCCCCTTTTAGGGGTATGGTATAAATACTTTGGGACAGGGGATCATTATAACTGGTGGCACCTAAAAAAGCCAGATTTTCACTGTTTGGTGAAATAGCCATATCACCCAGTTTTCCCGGAGTTTCCAAAACTTTCTTTGGGTTGCCGCTGGGTGCCCTCACGCGGTAAATAGAGCGGTCCAGTAAATCCCTGTCGGCCCCCGTTTTATCCGTCGCCTGGAATACAATCGTTTTGCTATCCGAAGACCACTTGAAACTGGCAACATTCAAATCTTGTTTAAACACTTTCTGGTAGGTAGCGGCTTTTACATTATAAACCCACAAGCGAGTATAGATATGCTGCTGATCCATCACAATCATATCAAGCCCTTCTTTTTCCGCTTTTTTCTGATCGTCAGATTTTTGATCCCGAGAAGTAAAGGCAATCCATTTCCCATCAGGAGACCACTGGTAGGAACCCACTCCTGTTTTATGGTCCGTTAACAATTTTGCTTCCCCTCCCTTGAAGGGCAGAATATAAATTTGGGTTCCAGGGTTGTGATCTTTTCTTCTGGATAAAAACGAAAGATTCCCATTAGGTGTCCATTGAGGAGACCAGCTATTTACCGGAGAAAAAGTATATTGTCGCTGATCAGATCCATCCAATTTGGTAACCCAAATTTCGCGATAACTGCCGCCCCGTTTTTCATCTGCGCCGCGAGGGATGATTTTCACGTAAGCGACATGATTGCCACTGGAATCAATAACAGGTTGGGCGATATAGCGTATATTCACAATATCCTCCGCTGTAATGGGACGGTCCGCCCATACGGTAGACAATAAAAATATAAATAGGGTAAATTGTCGTTTCATCATGTTCTCCTTAAAGGGGGTTTTCTTTTCCGGGGCGATAGGAACTTTCCAAGTTTAATTTAATATCTTCCAGATCCATCCACACAGGTTTCATTTGGTGCTTTGCAAACAATTTGGCCTGGTCATCATAATGAATAGAATTGGAATCTTGGGTAGCCGAACCAAACTGGTGAATGCTTTGAGCAAAGACATTTCCATCCGGGTCCCATTCCACAATTTCGTAATAACAATCTCCAGCAGTTCCAACTCGGACACCTTCTTTTTCCTTTGAATAAATAGCGCGTAAAATGTCCGGGCCTCCGCTTAATGGCAAATCCGTATTCCCTCTTCGAAGCCGCATGATATCACCCCATTTTACTTCAACTCTGCCAAATGCATTCTTTAATGTATTGACTGTTTTTTGTAATCGTTTCATAATGCGTGAGTAATCATATTTATACTTAGTCGGATTGAATTTTGGGCTAATAGCGCTAATGGCTAAATGAACGGCTGTGTTTAAACTATCCGTATCCAAATTCCAGTTTTGGAGTAATTCCAGTGCTTTGGTAATGTGAGGATCTTCGCTGGACGCTTCTGCTAAAAACTTCTTTAAATTTACCGCCATAACGGACTTTTCGGAATATTTGGTATCAAATTTATATTGGTAAAATTCTTCCCGGGTGATGGATTTATCTTCGCCAAATGTTTCGTGAGCCCTCAACGCCCGATTGGTTTGGAACATCT
>Ga0315339_1001294_pt1 | contig 23084 bp, 26 predicted proteins | sample ASW17metaG_FD_204514 | JGI IMG/M metagenome (GOLD analysis project Ga0315339, IMG submission 204514) | Ammonia-oxidizing marine archaeal communities from Pacific Ocean, United States - ASW #17 | ecosystem: Environmental > Aquatic > Marine > Oceanic | place: USA: California | collected 2016-12-05
CCATTGGCGCGGCGGCGGCAAAAATGCTCGACGCGCGTGAGGGTCTGGTCGCGAGTGTATTGATTCGCGGTGCTGGGGTTGAGACCGATGATAAGCAGGGGGCGGCTGCCGCTTCGGCCGAGGGCGTAGCGCAGGCTGTTGTTGGCGGCGGTGATGTAGATATCGTAGAGCAGGGGCGCGGTCTCTGACATGGTTTGCTTCAGAAGGGCATTGGGCTATGTTTTATGGCTATGTATACAGGCGATAGTAGCGAGCGGGTGGGGAATGGGCAAACCGGCGGGCCGGATATACTGCTCGGCGCAGCGGATCCCAACGGGACGCGGTTGTTCTTTACGACCAACCCGGGCTTGGAGAGCGTGGTCGAGAACGAGCTTGGCCAGAGGTTGCAAGAGGCGGGGACTCCAATAGTCCAAGTTGTCAAAAAGCCCTTTGGATTCGGCGGGCAGGTGTTGGCGGAATGCGAGGGGCATTTGCCATCACTCGAAGCGGTCGTGCTGCAGATGCGTTCGGTGCATCACGTGCAGATACCGCTGCACGGCTTTGCATTGTTGTATGGAGAGCACGACTTGCGGCAGATTGAGCGCGAGCTGGAAGCCTTAACCGTTGAAGCGATGGTGGAGGCGAAAAAATTTCGCGTGACCACTAAACGTACAGGGCAACATCTGTTTACCAGTATGGACGTACAGCGAGCGGCAGGTGCGGTGTTGCAGCGAAAATACGGGTGTGCGGTGGGTCTGGAAAATCACGACGTCAATATTCGCGTCGACGTCTACGACCGCATTTGTTTAGTCGGCTTGCAATTGAGCAAAAAAGCCTTGAGCAATCGCTATCGGCGGCGTAGCCAACCGCGCGCCGCGCTCAAGGCCCCGGTGGCTTACGCGCTGTTGCAATGGGCGCAGTTGCGGCCGGACGCCAAAGGTGCTCTGCTCGACCCGTTCTGTGGTTCGGGCACGATCCTTATCGAGGCGGCGCAGCTCTACCCGCACCTTGAGCTGCACGGTTGCGATATCGACGCGCGTGCGATCGAGGGGACGCGTGCGAACGCCGCGGCGGAGGGGATTGAAGACCGCTTGCATCTTTCGCAGGGCGATGCGCGCAAATTGAGCGCGGCGTATCCGGCGGGGCGCTTCGGTGCGATCGTCACCAATCCGCCCTACGGGATCCGCTTTGGCCAACATCTGAATTTTTACCGTTTCTACCGACGAATCTTACAGGAATGTTGGACTTTGTTGGACGAAGGTGGGATGCTGGTTGTCGTAGTATTCAAGCGGGCGGAATTTTGTCGCGCCTTGGTCCAGTTGGGGCTATTTAAGAACATAGAGGAGCGGGTGGTGGAAACTGGCGGCGTTTTTCCGGCGGTCTACGTGTTGCAGAGGGTTGCCGCAGTGGATCAATCCGCGATAGAATAGACGAAAAACTGTTCGCCTTGACTGTCGACACGGCAAACCCAGTCGCCGGTGGGGGAGACGACGCTGGAGGGGGCGGAGCAAGGCCATTTCTCCGGCAGGTAATTGTCGACGGTGACTTTCGCCAACGCCTGTTCAACGGCCGCCGCATCGAAGTTGGGCGTATAGCCGCTGAGTGAGCCTTCGGGCGTCAATAGAATATCCGCTTGTTCAGCCGCCGCGAAATCGATTGCCCGCATAATGACTTCGACATTTGCCTCGATATCGCTACGGACGGGTATTTGCGCGCCGGCGACGCGCAGCAGGTTGCTATCCATGGTGGTCTCCTTTAGGAGAAAGATATGCTCGACCCGACAAGCGACAAAGCAACGGTAACCCTCTACTTGGTTCGTCACGGCGAGGTCCACAACCCCGAGGCCGTGATCTACGGCCATCTGCCCGGCTTCGGGCTGAGCGGGCGCGGGCAGATCGCGCGGGCAGCGGAGCTACTGGCGAAACATGGCCCGTTTAGCGCGCTTTATGCTTCGCCATTGCAGCGGGCGCAGGAATCGGCAGGGTTGTTGGCTGAACCGTTGGGCTTGCAGCCGGTGACTGAGGAAGAAATCATTGAGACGGGCATCGGCAGTTTCCAGGGGAGGCGCTTTGAAGAGTTGCCGCGCCCCTATATAACTGAGGAGGGGGCGCATCCGGAACTCGAATCGGCGGCCTCGATACGCATGAGATTTCTGCGATGGGTTGATCGGGCTCGGGCCCGGCATGCGGGTGAGCGGGTTATTGCGGTGTCACACCGGGATCCGATTATTGTCGCGTTGCTGCATTGGACAGGCGTTGGCCTAAAAGCGTTGCCGGATTTTCCGCTGGATACCGGTGCGGTCTATGAGGTGCACTTGCAGAATGGGATCCGCGTCAACGCATTGGCTTAATTAATGCTCGCGATTGCGCTGATCGGGTTTGCCATACTGGCACTGAGGATGTGGGCGCTGGGTTTGGGGTTGCCTAGCTGGCTGCATCCTGACGAATACAGGGTCCTTTTTTTTGCTCAACGTCTACGGCGGCGATCTCAATCCGCTTTTTTTACCTATCTGACATTCCATTATTATCTGCTGGCCCTGGTTTATCTAGCCTATTTCCTGTGGCAGAATATTTTCGGGCAACAGCGCAACTACGATTTAGTTATAGAGACGAGTCTATCAATGCTCGCTATCGACGCCCAGCAAGCCGCAGCCCATCGGTTGCGGGCCTCCGTCTTGAAACATCAGGCCCAGGGGGCGAGGCGATAGAGCATGCGCGGGCCGATATAAGGCTCTCGCCGGAAGGGGGAAGCGCGGTAGAATTAAAGCGTTGGTTGCAGGACGGAAATATTCACCCTGAGAAATAATTCGTGCGGACGGTGGGTCCTCGCTTGACACGCCAAACGGGCTTTGCTATTTCTATCGGCCCTTTACGGAAGGCAGGATAAATGGAACCTATTGCAGCGACGACCAACCCCTTTGGCGGCATTCTGCCCAAGCCCGGGGCCCTGAACGCAGACGCGCAAGCATTTGCCGAGGAATTGCGCGTCTCGCTCGCGGTCTGGAAAGAAGAGGGTTATAAGGTCGCTTGGTTGGAGGTCACGATAGAAAAGGCGGCGCTAATTCCCCAGGCGGTGGCGGTCGGTTTTGTGTTCCACCACAGCGGCGCCGGTTATCTGATGTTGACTTTGCAGTTGCAGGAAGGCGCTTTTGTGCCGGCCTATGCTTCGCATTATATCGGCGCCGGCGGAGTAGTGCTCAACGAGGACCAAGAGCTGTTGGTGGTCAGCGAAAAACACCACCGCAGCGACGGGAGTCCGCCGCGTTATAAACTGCCCGGCGGGCAGCTTATAGCGGGGGAGCATCTGGCCGAGGCGGTGGTCCGCGAGGTCTTCGAGGAGACCGCTATCGAAACCGAGTTCGACGCGTTGGTTTGCTTCCGTCACTGGCACGGCTATCGCTATAGTAAATCGGACATCTATTTCGTTTGCCGCTTGCATCCGTTGAGCACCGAGATCACGATCCAAGAGGAGGAGATCGCCGAAAGCCTTTGGATGCCGGTAGCCGATTATCTGGCCGGAGAGCATATCAGCGATTTCAACAAGCGCATCGTTGAGGCGGCGATAGCGAGCCCCGGGGTACAATTGACGGAAATGGACGGCTACGCTAAACCGGAGCAATACGAATTCTTCATGCCGCGGGATATTGACCTGGGGGAAGATTGAGCATTGGCTGGTATGGATCCCGACGCGACGCGGCATAAAACGACAACACCCAATATTCTGTTGTTGATGACGGACCAACAACGCGCCGATGCGCTCGGGGCAAGTGGTGGCTGGGTGCCGACGCCGCATCTAGATGGCCTCGCTGCTGAGGGCATGCGCTTTACCAATTGCATTACGACCTCGCCGGTTTGCGTGCCGGCCAGATTGAGTTTGGCCACCGGGCTCTATCCGCACCACACTGGCGTGTGGCAGAACCAACGTAGCCAGCCGAGCCCGGAACAACCGACTTGGATGCAGTGCGTGCGCGCTGCCGGTTATCGCACTTCGCTCTTCGGCAAGACCCATCTGCATCCGCATCAAGGAGATTTGCGCGACCGCGAGGAGCTTATGCGGGCATACGGCTTGGACGATGTCGACGAGATCGGCGGGCCGAGGGCCAGTGCGCGGGTGCTTTCGCATATGACGGCGGCTTGGCATGAAGCGGGGGTCTGGGACGCCTATCGAGCAGATTACGAGGAGCGTTTCCGCGACAAACCCCATATGGTGCGGCCTTCGCCGCTGGGGTTGCAGCACTACGCCGATGTCTATGTGGGACAGCAGGCGCGGCAGTATATAACGGAATACGACCTGCAACAGCCCTGGTGCTGTTGGGTCAGTTTCGGCGGCCCGCACGAGCCTTGGGACGCGCCCGAGCCCTTCGCCTCGCTTTGCGACCCCGCCGCGATGCCTGGGGCACGCCGGGCGCCCGGGGGCGTGGCGGGGCGGCCGCTTGGGGAATTGGACCGCATGCTGGCGTTGGCTGATGATCCCTCGGCTGATGATCCCTCGGCTGACGATATCGCGGCGATGCGTGCCAATTACGCGGGCAATGTCGCGCTGATCGACGAGCAGATCGGGCAGATATTTGCGGCAGTCAAAGAGCGCGGGGAATGGGGAAATACTGTTGTGGTGCTGGTCTCAGATCACGGCGAGATGAACGGCGACGCCGGTCTGATCTACAAATCGAATTTTCTCGACGGCGCCGTGCGCGTGCCCTTGATCGTGCGAACGCCCGAGATGGAGGGGGCAGCCGTCAGCGAAGCATTGGTGGAGTGGATCGATATCGGGCCGACGTTGGTCGAAGCGGCCGGTGGTCGGCTCGACTATCCCCAGTTCGGGCGCTCATTGAACCCGGTCTTGCGGGATCCGCAGGCCGAACACAGAGCGGAGGCGATTGCCGAACTCGCCGGTGAAATCATGTTGTTGGATCACCAATGGAAAGTCGCGCTCAACTGCGCGGGCCAAGTCTATTTGCTTTTCGATGTGCGAAACGACCCCTATGAAGAGGTGAACCTGGCGGGGCGTCCGGAGGCAGCGGCGGTCGAGGACCGGTTGCGGCTGCGCTTACTTGAGCGTCTGTTATCCACGCAATTGCAGGGGGCGGGTTATCGCTGCGACCTGCACGCCAGATAGGCCGATGCCCCAGCGGTATCTATGGCGCGGGCGTTGGCCTATGGCAGGGCGATCGAGGCACGGCCCGCCTATGTGTGGAAGCTTGGGAGAATTTGGTGCACACCCATCGTGCGACAGGCGCACGTCCAAAGGGGGTCGCGGCCTATCGGGAATTGTTGCGGCTGCGGCCGAAGCACGCCCCGCGGGTCGAGTCCGAAGATTGGATCGAGGGGCGTTAGTCCGCCAGATCCAGTTTTTCTAGCACGGCTTTATTGACTACGTGATTGGGCATCTTGCCTTGCAGTCGGGCAATAATACCTTCGGCGGCGACCATGGCCATACGCTTGCGGGCGGCCAGGGTTTTGGAGCCGGAGTGCGGTAAGGCGAGTACGTTGTCGAGGCGGACCAACTCCAGGGATTGGTCTTGCGGGGGTTCAGTCGCTTGGCAATCGAGACCGGCACCGGCTAGATGCTCGTCTTTGAGCGCCGCGATCAGCGCGGCTTCGTCCACTAGGCCGCCTCTCGCCGTATTGATCAGATGGGCCCCCTTTTTCATCTGCCGCAAAAAGTCGCCGTTGACCATTTCATGGTTGGCCTCCGTCAGCGGTACGTGTAGGGTAATCGCGTCGGATTCGGCCAGCAGCGTTTCGCGGTCGACCGGTTCGGCACCCAGCGCGCGGATCTGCTCGCCGTCGACCCAGGGGTCGTGCACCAGGACCCGCATCTTGAAACCGAGGGCGCGGTGGATGACCTCGGCGCCGATATGGCCGCAGCCGAAAAGGCCCAAGGTCATGGCCGTGAGGTCTTCGCCGATGGGCACGTCGTAGGCGTCGCCCTGTTTGACCCGGGCGTCGCCGAGCACCAGTTGGCGGCTGAGCCCGAGCAACAAGGCGAAGGCCTGGTCGGCCACAGCGTCGGCCATGGCACCGGGGGTATTGGTGACGACGATACCGCATTCGGTACAGTAGTCGAGATCGACTTTGTCGTAACCGACACCGTTGCGGGCGATGATCAGGATATCGTCGGCGCGGTCCATCGTTGCCGCATTGAGGTTTTCGCCGCCGGCGAGCAGGGCATGGTAGCCGACTATTTTGTCGCGTGTTTCCGCGTCGAGCCAGCCGGGTTGCGGCCGTTGTATGTCAACGGTGAAATCAGCCGACTCGATCATCTCGATGACAGGGCTCTGGCCTTGGAATTCGATGGTGCAGCTGGATAGGATGCGGTATGGGTTCATCGTTTCCTCTATTCGGCGCTGAAGCGGGTGTGTGCGTGTTGCGCGAAGGGGGATTCGACCTCCAGTTCGTCGGCGAGGTCTTGCAGCGCTTGCTGGTGGCGGGGGCTGACGGGAATACCGTCGCGGGCGTAATCGAGTTCTCGTTGCCACTCTAGACCACCGGGTAGCGCGGCTTGGTCGGTGCCGGGAAAGGGCTGCATTTGCCGGGCGGCGGCGACGAACCGGTCCATTTGTTGCTCAAATTCTTCGAGCGGCATAAACGCGCGGATATCGAAGACCGCGAGGAATGATCCCTGGTTGGATTCCCAGGGCGATTCTGGCGGGATAAACTGTGGTAGGAAGATCCCGGCCATGACGCCGCCCAACGCCCGGTTGATTGCGCCGATGCCAAGCTCCTTGAAGAAGGCGAAGGGCACTTGCTCGAATAATTTCTCGTCCCAAGGCAGCATCGCGGCGCCCATATCGAGGACTAGGGGTGGCTGCTCGCCATTGGGGAAGGCTACGCTGATCGGCGAGGTGGCGTTGACGTGTTTGATCAGTGCGTCCGGCGGCAGGTCGTAGCGATGCGAAGAAACGGCGATGCCGAGGCACCCGGCCGCAGCGGCCATACGCGAATATTTGCCGGCGCTGCCGAAGTGGAAATGGTTGCGGGTCGTCACTGCGGCGGTGCCGTATTCTCGCGCGGTATCAATCGCCCAGCGCATGCCCTGGTGGCAGGGGAAATGGCCCATGCCGCCGTCGCCGTCGTAGACCCGGGCGGTGGTGGTTTCGCTGACCACCTTTATATTAGGTCGGGGATTGACGCGGCCTTCGAGCATCAGGCGCGTGTAACCGGGGGTCTGTTGCGTACCGTGGCTATGCACGCCGCGTAGGTCGGTGGCGGTTAATAGTTCGGCGATGAGTGCTGCGTCGGGTTTGTTGCTACCGGCTTTTTGGAAGAGTTCGGCGACGAATTGTTGCAGGGTTGTTGCTGGGAGGAAGATGCCTCCAGATGGTGGTGCGTTGCTCACGGCGACCTTTATCCTTGTGTGCTATTTCATGCTATTTTGTGCTATAATTGCTGGGGGAAAATTCGAGCTTTGCGGGTGTCGTGTCAAGATGATCTGTGGGATTAACGCAGTGGGGTGGGTTCTTCCTGCGAGGGCGTTAAGGCCGTCCAGGTGGGCAGAAGAGGTCGCAGCAGCAGTCACTCCCTGGTGAAACGCGGTCGCCGTAGTGATTAGCGGTAGGAAAACGCTAGGGTATAGCATGTGGACTCTTTGTGTCACCAAATCCTTGGGATTCGTGGCTCTACGAGCGTGGCCCTCTATGGCAAACCCCTGCACCTTCGCTCAGCTTGAGAGGAAAACCTATGGCCTGGGCTTGGGAGGGAAAATGGCTGCAGGCAATTGGGGGCTGTTGCCTAGAAGGAAAGATGGGAGTTAGGTAGAGACGCTAGCCGGTGTGTTGGGAGAGTCGGTGAATGTATTCGTAGCTGAAGATAGTCAGGTTTTTCTTTAAGATGGTTGCTGGGATTTCAAGGCATTTCTACGGGTTCTCGCGGAAATCACTAAAGTTTTCGAAGGCTGTTTGAGCGAAGGTGATTCCCCTCGAATAGACCGTTCTCCCGCAGCTCATGCCGCCATCATTGAGCTCATACGCTGAGAAAAGAGCAAAGAAATGGTATACGATCTGTTATTGAAAGGTGCGCGGGTTATCGACCCGTCGCAGGATATCGACGGGATACGTGACGTCGGTATCATCGGCGGAAAAATTGCCGCGATGGAAGAGGGGGTTGTGGATGTGGCGACGCAGACGATTGACCTGTCGGACAAGATACTGACGCCGGGGTGGATCGACATTCACGCGCACCTCTATGCCGGCATTACGACCTGGGGGATCCACGGGGATGCGCTGTGTTTAGCCACGGGGGTGACGACGATCGTCGACGCGGGTAGTGCGGGATGGGCCAACTTTCAGGGCTTTGTCGACTATGTGATTAAACCGGCTAGGACGCAAGTTCTGGGCTATGTGCATATCTCGGGCATCGGTTTGACCTATGGGCCGGTAGGAGAGATGGTCGATTTGAATTATGCTGACCCGGAGCGCACGGCCTTCGCGGCCCATCACTGGCAGCGGCATTGCGCGGGCATCAAGGTGCGGCAGGGCGGTTTTCAGGTCGGTGAAAACGGTGTCGAGCCATTGCGCTTGGGGGTGCAGGCGGCGGCGTGGGCGGGCATGCCGGTGATGGTGCATATCGCGAATGGCGTCCCGGTGGATGAGGTGTTGTCGTTATTGCGGTCGGGCGATATCGTCACGCACTGTTATCAAGGCACCGGTGACGGGGTAGTAGACGATTCAGGTGCGGTGGTCGACGAGGTGTGGGCGGCGAGGGAGCGGGGGGTGCTTTTCGACCTAGGGCACGGGGGCGGCAGTTTTGACTATGGGGTCGCGATCAGCGCGCTGGCCGACGGATTTGTGGCTGATGTTATCAGCACCGACTTACACGCTAGCAGTTGGGACAGCCCGATCGAGAGTATGCCGGAGACGGCATCGAAACTGCTCAATCTCGGCGTATCGCTTGAGCGAGTGGTGCATCAGTCGACTACTGCCGCGGCAGGCGCGATCGGTCGCGCGGACGAGTTGGGCACATTGCGAGTGGGCACGGTCGCTGATCTGGCGGCGTTTGAGATGTTGCAGGGGGCGTTTGAATTTGCTGACGTGCGCGGGCGCCGCGAGCGGGGCGACCGCAAGATCGAGCCGGTGTTGACGGTTCGCGAGGGTAGAGTGTACCGCCCTGAGGATCTCGACGAGGAATTGCGCGCCGATCGGGAGCGCGCGCAATGGATGAAGAAAGTTACCGGCAAGGACTTCGCGGGTTTGGGTTGGACGCCTGGTGCACCGCTTTGAGGGTCGCCTGCTGGGGGTTCTTAGTGTTGGTAGGTTTATTCGGATGCAAGGAGACCTTTCGTCGGGAGGTCGCTTTTACTGCGGCGGAGTTACAGGCCAAAATCGCGCCGAAGTTTCCGCTAACGCGCCAGACTACATTAGCCAAAGTCGTGTTGCGCGCGCCGGAGGTATTGCTCAATGCCGATTCGCCGCGCGTCACTTTGCGCACCGAGATGGAGATTGTCCCGCCGCTCGGTAGGGCGTATCGCGGAATGATGGCTTTTGACGCAGGTGTGGACTACAAGGCGGACAAGGGCGAGTTTTATCTGGTGGACTCCCGCATCAGCGGGCTGGATCTCAAGGAGGTGCCGGGGCGATACCAGGCCCTCGCGCACGAACTGGCCAATCAGGTTCTTTCGCGCTATTTGGAACAACTGGCGGTATACCGGCTCGACCCGGACGATTTGGAGGAGTCGCTGGCCAAGCTGGTGCTCAAAAAGGTTGCCATCGAGGGCGGCCGGCTCGTATTGCATATAGGACTCATTTAAGAGGAGCTGGATTTCTTGTTCGAATCAACGGATGACCTGCGCATAGCCCAACTCAGACCCCTGATCCCGCCGGCGATCCTGATGGAAGAAGTGCCGCTTTCGGAAAAAGCTTCGCAAACCGTGGCGGCCACCCGGCGCGCGCTCGACGCGATATTGACGGAGGAAGACGACCGCTTGGCCGTAGTGGTCGGCCCCTGTTCGATCCACGACCCGGAGGCCGCGCTCGAATACGGCCGGTTTTTGTTGGAAAAGGCCACGGCCCTAAGTGGTGAGTTGTGCATAATAATGCGGGTGTATTTTGAGAAGCCGCGTACTACCGTCGGTTGGAAGGGATTGATCAACGATCCGCATTTGGACGGCAGTTTCGACATTAACAATGGCTTGCGCATAGCGCGCGGCCTACTGGCGCAACTGGCCGATATGGGGCTGCCGGGCGGCTCCGAATTCCTCGATACGATCAGCCCGCAGTTTATCGCCGACTTGATCTGCTGGGGTGCGATCGGGGCGCGGACCACCGAGAGCCAGATCCACCGCGAGTTGGCCTCGGGGCTGTCGATGCCGGTGGGTTTCAAGAACGGCACCGACGGCAATGTGCAGATCGCACTCGACGCGATCGGCGCGGCATGCTACCCGCACCATTTTCTCTCGGTGACCAAGCAGGGCATTTCGGCGATCGTCGAGACCGCAGGCAACGTGCATTGCCATCTGATCCTGCGCGGCGGCAGCCGGGGGCCGAACTACGATGCCGCCAGCGTTGGGGCGGCGGCCGACAAGCTGAGGGCGGCGGAGTTGCCGCATCGCATCATGGTCGACTGCAGCCATGGAAACAGTGACAAGGACCACAATCGCCAACCCGCGGTCGCGCGCGATGTTGCGCAACAGGTGGCGGCCGGCGCGCGGGATATTTTCGGCGTGATGCTGGAGAGCCACTTGGTCGAAGGCAATCAGAAACAGCAGGCGGGTAGCGAATTGGTCTACGGGCAGAGCATTACCGACGCCTGTATCGGATGGGAGGACACGGTAGCGGTGCTGGAGGAGTTGGCGGCAGCGGTGGCGACCAGGCGGAAAAGGTGAACTTCGTTTTTGGGATTTGCGTTCGTTCGCGAATTGATAAGGAGAAGAGACGATGAGCTTTGGCATTACCAAGACCATTCCGGCCGACGAGGGGATGGAGAGGGTCGACGGTTTATACGACGGCAGCGTGCAGGAGTTCGAGTTCCATATGGCGGGGCAGCCCTCGAAGCTAGAAGTAGGGGATTATGTGTATACGATCTTTCAGCACCATATCCGCGGGCGGCTAAAGATCAAGGAGCTCAAGGGCGGGGCTACCAACCCGAAATCGGGCAAGCCGCGTACACTGGTCTACGTCGAGGCGCCGGGCGAGAAGCTGGCGGAGCCGATCCCGCGCAAGGGGCACCAGGGCACACGCTATTACGACGGGGCGGATTGGCCGGCCTAAGGTGAAAAACCTTTCGCTGCTCTTTCTCTGCGAGGCTTTGTCGCGCACTGCGAGCATCGTTATGCTATCGAGCATGGCGCTGGTCGGCCAGCGTTTGACGCCGAGTGCGGCGTTGGCAACGATGCCTATCGCGCTGGCACCGGTGGCGACGATGCTGATGACGGTGCCGGCGGCGCGACTGATGCAGCGGCGGGGCCGTAGGTTGGGGTTCGCCTTGGGCGCGGGTCTTGGGGTTTTCGGAGGGGTGATGGGGTGTATCGCGGTATACCGGGAGGATTTTTTGTTATTGTGTCTGGGCGGGTTGGGTATCGGTGCGGTCAATGGTTTTGCGACCTATTATCGCTTCGCTGCCGGCGAAGTCGTCGCGGAGAATTTTCGCAGTCGCGCTATTTCGCTGGTGATGGCGGGGGGGGTTATCGCTGCCGTAACGGGGTCGAATCTGGCGATCTGGTCGCGGGAATGGTTTCCCGACGATCTGTTTGCAGGCTCCTTTCTCGGCATCGCAATCGTGCATTCGCTGGTCCTGCTGGTGCTCAGCTTCGTTCGCTTTCCCGCACTCAGCGTCGAGGAGAAACTGGCCGGCGGTCGTTCATTGGCGCAAATCGCGCGGCAGTCGGATTTCGCGCTGGCGGTAATCGGGGCGGTGGCCGCTTGGGGGGTGATGTCGCTGTTGATGAACGCCACGCCCTTGGCGATGCAGCGGCATCTGCATTCCTTCGCCGATACGGCTTGGGTGATTCAGTGGCACGTATTGGGCATGTTCGTGCCGTCTTTTTTCACAGGACATCTGATCTCGCGTTGGGGTGAGCACCGGATCATGTTAGTCGGGATTTGCCTGCTCGGGGGATCTATAGCGGTCAATCTGAGCGGGATCGAGCTCTACTACTACGCGACCGGGTTGGCGCTACTGGGCGTGGGGTGGAATTTTCTCTTTGTAGGAGCGACCGCGCTATTGGCGACGACGCACCGGCCTGAAGAAAAGGCGCGGGTGCAGTCTTGCAACGACTTTTTGATCTTCGGGTTACTGGTGCTGACCACTTTCAGTGCGGCCCCCTTAGAGGGGATGTTGGGTTGGGACAGGCTTAATCACCTAGTGGCGCCGTTTCTGGCGGTAGTCGCGGTGGTGATGGGCCGATTGTGGATGCGGGCGGGCCGCAACGCTTAGGTGGGTTGTTGGTTGCTGAGACGTTTGGCGATGCGCCTGTTGGAGGAGGTGAGTTTCTCGCGCACCACCGACATCACATTGCGGTAGAGCAGGGTGGATAGTTGCGGGTCGTTTTTCATCAGTTGTCGGATCCGTCGCCTGTGTATGGACAGAGTTGTCACCTTGGTTTTGGCCCACACTGTAGCCGGTTGCGGTTCGAATCCATAAAACAGATTATCCGGTAGAAGTTTGCAATTAGTTAAGTGTAATAATAACATTGACTAAGGGGTAAAGTAAGACCAGGTCGGATAGCACGAAATCATGGGCGACGAAAAAAAGCGACGAAGAAATAACGGATATTTATCGCGGCCGAACGACGAAGCACCAACTAGGCCGGACAAAACTGCGCTATGAGGCGATTGCCGATAGGGTGGTGTTACGCAAACGGGAAAAGCCGGTTGCCCGCATTTTTCACGTGGCCTATCTGGCGCAAAGTCGGGCGGCGAGACCGTTGACCTTTGTTTTTAATGGTGGGCTTGGTGCCGCTTCGGCCTAATTGCACATGTGGGCACTGTGCCCCCAGCGAGCGGTGTTCAACGAGGACGGCACCTCACACATGATCCGGCCGGTGCAGTTGGCGGTCAATATCATCATCTATGCGTTGACCCAGAAGGGCTCGATCACCCAGCGCCTGATGCAGATGGTCAACTAAGCGCTAATCGGCTCAGAAACAGTCATTCTCTCACCTTTCGCAAGCTTTGAGATATTGCGCGATCTCTCTTAATGGCGCGACCCAAATCTCGTTTTGCCATTCGCCTAAAAAATGCACTAGTTGCCGGTGCTCGTCCTCGTCGATAAATAATCCGTGTGTGCCCTCGCCAACGCCGTGAATCATATAGATGATCCAATCGCCCGTGGCTACGGCTTGTTCGATTTCCTTGCTTAGTTCGGCGGCGTTGCGCCCGTCGCCGCTGCAATGCCCGAGGGCATTGTAATTTACATCGCCGATATGCACGGATTTTTTGTTGGAGGCGCCGCGTCCGGCGATGAACAATTCTTCGATAATCGGATCGAGGCTTGTCAGCGTTTCCCCTTGGCCTATTTCGGTATTGCAACACGTATTGCCGAAGGAGCGCTTGTCCTCCCCGTCGATTAGTGACAGCGCGAAATCGGCGACGCGCATCTCGTCGCGCCAGCGCTCGGGCGTGTAGTCGCGCAGGTCGTAGTGGTCGGGCAGCCAGGCAGGGTCGCCGAGGTCGCGTTTGCGGCAGGGGTGGAAAAGACTGTGGTTGCCCAATTCGTGGCCCTTGGTGGCGACGGCGCGCCAGGCTTCGACTTCTTCCATCAGCGTGGAGCGGATCGGCGTGTAGAAGGTTGCGCGCAAGCCGACGGCTTCCCAGGCCGGTGCGACGAGTTGATGATGGCACGGCAGGGCGTCGTCGTAGGTGATAGAGACGGCCCCCTTGCGTCCTTGTGGCCATTGGAAGATGGATTTATCGATCATGATATGGGCCTTCTGTCTGGGAGGTGATTTATGATAAGGTTTTGCGGAGTCGGATCAGTCGCTGGGGATAGTTGGTCAAAATGCCGTCCACCCCGCATTCGATAAGTCGGGTCATTTCCGCCTGGTCGTCTGCGTAGAACGGGTGGATGAACAACCCCAGGCGATGGGCTTTATCGCAGAATTCCTTACTGACGATGCGATGCAGGGGCTGCACGTTGCAACAACCCATCTGCTTGGCGAGTTGCGCGTATATCTCGACGCGGTTCTGGCTGCCGAGTAGACAGCGACGTACCTTGGCGTCGGTATTGATCACGAGTTGTATCACTTCGTCGGAACCGGCTATAAAGGCGGTGGCGTAAAGGTTTCGCACCTTTATCGTTTGGCATACCTGGTCGACGATCGCGTCCCCGTCCGACGGTCCGGGGTAGACGTGCATATTGAGTTGCATCCCGCCGGGCAGACAGTCCAGTGTTTCGTGCAATGTTGGGATCTGAACGCCGGCATGCGCGTCGTGGCCCGCGTCGGCGTTGAGTCGCCTGGTCTCCGCGAACGAGAGTTGCCAGATTTTCCCCGTGCCGTCGGTGGTGCGGTCGACCGTTTCGTCGTGCAGGATCACCAGATGGCCGTCGACCGTGGCCCTGACGTCGAATTCGACCATCTCGCACCCTAACGCGGCGGCTTCGACGAAAGCGGGGATCGTATTTTCGGGATGCGTGCCGGATGCACCCCGATGGGCGCAGACGACGACTTGATTTGGCATGGCGTATTCTTTTCGTTTAAATTTGTTCTGCAAGGATAGGTTATCTTTTGGGCCTATAACAATAATCCAATTGTTGGAGCGACGCGATTACGAGTAGATGTTGCAGGGGGCCAAAGAAGTGGCCGAGTCGGCCAACCAGTCGAAAAGCGAGTTTTTGGCCAATATGAGCCACGAGATCCGCACGCCGATGAACGCGATCATCGGCATGGGCGGCTTGCTTGCTGGTACCCCGCTTTCCGATCACCAGCGCGAGTATCTATAATCGATCCAGATCGCATCGTCCTTGCTGTTGCCCCTACTCAACGACATTCTTGACCTTTCCAAGATCGAGGCCAATAAAATGGCCCTCGACGAGAGGGAATTCACCCTCTCCGAGTGTTTGGATATGCTGATGAAAACCGAGGCTGCATGCGCCCACGAAAAGGGTCTGGAACTGATCCACTATATCGGCAGCGAGGTTCCCGACGGGCTTATGGTTGATTCGTTGCGTCTGCGCCAAATCGTGCTGAATATAGTCCGTAATGCCATTAAATTTACCGCGGTCGGGGAAGTGGTGGTACGGGTCGAAGCGGAGGCGCAAGACGAGCAAGCCAAGAAGGGTTAAAGTATGACCGTAAAGCAAAGATCGGCTGTTTTGAGCGCTGCCGAGATGGACCAGTTTCGCGAACAGGGTTTTCTCGGACCCTTTACCCTGTGCAGTCCGACGGAGATGGCCGCGTGGCGTTCCGGAGTAGAGGCCGTACTCGACAGTTATCCGCCAGACCACAAGACAAAAATTCATAACCGCCACCTCGATAAAAAGTTAATTTGGGACCTGGCAACCGATCCGGCGATTATCGGGCGGATGCAATGCCTGTATGGCGAAGACTTACAGATGTGGCGAACGAATTTCTTTATAAAGGAACCCGGCGCCAAGGAGATCCCCTGGCACCAGGACCACAACTACTGGCCGTTAGAACCGCCAATTATTTCTTCGGCCTGGATCGCGATCGATGAATCGACGGTCGAGAATAGTTGCTTGCAAGTTATTCCCGGATCGCACCGCAAAACGCTGCCGCATGTCAAGGCGAGCGAGGATATGGTCTTTGCAGAAATGGGTGACCCGGATTATCTCGATTTGCACCAGGCGGTAAACCTTGAGATGAAACCGGGAGAGTTTATTCTTTTCAACGAGCGCACCGTCCACCACTCCGAACCCAACCGCTCGCAGAAAAGGCGCATCGGGCTGGCGGTGCGGGTGGTGGTGCCGATTGTCAAAGTGCTCACGTGGGATTCGCCGGAGCACGCGCTGATGCAGATTTCGGGCCGAGACCCGATGGGTTTGAATACTGTTACGCAACCACCACTGGACTGAGGTCTATGGCTAAAGAGCAAGTGTCGGGCATGACCGACGAGGAGAGGTTTCGCTTTGATCTGACGGGCTTTATAGTGCGCCCGGCGATTCTGGCGCCTGATGAGATCGCGGCAGTCATTGACCAGATCGACCGTATTAAACACGACCCCAAGTCGTTACCGGTCGCAGAACGTGGGGTACCCGGCGGGGCTTCGAGCGTATTGATCGACCACCCAAAGGTAGTGGAGGTGCTGCACGAGGTTATCGGCCAAGACGTGCGGTTGGAGGGCACGTTTTGCGTTTGGCGCAAAAAGGGCGAGTGGGCCGGGGACTTGCACGGTGGCGGGCCGGGTCAGATCGACCCGATCTTCGGCTATCGTTGTCAGAACGGGCGCATCCAAGCGGGCATGGTGCGGGTGGTCTTTGAGTTGACAGATATCTGCAAGGAAGACGGCGCGACGCATTTTATCCCGGGTAGCCACAAGGCCAATTTCCCGATGCACCCGGAGCATATGTCGCTCGAAGACGGGCAGCGCAGCGAATTCCTCACCACCTACGAATGCCCGGCGGGCAGTGCGATCTTCTTTACTGAGAATCTATGCCACGCCGGTCCGCATTGGCAGCGGGATACGCCGCGGGTGGCGGTGCTCAATGCCTACTCGCATCTGGCGACGCACTGGCACCGCTTGACCATCGCGCCGGAGGTGATAGCGGGATTGCCTCGAGAGAAGCAGGCCTATTTTCGCGAACCGTGGATCGCCGACTTTCGCACTGGTCCGGCGACACACAATACGATCAAGCGCTTCCTCGAAAGCGACGAAGCGCCGGTCAACACCGATCACAAACCCTGACGCTGGAGGTCGTGTTGGCGAAAGCATATCATGCGCGAGAAAAGCCGATTGACGGCAGTCACCATTTGTCGTTGAAGTAAAAGGAGTAGGTTTTATGGTTCGCTTGGGAATGATGGCCCGGGAGACGCCGACGATGACGATAGCCGCCGCGATCGCTGAGGCCAAAACGCTGCAATTGGACGCGGTGGACTTGCATTTGTCGGGAATGAAACGGGGCTTGGACTATTTGCGCCATGTGCGAAACGAATGTTTGCGGTCGGGGTTGATGATCGGTTATGCAGGCGGCGGGACCTTTGTCGGCTTGCCCGAAGATCGGGAAAAACGGCAGGCCCAGGGGCGGGCGGACGTCGACGCGACGGCCTTTTTGGGCGCGCAAGTACTCAGGCTCTTTGCCCGGCACAAGTGGCCTGAAACGCTCGAAGAACAGGAGGCTTTGTGGGGGCCGATGATTGAGGGCTTTCAGGAAGTTGCGGATTATGCGGCGGCACAGGGCGTGCAGGTGGCGTTGCAGAACCACGATAATGGCAGCTTCGCGATGAACTCGGTGCAAGTGCTGCGCATCCTGCGCGAAGTAGACCGCAAGAACTTTACTTTCGTGCTCGATACGGGGCAGTGGCAGGGGGCGATCGGCTCGGATCCGCGCGGCGAGTGCGATCCGGCGGTAGATCTCTACGACGATTATATTAAACCAACTGCACCCTATGCGACCTATGTTCGCGCTAAGATCTATAAGATAGACTCGGGGCGGGAGGAGTGGGTCGATTACGGGCGAATCGTGCGAATTTTGCACGCGGTGGATTTTAATGGCACCATTGGTTTGGTGTTTGAGTTGGGAGATCGCAATCCTTGTGATGATGTGGAGTGTCGGCGGTTGGCGGTGCGGCATTTGCGGGAGGTGATAGCTGCGGCGTATGCTGAGTAGCGGTAGCACTGTATACGGATAGTCAGGGGTCGAGAGAGAAACCTCCGCTTATTCTCGCCCGGCTCCTGCTGGGCTCCGAAGGCCGTTCCTCAGATTTCATATCCTGTGAAATCTGGGACTGCAAGCCGCTCCGGGTTCCTCTCGACCCCTGATTTCAGCTTCTCCCTTCGGCTTAATCTCGACGGTGGTGCCGTGATTTTTAGTTAAGCCTAAGAAAATGGCCAGTAGGATTCTATAATTTGGGCTTGTTGCCTCTAGCGAAAACTACTAAAGTCTCCAAGGTCCAGTTTGGCGATGCGACCCAGAGCGTTTTTAGGTAGGACGGGGTGAAGGGCTTGGTCGGGTAGGGTTGTGATTAGTCAGCGCGCAAGCGCTGCGAGGGGCGATGGCCTCGGGGACTAAAACGCCTGAAGACCGACCGCAAGACTGGACTGTCGTCACGTACCTCGCGTAGTGATTATTGTTATCGCTGCCATACAAGGATAAAACGATGGCTAAATACCGCGTGGGTTTGATCGGTGCCGGGCGCAAAGGCACGCAGCACGCGCGCGCCTATATGATGGACGAGCGGGTCGAGGTGGTGGCGGTGGCCGACGGGGATCCAGAGAATTTGGCGTTATTTCAGCAGCGCACCGGAGTGGCGGCTTATGCCGACTATCGCGAGATGCTGGAAAAGCAGGCGATTGATATAGCCGCGCCGATCTTGCCGGTCAACGCCAATCCCGAGGTGGTGATCGGCTGTGCTGAGGCTGGGGTGAAGGCGATTCTCTGCGAAAAGCCGATCTCGGTCTCGTTGGCAGAAGTGGACCAGATGATCGACGTCTGCAAGAGTCGGCGTATCGTTTTTGCAGCCGGTGACCTGGATGTCAATCTGCCGGCGTATCAAAAGGCTTTGCAGTTTATCGGTTCAGGCGAATTGGGAGCGGTCAAGAGCATTAGCCTGCTCGGCGGACCGGGCAGTGAGATGTCGGGCGGCGGTTGCCAGCGCTTTACCCTGATGCGCCATTTTGCAGGCTGCGCCGAGGTGGCGTGGATGATGGGATGGGTTAGCGATGACCCCTTGAGCGATCACGATCAGGGCGGTGCCGGCTATGTGCGTTTTGCCAATGGGATTGAAGCTTTTATCTATGGGGACAAGGATGCCCGCGGACGTGGTTATGAGGTTGCGTGTGAGGGTGGGGTCTTTCGCTCCGATGATAATCTTGTGGGTTTGTATCGCTATGTGGAGGGCGACGGGGCGAGTTGGGACAAATTAGAGAAAATTGAGGGCGTGTTGCCAGAGGGGCGAATCTACGGCGAGCCGCGCGGTTATGATGAGGAAGGCTGGAAATGGCCCGGCGACCGCAATGTCGCCAGTTGCAAGGCGCTGATCGATGCTTTGCAGCGGGGCGAGGATCCGGCGGGCAGCGGTGAGAATGGCCGCAAAGTACTCGAAATGGCCATTGCCCTGCGCGAGTCGCACCGACAGGGATGCGCGCCGGTGAAGCTACCGATGGTCGATCGCAATTTGCGCATTATTCCCAGTCCCGCGCGTATGTATAACAAGAAACCGATCTTCGGCCGCGAAAAATATATGGGCCAGGTCTTATCCCACAAGAAGGATTAATACTATGATCATCGATTCCCATTTGCACGTATGGAGTGACGACCAGGATCGCTATCCCTTCGAGGGGGGGCGCAAAGACGCCGCGCCCGGTTCGACCGAGTTGTTGCTCGAGACGATGCACGAGTACGGGGTGGACAAGGCGGTTATCGTGCAGCCGATCTATTATCTCTACGACAATAGTTATGTCGCCGACTCGCTCAAGAAATATCCGGGTAAGTTCGCGGCGATGGGCATTATGGACCGCCATGCACCGGACGCGCCCGAGCAACTGGAAAAACTCGTCGTCGAAGACGGGTTTTCGGGGCTGCGTATGCACTTGGGCCGCCCCGACGACCCCGCTGAGTGGGCCGCGCCCGACCAGGACCCGATCTGGCGCAAGGCCGAGGAATTGGGTGCTTCGTTTTTGAGCTTTGGGCCGGCGGACAAACTCCCGGCCGTCGAGCCCATTATAGCGCGTTTTCCAGGGGTCAAAGTAGTGCTCGACCATATCGGCGGCGCGCCGACAAACGAAGAGGAACCGGCACCGCTATTGGGCAATGTGCTGAAGATGGCGCAATACGAGAATGTCTACGTGAAGTTCTCGCCCCAGCCGCACAAGTCTGATGAAGAATATCCCCACCGCGACTCCTTGCCGGCTTTTCAAAAGATCCACGAGGCTTTTGGCCGCGAGCGCGTGATGTGGGGTACGGATTTCCCCCATGTATTATTGGGCATGGGCTATGGTCCGGCCTTGGATCTATTCCGTGAGCACATGGATTTTTTGAGCGCCGAAGACCAAGAATGGCTCTTCGGTAAGACCGCGTCGAGTGTCTGGAATTTCGCGGACTGACCATGCAGAAACCTCGACTCATCCACTACAATGACGCGCACCATTTTCACGCCAAGCGGATTGAGCCTCCGGCGAGCATGTACCAATTGAATTGGCCGGTCGATGAGGTCCTGGGCACGGGCGTGGATCTGTTGGTGATCGGTTTGGGGTACGGAGACGTCTACTTCCACCAGAGCAAGGTCGGCCGGGTCGTGGGGCAGGGCAAGAAGGTCTGGGAGAGTTATATCGACTGGCGGATTATGCGGATGGTGGAAGCGGCCAATGATTTGGCTACCGATCAGCTGCGGGCGGTGATCGAGCGCGGTCGCCAGACGGGGCTCAAAGTTTTCCCCAGCCTCAAGCTTCAGGATTCGGCCAAGTTGCAAAGCGAGCGCTGCGGTCTGCTCAAGCAGGCGCGCGGGGCTGAGGTATGCATCGGCGACGAGGGGCGGGCCGAATGGTGTTATGATTTCGCGCACGAGGCAGTGCACGAGGACAAGCTGGCGATGGTCGGTGAGGTATTAGATGACTACTGCGCCGATGGGTTGGAACTAGATTTCTGCTTCGACAACTTCTATTTCAAATCAGCCGATGTCGAAAAAAACGTACCATTGATGAACGACTTTATGGCCAAGGTGCGGCGCTTGGCGAGCGATATTGGCCAGCGGCAAGGGCGAGAGATCCCGCTGATGGCGCGGGTGCATTTAAAGGAGGCGGATAATCTGGCGGTCGGTCTGGATGTGCCCGCTTGGATCGAGGCGGGCAGTATCGACTGGGTCGTCGGGCAGGACGCCAATATCCTGGTCGATCCGGGTATTCAGACGCCGTGGTTGGCGCAGGCGGCGACAGCGGCCGGCGGTGTGGCTTATTATCGCCCGCCGCGTCGGATCTACGATGAGCGGGTGGAGCTGCCGAGTATTGAAATGTACCGCGCGCTGAGTCAAACGTTGGCCTGGCAGGGATACTCTGGCTTATATCTGGGTTATATGCCCTGGCCTTTTTCCGAGCGCGAATACCAGATCCTGCGAGAGGCCGCCTTTCCCGAAGTACATGTCCGCCGCGATAAACGCTATTTGTTGCAGCCGCGCGAAGGCGCGCCAGGCGCACCGACGACGACCCCGGAGCGCGAGTTGCCGGAGCCGCTCGTCGAGGGCGAGACGGTTGCTTTTGACGTGTGGGTGGCCGATGATGTCGACGGTGCCCGCCGCGATGACGAAATGCGCGATGCGATGTTGACTTTGCGCTTCGCTTTCTTTTGTATCGAGGACGAGATCGAGATGCGTTTTAATGGCCGGGCGCTTTCTGGCGATGAGGTCGAGATCAGCGACGAGCGTGCGCTGACTATTCCGGTGAAGCTGGCCGGGAGTATGGCGGTGCAGGCCCCGTTGGGTTTTTCGGCGCATTGGCTTCGTTTTAGGCTGGCGCCGAAAGAGATTCAACGAGGGGCCAATCGAGTGGAGATCGTTGTCGTAAAAATAGACTCACGGGCGGGTTTTGCTCGTAGTGTGAATGGAGCGGAAATACTGGTCCGTTATAAGGGTTTTGAGCGACCAGAAGGCTTAGAACGGGAGCGGATCGCCCCACCGGGAGGCTGAATGAAAGTGTTGATTACGGGCACGAGCGGTTTTATCGGTCGGGCGCTGGCCGAGGATATGTCGGTAGAGCACGAAGTAGTCTGCCTGTCGCGCCAGCCGACCGAGGTAGCAGGGGTGACGTCGCTACGCGGTGATTTTTCGTGGACGGAGGACTTGCAACAGCTGGATCGGTGGAATTTCGACGCGTTGGTGCATTTGGCCGCGGTGACCGGTGCCGGCACCGAAGCCGATTTGATGCGGGTTAATGTGATGGGGAGCTACGGTTTATTGCGCTACATGGCCGACCGGGGCTGCAAGAAATTTACCCTGGCTTCGTCGATTGCGGCGGTTGGCATGCAGTCGGTGCATTTCCGCCCGCTCGAACTGCCGATGTCGGACGAGCATCCGTGTTTGGACCGCGACGGTTACGGCTTCTCAAAATATATGATGGAGGAGACGACGCGCTATCTAGCGCGACAGAATGATAATTTGGACATCATCAATATCCGGTTGTCTTCGGTTTGGCCCGAGGATCGGGTGCCTGAGCCAAGGCAACCGGGGCCGGTGGGCCAATGGGGAATGGGGGCGATCTCATGCATGTATTTGAGCGATACGGTGCGGTGTTTTCGTCTGGCGGCGGAAAGTGCGCATAAGTCGGGGGTGCGGATTCTAAACGCTGTGGCGCCACAGGCTGCTGTGGCGTGTTCGGTGCCCGAGTTGATGCGGGTCTGGTACGGGGTGGATGCAGATGCGATCGATATGAGTCATTATGAACGGGTGGGGCATGAGCGGAATGCGGTGTATGATGTTTCGCGAATTGCGGCGGAGTTGGGGTTTGTGGCTGGGCGCAGCGTGTTGCCGGAGTAGGTGCTGTGGGGGTGATCGCGGTGGGTACTTTTTTAAGGCCCGGGGCGCCGTCGCGACCACTCCACCATCCACCCCCGGCCAGGCCCTTTTGCCCCGCATCCCCCCGGAAATACCCACCGCGGCCACCCCCGCCGCTAGGTCAACACCTTTAATGGGCCCGAAACCCCAGGGGCTTTATAATGGTCTGCTAAAATTCATTGTTCTGTTTGGTCTATTTTTAGGATAAAATAAAATGAATCAACTCGTCGACAGAGAAGGGACAGTACTACGGGTGGAATCACTCGCGGATTGGGAGGTGAAAAGAGAACGGGCGTTGGCGGCGATGCAGGAGGTGATGGGGCCGTTGCCGGGGGAGGAGAAGCGGTGTGCGTTGGAAGTTGAGGTGGAGGTGGTGGTGGATTGTGGGAGCTATGTGCGGCAGTTGCTTTCCTATTCGGCGGAGCCCGGTGGGCGGGTGCCGGCGTTTTTGTTAGTTCCCAAAGGGGATGGTCCCTTTCCCGCGGTACTCTGCCCGCATCCGACGAGCAATACCG
>Ga0315339_1001295_pt1 | contig 23079 bp, 16 predicted proteins | sample ASW17metaG_FD_204514 | JGI IMG/M metagenome (GOLD analysis project Ga0315339, IMG submission 204514) | Ammonia-oxidizing marine archaeal communities from Pacific Ocean, United States - ASW #17 | ecosystem: Environmental > Aquatic > Marine > Oceanic | place: USA: California | collected 2016-12-05
GACCAAAACGCGTTGTGACTGGCGGCGACCGTATGCCCTTCCGCGGAGGCCTCCCCGTGATGTCTCGCGGCGCCCGGTGACAACGACGCCCGAACTCTGCCGCTTCCCCAGGCGATGCCGTCGTCCAATTCGGTGACGCCGGTTACGACGCGGGCACCGTCGACGGTCGAACCCACGGCCCGCCGTTCGTGCACCAGCAAGTGGGCTGCGGCGGCGAGCATGGACCGGACGACGGCCTCGGTCCCCGCGGTCACCAAGAGTGTCGGACGTCCCTCGCCTGCCACACGGTGAGACACCCGCAGGCCACCCGAACCGTCGTCCACGACCGACCACGCACCCGCGCCCCCGACGAGCGCGATCACGACTGACTCGTCCTCGTCCTGCCCGGCGACGTGCAACACGCCTCCGTGAACCGAGGGGCGGATCGGGGTGCCGCGTCCCGGTACGGTGAGGCGCAGAGCGTCATCGTCCGCCATCGGCGACGCGCTCCACTGAACCGCCACCAGCGGCAGTGTCGGCGCGATGATGGCGTTCTCCAGGACGGTTCCTCGCGGTCCGATTCGTTCGCGCCGGAGCGCACCGGGCATCAACACGAAGTTGACTGCGAGCGACCCGCCCACCGAGAGGTCTTGCACCACGGCTCGGTCGCGGATCGTAATCCGTTCGAAGCCACCCTTGAGCATGCCAGTCGCGGAAGCGAGTTCGCCCTCGATCAGAAATGGCCGCGAGCCCGTCAGTCCGGCAACGGCGAGGCCCGGAACCGCGGCGCCCAGGTCCGGGATCGCGGACGGCACCTCGAAGTGCGTCGGCTCGGGATCGGCCCGTCCACGACCAAGCGAGGAGGTCATTCGACCCGCAGCGTGCGTATCCGGTTCAACGCAGCCGCCAACTCGAAACGCCTGAATGCGGCCAGGTCGCCGACGCCACGGGGATCGAGTACGTCCAGGTCCGCCCCCTCGATCAGATCGTCGATCGCGTCCAGGGCGGTCGTGACATCGACGACACCGGGGTTCCTCTCCGCCACGAGTGCCAGTCCCTGGCCGATGGCGCGCATCTGGGCGCGACTCACGACTTGCTCGACGCCGGCGAGGTCGATGCTCTCCTCACCGAAGATCAGGGTTCGATCGTCGGGCACCCTCACGTAGGAGGTACGACGGCCCCTGCTCGCGTCGAGAGAGTCAGGCTGAACGCTACGCCGGGAAGACGCAACGAGCGGTCGTTTCCGTTCCGTTGCTCGTCCGGTCGGCGTCTCCGCGGCAACCGTCTTCGCCTCTTTCGTGACATCCCACGGCGCGTAGTCGGTCATGCGCAGCACCGTATCCGCCACGTCCAGGTAGTCCCCGCTCCCTCCGAGCACGAGCACGCAACTCACGCCTTGATCTTCGTACAACTCACGAACGCGATCGACGAAGGGCGTGATAGGCTCGCCCTCCTTCGGCACCAGCCGCTGCATCCTCCGATCCCGGATCATGAAGTTGGTCGCCGACGTATCCTCATCAACGAGCAACAGCTGCGTACCCGCCTCGACCGCCTCCACGATCGCCGCGGCCTGACTCGTCGATCCCGAGGCGTTCTCCGTGCAGAAGCGCGTCGTGTCCTGGTCGAAAGGGAGCCCGTCGATGAAGCTCGAGATGTCCACACCGGCAACCGAACGCCGATCCTCCGCGCGTACCTTGACCGCGTCGAAGCGAGTGATGGCGCGCTCCCTTCCGTCTCCCGGTCGGTGGTTGTAGACGCCGGATTGCAATGCACGCAGTAGAGTACTCTTGCCGTGGAAGCCCCCTCCGACGATCAGCGTGACGCCGGTCGGAATACCCATGCCCGTCACAGGGCCGGCATTCGGGAGGTCCAGGGTCAAGCGCAGCGAGTCGGGCGAGCGGAACGGGACCGCGCTGTCCTCCTCCAACGGTCGATCGTCGACCCCGCTCCGGCGGGGCAGGACCGACTCGTCGGCCACGAAGGCGACCAAACGACGGGACTCCAGTTGCCCTCTGAGCGCGGACGCGTCTTCGTTGGTAGCCGCGTGCCTCTCGATTTCCGCGTCGTCGTGGGCACGAGCGATCAGCGTCGCGAGCGCGAGGCGCGGCACTACTTCGGTCAGCAACCGGGACGCCTGACGGCCGAGTACGCGACGTCCCTGCCCGGGCAACCCGACCGTGAAGCGGGCCTCGACGTCGCCGAGTTCACCGACCAGGACCGCGGTCTGTGAGAGAACGGTCTGCCCGGGATTCTCCATCCGGACCTCCCCACTCTTGCCGCTGCCCGAGCGACGGACCCCCTCGGCTGCCAAAGCGAACTCCCGAGCGAGGAACGACGCCGTGCCGAGCGCGCGCGAGCGACTTCCAAAAGCCGACGGCGCAAGATCGACGACCTCTGCGCTCAGCATGACGCGTACTCGGCTCGGGGCCGCAAAGGGGTCGCCCTGCACGTGATCGAGCTGAAACGTGAAGTCCTGAAACTGCCAAGGCCCGGCGATTTCCTTGTACGCCTTGTACCCTCGTCCGTCGATCCGGACGAGCAGGTCGGCTAGGTCGTTCGCGTCGCGCATGGGCTTCGGTCTAGGGATTGTTCGGGACTGGTTCCGTGCCCGTCGTCAGGTAGTATACTTTCGCCCGCAGTTGTTGGGGTTCCCCCACACACCGAGACGACACCGGAGATATGTGAACGATGCAGCGCATCCTGATACTCCTCTCGACGATCGGCCTCCTCACAGCCACCGCTCTCGCGGGGCAGGACCGCACGGTTCTGATCAAGAATGGCCGAGTCATGGACGGCTCGGGCAATCCGTGGATTCGCGCAGACGTGCTGATCCGGGGCAACCGGATCGAGGCCATCGGTCAACTGGGTGACATCGCGGCTGATGAAGTCGTCGACGCCACGGGGCTCTATGTGACTCCTGGATTCATCGATACCCATTCCCACTCCGGACCGGGTCTCGCTTCACCAGGATTGAGCCACGGTGAGCCGCTGCTCGCCATGGGCCTGACGACCGTCTTCATCAACCCGGATGGCGGCGGCAGCATCGACATGGCCGAGCAGAGGGCCGTCCTGCAGCGGGATGGGCTCGGGGTCAACGCCGTGCAACTGATCGGTCATGGGTCTGTGCGCAGCGCGGTGCTGGGTGCGGAAGACCGAGCCGCAACGACGGCTGAGCTCGACCGCATGCGTCGACTGGTGCGTGACGGCATGGAGGAAGGCGCGTGGGGCCTCTCCTCGGGCACGTTCTATGTCCCGGGACACTACGCTCCCCCCGAAGAGATCGAGCAGCTCGCGAGGGAAGTGGCGCCCTACGGCGGGGCCTACACGAGCCATATCCGGGACGAGTCGACGTACAGCGTCGGGCTGATCGCCGCTGTGGACGAGGTCATCAACGTGGGGCGTGTTGCTGGAATCCCCGCGGTGCTGACCCACGTGAAGGCGCTCGGACCCATGGTTTGGGGATACGGGGCGGCCATAGTCCAGCGAGTGGAGCGGGCGCGCGCCGAGGGAGTACAGGTGTTCGCGGACCAGTATCCGTATACCGCCTCGGCCACGGGGCTTAACGCCGCCTTGCTGCCTCGCTGGTCGCAGGCGGGCGGGCGGGACTCGCTGTTGATTCGCATGAGTGACGCCGAGACCATGGCCCGCATCCGTGCGGGAATGATCGAGGGCCTCGCTCGCCGTGGGGGAGCGGACCGCATCCAGTTCCGCCGCTACCGCCCCGACGAGTCGATCGAGGGCAGGCTGTTGAGCGACCTCGCTGAGCAGCGGGGGCAGGATCCGATCGACACGGCCATCGACCTCATCCGCGGCGGGAGCGTGAGCATCGTCTCGTTCAACATGCACGACGACGACGTGGAGACGCTCATGGTCCAGCCATGGATGATGACGTCGTCGGACGGCAGTCTCGTCCCCATGAACGAAGGAGTCCCGCACCCTCGCAGCTACGGCACGTTCGCGCGGAAAATACGGCTCTACGTGAAAGAGAAGGGCACGGTCTCCCTGGAGCAGGCGATTCGTAGCATGACCTCGCTCCCGGCCCAGGTATTCGGGATGCCGGATCGCGGAGTCTTACGCGTCGGCGCGATCGCGGACGTTGCGGTGTTCGACCTCGATGCGGTGCGTGATCTGGCCGAATACACCGACCCTCACCACTACTCCGAGGGGATGGTGCACGTCTTCGTAAACGGTGAAGCCGCCATCAGAGACGGGTCCTTCACAGGTGTACGTGCAGGGCGCGTACTGCAGAAAGGCAAGCGCGACATCTCGTAACACCGGCGGCGCTTCGCGTCAGGCGCGACCGCCCCACTGGAAGCCCTTGGGCCCACCGCGCTCGCGTTGGCCCGTGCCCGACGAGACAACGGCCGGATGAGCGGGCGAAGCCTGAGTTGGTTCAGGTGCCGACGGTGGCGCCGGCTGGTCGGGTAGCCCGCCCGACCAGTTGAAGCCCGAAGGGTGTGCAAGCGGTTTGACCGCGGGCGGCTTCGGCGGCGCGGCGAAACGAAAGCCCGATCTATGGTCAGAAGGAGCAGCCATCGGCTCGGGTTCCTCTCGCTTCGACCAATTGAACCCGCTATTAGCACCCACGAGATCGGCACCCCAATGAAAGCCCGAGTCGTGGGCGACCTTCCGTCCCACAACGAATTCAGGGCCCTTGCGACCGAGCCCCTCCCACTCGCAATCCGGGCACCACCTTCAGCTGAGCCAGCGCTCAAGTGGCTTGAGCCCTCCCTGGAGCAGAACCGCCTGAGTGTGATGCGTGCACGTCGGGCAGAACCGAAGCGTGGGCAGCCTCTTCAACCACGCGGCCGCGAGGGCCGCGAAGGTGGCTGCGAGCAGACTGAAGGAGATCAAAGGAAGGAGCATAGCCGCTGTGTGGAGAGCCTATTCTTTTCGACCGGTCGGTCCCTCATGGACCGCATACGCACATGTGTAAACATATGTTTCCCGTGGCGCAAGCCAGCGCGCTGTGCTATGTCCATCCGTTTCCCAGCCATCACTCCGCCGCCAGTCGAATGCCGCGCCGTAGCCCGCAGCCCCGACGTCCCAGTTCACCACGCTCCAGAACGCCGCCAGGTAGTCCGGTCGCCGGTTCCGGTAGTTAAGGTATTGTAGTGTCGGGCGCATAGGCCAGAAGAAACTCTTGTGACCCATACCTGGAGTCGTTGTGGGCGCAGTCCGTGACTTCCTCGAAAAGCACTATCTCCACTTCAATGCCAGGGAGGTCGTCGAGGCCGCAGCTGCCTACGAGACGCACGTGTCGGCTGGCGGTAAGGTGCTGGTCGCGATGGCGGGGGCCGCCTCGACGGCGGAACTAGGCATCATCCTGGCACGAATGATTCGCGAGGGCAAAGTGCATGCGCTCTCCTGCACCGGCGCCAACCTGGAAGAGGACGTCTTCAATCTGGTGGCCAACCGCGACTACGAAATCGTGTCTGCCTGGCGAGAGCTGTCATCCAGTGACGAGCAGGCGCTGTACGAGCGCGGGATGAACCGCGTGACGGATACGTGCATTCCGGAGACCGTCATGCGGCATGTAGAGTCACGGCTGGTCAGCGCCTGGCAAGCGGCCGCAGCACGGGGGGACCGCAAGACGCCTGGTGCGTTTCTCTTCGAAGTGCTCGACGACCCCACGCTGGCGGACCACTACCAGATCGACCCTGCGCACTCGTGGATGCTCGCTGCGAAGGAGATGGGAATCCCCGTTTTCGCTCCCGGGTGGGAAGACTCGACAACCGGCAACATGTTCACCGCTAACGTGATCAAGGGACGGGTGCCGGACCACCTCTGCGTCACGACCGGAACCGAACAGTTCCAGGACCTCATCGAGTGGTATCGCTCGAACCACGGCGCCGGCGAAGGGCCATCGGTGGGTTTCTTCCAGATCGGCGGTGGCATCGCGGGCGACTTCTCGATCTGCGTAGTGCCCAGCCTCATCCAGGACCTCGGGGAGGACGTCCCCTTTTGGGGCTACTTCTGTCAGATCACGGACGCACAAGCGTCGTATGGCGGATATTCAGGGGCCTCCGCCAATGAAAAGATCACCTGGGGCAAGCTCGCACCCTCGACGCCCCGCTTCGAGATCAACTCGGACGCCTCGATCGTGGCGCCTCTGATCTTCGCATATGTGTTGGGCGACTGAGAGTGCGAGCATCCCCGGCTCAAGCCTCTAGCAGCACCTGTTTCAATCGGTCGAGTCGCTCGCCCCACAAAAGCCTCTGCTCGTCCGCGGTTTCCCGGTCCGGGAGGCCCCGTAGCTGGATTGAAACCGTGCTCTTGGAGTCACCCTTCACGGTGAAGTGGACGTCGAGCGGACGGTCGGCAGGCAATCGACACCTCATGGATTTGTCTCGGGTGGCGGTTCGAATTTCGAGTCGGATACCAGGAAGCCAGCGTCCGCGGGACTCGAGGTCCTCGAACGCGGAATAGAGCCGGGCGACAGGCACCGCGATCGTCCGGCTCCTGTTGACGTCGTATCCGCCGCCACGACGCTGGCCCACGTCACGAAGCCCCCGAAACCGCTCGTAACTCACAGTGACCATCTGAGCCCAGCAGCCTCTCATGGTTGGCGAGCAGTTGATCGACGATGGCTGGGTGCTCCATGGTGGCTGCATCGACTGAATCGAGAAACGCGGTCCATTGCGGCCACGTCTTCCCGGTTGCCTTCGACACCGCCGCGTCACTCATGCCCGCAACCTTCTGGTAGTCGGTGGGCAGGGGTGGGGGCGAGGCGGGGGCCTTCTTCGTCCCCTCTGAGAGGAACTGTGCGCGGGCGGCGCTGTACGACGCACCCGTCTTCAGCATGCGCGCCCGGATCAGGCGCGTGAAGTCTTTATCCTTCGGTATCTCGGATCTCCTTTGCACACACCATGGCGCACCGTTCCCCGGTAACGGCGTTCCATGGCATGACAAAGACTCCGTCGATGCCGATCCGGGAGTGTGCCCCCCTTCGCCTCACGGGGACCCCGGCCAGGGTAGGGTGGCAGAGGTTCGGCGAGGATCGATCGCCGCGACGAAGATGGGGATCGATGCGGGACGAATGCGAGCATTGGCCCAATCTGTAGATTCACACTAGATGACGGGCCGCTTTCCCCGATGCTGAGACTTCCCGTGAAGAAATCTCCGATTTGGCTCCCCATTAGACTCATTCTCGGGCTCATTCTCACCGCCGCTTGCACGGACGCTCCCGAGACCGGCGACGCCTCGCTCGAGACCGTGGCGGCCACCGACCCACAGCTCGCCTTTTGGGCGTCGCTCGAATCTCTCTGCGGTCAGGCCTTCGAGGGTCACGTCGTTGAGAACCAGCCTCCGAATGATGCCTTCGAGGGCCAAGCGCTCATCATGCATGTGCGCGGGTGCCAGACAGGTGAGATCCGCGTCCCGTTCCACGTAGGCGAGGATCGGTCCCGCACCTGGATCATCACGTCGACCGCCGCCGGAATCCGATTGAAACACGACCACCGGCACGAAGACGGCACGGAGGACGAGGTGACCCAGTATGGTGGCGATACGCGGGGCCGAGGAAGCGACTCCGTGCAGGACTTCCACACGGACGGGTTCACGGCCGACCTGGTCCCCGCCGCCGCCACCAACGTATGGACGATCGAAATCCAACCCGACCGGCTCTTCGCCTATGCCCTCCGGCGGGAGGGCACCGATCGCCGTTTCCGCGTGGAGTTCGACCTGCGAGAGCCGATCGACGCGCCTCCCCCGCCTTGGGGCAGGTAGACGGGACGGATCGAGTTCAGCCGGGATCCGGCAGACCGGGTAGGCTCCTCGGATCCACGCTGGTAGACCCGTAGCGCACGACCCAGTGCAGGTGTGGTCCCGTGACACGGCCGGTGGCGCCGACGCGCCCGATTGGTGTTCCCGCTTCGACCGTGTCCCCTACGGTGACGAGCTGTTCACTGAGATGGAAATACCCGGTCAGGAGGCCGCTGCCGTGATTGAGGTAGACGATGTTGCCCGCCAGCAGGAAGTCGTCGACGAGTGCTACGACCCCACGCGACACCGCCGTTACCGCGTCGCCGGGCGCCCCATCCAGGTCCAAGCCCATGTGGCGACTCGAGACCTGTCCGTTGAACAGGCGACCGTTGCCGAAGTCACTCGTGACTCGAGCCTCGAGCGGCATCACGAAATCGCCGGCCCAGAGGCGTGGCGTACGATGAGCGAGCCGGGAAACCTCGACAGCCTTGGCCTGGTCCCGCCTGAGACGCGCCTGACGCGCCGAGTCGAGTGGGGACCCCAGTCCGGGAGCGACGTTGAGTGACTCGTGTCGGTACGTTCCGGCCGAGACGGGGACGGTGGCCGACAGCACCTCTTCCCGCCCATCCGAGTGCACCACCGTGAGGTCGATCCGCATACTACCCTCGACCCCGATCGGGATGGCGGCCAAACTCTCGAAGTCTCCGTTGCCGGAGCGCTCGAAATGAAGCGTCTCCCCGGCGATCCCCCGAACCGAAGAGATCGGTTCGTCGGCCGCCGCTGTGACCCGCACGACGAAGAGCCGACCCTGGACGGGCCGCTCGGGTGTCCAGGAGACTCTCGGGGTAGCCATCGGGTCGGGTAGGGCGCGTGACGCATGCGCGTCGGGCCCGACCCATAGCGTCGAGAACGACGCGGCCAACAGGAGCGCGATGCGTACCACAGGAAGCCCCTGCCCTACGAGATCGGTCCGGCGAGTCCGGCCTCGGCTACCACCAGCATCAGCGCCCGCTGAATCGCGAGGTGCGCGTCCCGGTTGACCCAATACTCTTCCGGCGCGTGCCCTGCTCCCCCCGTGCCGCCCCGCCCGATCGTCACGGCCGGGACGCCGAGCGAGATCGGGATGTTGGAGTCCGTGGATGAACGGGAGAGCACGCCCTCGACGCCAAAAATCGCTGTGGTGGCCAGCGCCCTCTGGACCAATGGCGACGACGGATCGCCCTCACCGGAAGGCCGATCGCCGATCTTGTCCTTGTCGACGGTGAGCGCAGGGCCGTCGCGACGCAGCGCGTTCTCCGCCGCGAGCCCGCGGTCGACGGCGGCGAGGAAGGCGCGCTCGATGCGACCGAGGCTCTCTGGACTCACCGAACGCATGTCGACCTCCATCCAAGACTCGAAGGGGATCGAGTTGACCGAAGTGCCACCGCCGATCCGTCCCACGTTGTAGCTCGTACGGGCCCCCGCGCGCGTCAGCGTGTCTGCGACGTCCTGGAAGAACCCGACCGCACGACTCAAGGCGTGAGCAGGGTTGCCGAGGCCGAATGCGCCCCAAGAGTGGCCGCCGGGTCCCGTAACCGTGACCCGATACCGGACGGATCCGAGACCCATCGTCACCAGTCGCACCAGATTCCCGCCGTCGACCTCGATCCACACGTCCGGCGCATCGGCGGTCGGGGAGAACAACTCCTTCATACCGCGCAGATCACCCAGCCCCTCCTCGCCCACCACCCCGACAAAGATCACGTCGTCATCGGTCTCGATTCCGGTTTCCTCCATCGCCCTCAGAACCGTGAGCACGAGCACGAGGCCGCGCGTGTCGTCACCGATGCCCGGAGCCCAGAGCGTGTCGCCACTCTGGCGGACGGTGACGTCGGTCCCCTCCGGAAAGACCGTGTCCAGATGACCGCCGAAACCGATGGTGCGTTCGCCCGTGCGTCCGCGTCGTAGGCCGATCACGTTGCCGACCGCGTCCGTCCACACCGAGTCGGCTCCATTCTCATTGAGCAGTTCGGCGAAGCGACGTCCCCGCACTTCCTCCAAGAAGGGAGGCGCTGGGATCTCGGTCAACTCGATGAGACGCTCGAGGGACCAGCCGTCCAGGTCCGCGATGAGTTCCATAGCGGATACGATGGCCGGCCTCGCCGCGAGTTCGCGAGCCTCGGTGGCGTACTCTTCTGAGGCGGTCACCAAGCCCGTGCTCTGCCCCACCACGTGGGCGGGCGCGCCCACCGCGATGACGGCGAGAAGCGAGAGCGAGCCATACCTGAAGCGATCGGTGAACACGAGCGCCACTCCGGCATCCGGTTAACGTTCCCAACGACGTTAAAGTCTAGCGGGTCAGTCATCGGCCGTCTCCGGCCCGCACACCCTTTCGCTCAACACCAGCCACGAGATCCACGCCCTGTTCCCGCTGCTCCTCCTCCTTGCCGTCGCGCCGCAGGCGCAGCCCACCGACACGGCCTTCCACCTCACCATCGGCGTGGCGGATGCGGCTCCCGTCATCGATGGCGTGCTCGACTCTGGTGAGTGGGCGGGCGCGGCTCTCGCGTCCAACTTCATCCAGTTCGAACCGCGACGCGGCGCGTTCGCGACCCAGCGGACGGAGGTGCTGGTACTGCAAGACGATGTGGCCCTCTACGTTGCGTACCGCGTTTGGGACTCGCAGGAACCGACCGCTCAGGTCACGCGCCGAGACGCGCAGCTCACGTCGGACGACATGGTCGGCTTCACTCTGGACACATTTAGGGACCGCCAGACTGCCTACCTGTTCATGACGAACCTGCTCGGCACCCAGCAAGACGCCCGCGTCGCCGACGACGGACGCACGATCGACAACGCCTGGGATGCCGAGTGGGAGTCGGCGGCCGCCCGAACCGATTTCGGTTGGACCGCGGAGTTTGCGATACCCTTCTCGTCGCTGCGGTACCGGGCCGGCAAAAACCGCGCTTGGGGCATCAACTTCGGACGCACCATCCGACGCTCCCTCGAGTTTTCGTTCTGGGCGGGCCCGCTCGACGCCGCGGCTCGCATCTCGCAGAGTGGAGTGCTCTCCGGCCTGGACCTGCCTCGCCCACCCCGGCCGGTCGACGTAATCGTCTACGGGCTCGCGCGCGCCGCGGACGGAACGGATGCCGAGCGGGACGGCGGCGTCGATGTTCGCCTCTCGCCCGACCCCTCCGTCACGATCAACGCGACCGTAAACCCCGACTTCGCGACCATCGAGGCGGATCGCGAGCAGGTCAATCTGTCTCGGTTCGAGCTTTCCCTCACGGAAAAGCGGCCCTTCTTTTTGGAAGGAAACGAGCTCTTCCGGCAACGCATTCGCACCTTCTACAGCCGGCGCATCTCCGACATCCGGGGCGGCGGGCGCGTCGTCGGAAAGCGAGGGCCGTGGACCTATGCTGCAATGGGCGTGGGTGGCGACCCAGGAGAGTTGGGTTCGTCTCCCTTCTTCGGCCTGGCCCGCGTGCGTCGCGACCTGGGGCGCTCCAATGTCGGAGTGACTTGGGCTGAGCGGCGCCTGGACGGGGCGGCCAATGGCTCGGTCGGACTGGACGCTACGCTCTTCTTTTCATCGACGTTCGGCATGACCGCACAAGGAATCGAGAGCTACGGGGAGTTCGACCAGGGCACTAGGGCATTTTTCCTGCGGCCGGCCTACGACTCCCCTACGGGCCACTTCCACGTTCGCTACACGCACATCGAGGAACGATTCGGCGACAACATCAACTCCGTCGGTTTCGTTCGTGACGACGACCGCCGGGAGGTGGACGCCGAGGTCACCAAGACGGTCTGGTTCGAGACCGGCCCGCTCGAACGAGTCGGAGTCGGCTCCAACAACAACATCTATTGGGGGCAGGACGGGACGCGACGTAGCTGGTCCCTCGATCAGGACCTGCACGTCGAGTTCCGCAACCGGTGGACGGTGGACTTCTCTCACAACGAAGAGTTCAAGCTGTTCGAGAAGGAGTTTCGGAATCGCTCCACCTCCATCGATCTCGGCTACAATACGCGCGAATTCACGTCGGCGAGCACCAAGATCGAATTTGGACGCTCGTTCGACCTGGACTTCGTGCTCGTGTCCGGGAGTGCGCGCTTCAAGCCCACGACGGAGTCGTCGCTCGAGTACTCCCTCGAGTGGCTGAGCCTGGACCCCGACCCCGAAGGTGAGAGCACGTGGATCCACGTCGTGCGGGGAAGCCAGTTCTTCACGACCGACTTGTACGTGCAGGCGTTCCTGCAAACCAACACCGTGATCGACCGGCGCGAAGCTCAGGTCGTCTTCGTGTATCGCTATCGACCGCCCTTCGGGACGATCCAACTCGCGTTCCAACGTGGGCGCGCCGACTTCGGTGAACGTTCTGACCAGGGCAACACGGTCTTCCTCAAGGGCACATGGGTGTTCTGAAAAGGCTACGCGGCGGCCGGATTCCATTAGCATTCAGGGCTAAGCACCCGAGCGTTTCGCCCCTTACGGGCGCCGCAGGTATATCATGCCCATTCGCAACATTGCCATCATCGCGCACGTCGATCACGGAAAGACGACGTTGGTCGACCAGATGTTCAGCCAGGCTGGCGTCTTCCGCGCAAACCAGATCGTTCAGGAGCGTGTGATGGACTCCAACCCGCTCGAGCGCGAGCGGGGAATCACCATCCTGGCGAAGAACACGGCCGTTCACTGGAACGACATCAAGATCAACATCGTCGACACCCCGGGCCACGCCGACTTCGGCGGTGAGGTGGAGCGTATTCTGCGCATGGTCGACGGGGTCGTGCTGCTCGTCGACGCGGCCGAGGGGCCGATGCCGCAGACCCGGTTCGTGCTGCGCAAAGCGCTCGACCTGGGGATCCTACCGCTGGTGGTCATCAACAAGGTCGACCGAGGCGACGCGCGCGTCCACGAGGTACACGACGAGGTGCTCGAACTCTTCATGGACCTCGAGGCGACGGACGAACAGCTCGACGTGCCGTTCTTGTATGCCGTGGGACGCGACGGGTGGGCCTCTGAAGATCCGGACGCCAGGGGTGGCGACCTGACACCACTCTTCGAGACGGTCATCTCGCATTTCCCGGCACCTGAAGTCGATCGTGAGGGTCCGTTCCAGATGCTGGTGGCCACCCTGGACTACTCCTCCTACATCGGGCGCATCGCGATCGGGCGCATCGAGCGTGGCACGGTTCGCGTCGGTGAGCGTGTTACGCTGCTCGCCCTCGGCCCCGTGGGCGTCGTCGTCGACCCGGCTGAGGCCGAGATTGCGAAAGTATCGAAGCTGTACACGTTCAACGGCCTCGAGCGCGTGGAGGTGGAAGGGGCGTTCGCGGGAGATATCGTGGCCCTGGCCGGGCTCGATGGCATCGAGATCGGGAAGACCCTGACCGACCCGGAGCACCGCGACCGGCTGGCGGGCATCGCCGTCGAAGAACCTACGCTCTCTGTCGACTTCACCGTGAACAACTCGCCGTTCGCCGGTCGATCCGGGAAGTACGTGACGACGCGTCAGGTACGAGAGCGGCTCATCAAGGAGCTCGAGCGCAACGTTTCTCTGCGCGTCGAGGACACCGATCAGCAGGACACGTTCACCGTGAGTGGCCGAGGCGAACTCCACCTCACGATCCTCATGGAGACGATGCGCCGGGAGGGGTACGAGTTCCAGGTCTCTCGCCCTCGGGTCATCACGCGAAAGGACGAGCGGGGACGCCTCCAGGAGCCATACGAGCAGGCGGTCGTTGAAGTCCCGTCCGACATGGTCGGCACGGTCATCGAAAAGCTCGGCTCCCGCAAAGGTGAGATGACCGACTTGCGACCGATGGGAGACTCGGGCACGACTCGGCTCCGTTTCCGCGTGCCCGCGCGCGGCCTCTTCGGGTACCGCTCCGAGTTCATGACGGACACGCGCGGTGAGGGAATCCTCCACCACCAGTTCGACTCTTGGGGCGACTGGGCCGGTCCGCTCAAGGGACGCTCCCGCGGAGTGCTCGTCGCAGACCGGCGCGGCAAGGCGGTCGGCTTCGCGCTCTTCAACCTTCAGGAGCGCGCCACGATGTTCGTCGCGCCGGGAGTGGAGTGTTACGGCGGCATGATCGTGGGAGAGAACGCGCGCTCCGATGACATGGATGTGAACGCGAGCAAAGAGAAGAAGCTCACCAACATGCGTACCACGTCATCGGACGAGAACATCAAGCTGGAACCGCCTCGCCAGATCACGCTCGAACTCGCACTCGAGTTCATCGAAGACGACGAGCTGATCGAGGTGACACCCGATACCATCCGGTTGCGCAAACGGATCCTGGACCCGAACCAGCGAAAGAAGGCCGCCAAGAGGCTCGCACAGCCCGCCTAGCGCGAGCTACGCGATTCGCGCCCCAACCATTTTCAGAGAGGTGTAGCATGAATCGGGATACCGCTCGCGGCCAACGCCGCCGTTTCGCATCGTCGCTCGCTGCGGCGATTCTCGTGCTCAGCCTCGCCGCGCCGGCTCGCGCACAGGTGGACTGGTCGCCGGTCCCGGACGGGTATCCGCGTACTGCCGCGGAACTGAACGGCTTCAGCGCGCACACCCGCCACGCCGAGATGTGGGAGTACCTGGAGCAATTGCGCACGGTCAGTACCGATATGCGACTGGGTACGTACGGGCAGACGTGGGAAGGCCGTGAGCTCGCCTACGCGGTCTTCAGTCGGCCGCTGGTAAGTGAGCCTTGGGAGGCGTGGGCCCTCGGGCGGCCGGTGGTCGTGCTCGCGGCCAACGTGCACGGCGGGGAAAGGACCTTCCGCGAAGGCCTTCTCGTGCTCATGAGGGACTTCGCCACGCCGGGCACCGAAGCTTACGAGCTATTGGACGACGTGACCGTCGTGGTGGCCCCGCAGATCAACCCGGATGGATTCGAGGCCAGCGAGCGCGGCACGAGAGGGAACGCCTGGGGGATCGACCTGAACCGCGACTACATCAAGCTCGAGCAGCCGGCAATCGCCAACTACGTCGGGAACCTGCTCAACAAGTGGCGTCCGCAGATGTTCGTCGACGGCCATAACGGTGGTTCGCGCCCGTACAACCTCAACTACCAGTGCCCGAGCCACGCGGATCCCGCACCGGAAATCACGTTGTTGTGCGATCAAGTGATCTTCCCAGCCATCGACGCCAGACTCGCGACGGAAGGGTACACGTCCTGGTACTACACCGGCGGCAACCAGACGGAGTGGCGCGTCGGCGGCTCCCAGGCCCGCATCGGGCGGAACTACGGCGGCTTCGTGAACTCGGTTGGCATCCTCTTCGAGGCCCCAGGACAGCCGCTCGAAATCGGCGCGCGAGCCGGATACCTCGGATACCTCACCATCGTACGGTACGCGGCGGAGCACCCGGAACGCCTCATGGAGGTCGTCGCAGAAGCGCAGGCCGCCACGATCGAGATGGGCGCGGCCCCGAGCGGTGACATCACCGTCGAAATGGAGTACGCAGCCGAAGACTACCTCGTCAGCTACGATCTCGTCACGAACGGGGGTCGAGGGTCCGATCCGAACGAACCCGTGGAGATCGAGCGCATCACCGGCGCGAGCCTCATGAAGAAGCCCGTTGCCACCAAGACCCGTCCGCGGCCATGGGCGTATATCCTGCCGCGCGTGGCGGTGGACGCGGTGGCGATGCTTCGCAGGCACGGGATCTTGGTGGAACGCCTCACGCAGCCCACCGAGTTGCAGGTCGACGCGTATACCGTGGCCGGAGTCACACACGAACAGGCCTACAACCATGCGGCGGCTACCATTGTGGAGGTCGGCGAGGTCGTTACTCAAGACCGAACGTTCCCGGTCGGGACGTACATCGTCCCGACCGCGCAGTACCTCGGGCGACTCGTCACGCATATGCTGGAGGTCGAGACTGAGGACAACGTCGTCTATTGGAACACGATGGACGCGTGGATTCCTCGGACGCCGCAGGCGGGCGGTCGAGGTGGTGGGCGAGGGGGCTTCGGTCGGGGCCGTGGTCAGGCCGGACCACCGGTCGTGCCGATCTTCAAGTTGATGGCGCCGACAGCACTGCCGACGCGGGTGATCGGCGGCTAACAGGTCCCGCCCATCATCGCGCCGTTGAAGCTCTCGTTGTAGCCGTTCTCCCACGGACTTCCCGGTTCGATGAAGAGCGTCTGCATCCCGAGCCTAGCCAACCATCGCCACACGAGCTTGTGGTTCACCTGCCAGCCTTCGATGCGCAGCAGGGCTAGTCAGCGACCGCGCCGAATCGGCTGACCCGGTCTTCCACCGTCCTGTAGCGCGCCGTCCGAGATCACTACCTGTCCGCCCACGAGGACCCAACGCATGCCGGCCGATCGTTGGGCGGGTTCCGCGAACGTCGCTCGGTCGTTGACGGTGCTCGGATCGAACACGACGATGTCGGCGTCGGCGCCGCGCTGAAGCCGTCCCTTCCGCTTCATACCCTCCACCGACCCTTCCAGTCGTAGCGCGGGCATGAGCGTCATCTTATCGATGGCTTGGGGAAGCTCGATCACGTTCAATTCTCGAACGTACCTGCCGAGCACCCGCGCGAAGGTGCCCGCTCCTCGGGGGTGACCCCGGCCGCCCTGGATCACGCCGTCACTCGCTACCATGACCAGCGGGTGAGCGAGTGCGGCCTGAATCGATGCTTCGGGGATATAGTGGATAACCACAGGAACCCCACCCTGGCCGCGCAGCGTGGCGAAACTTCCGGCGGTCAGTCTCTCGCCGTTGGACACCAGCTCCAGGTCGCCATAGTCGATGCCCCCGAACCGCTCCTGCCAGCCACCGTCGAAGGTCGTGGTTCCGAGTCCCGTCGAGGCTGCGGTGTAGGGGTAGATATCGGCCATGACGTCGACGCCCTGGCGTCGTGCGCCTTCGATCATCCAGAGTGCCGCAGCCATGTCCGCGGGGTCGGCCACCATACTCCCGATGTGCACGACCTGGGCCGAAGCGCCGGTGATCGCGGCCGCGGCAATGACCTCCTCCACGGCATCCAGGCTGCTGTTGGACGGCGGCACCGGACCGAAGTGGCGGATATGGAGGTGGCAAGGCACGCCCTCGGCGGCGGCGAGCTCGAAAAGGCGCACGACCTCTACCCGGGAAGCGCCCGGAACGTAGGCCACCCCGAAGCCGATCCCGACCGCACCCTCCCTCAGAGCTTCGCGCGCCAGCACGATCATGGAGTCCACCTGTGAGCTTGTTGCCGCGACATAGGGGTCCGTGATCCCCACGGCGACGCGTAGCGCCCCGTGTCCCACAGTCGTGCCGTAGTGGTGGTAAGAGCCGGCCTGAGAGCGTTCGTCGTACCACGCGGCTGCATCCACGGGGCCGCCGTGCATCGACACCACAGTGGTGACGCCATCGAAGATCTTGAAGACGGCGCCTTCGTCGTTGCGCGGGGGACTCGCGAGGATGTCGAGGAAGCCTGGTGCGACTACGAGCCCTCGCGCATCGATGACCGTGGAGGCGTCGAGTCTCTGGTCGGTGACTACCGCGATGAGGTCTCCCCGGATGCCGATGTTCCTCACCGCGTCCAGACCGGTCTCGGGATCGATGACTCGGCCTCCGACGATTGCGATGTCGTAGGGCTGTTGGGCTACGCCGCGACCCGTCGAGGCCAGCGTCAGGGCGACCAGCGCTAAGACTATTCTTGATCTCACGCCTCGCATGAGGCCCTCCTCCGGTTCCGTTCGCATGCCTATCCATCAGAAACGAAGCAGGGAGACCCCTCGCGGCCTCCCTACTTCCACCTTTCGCCTTCGCGCTGTGCCGGACCGCGCGCCTCGTCCAATCCACCGGTGAGTACGCACCGCGCTGGGGCAGGCTGCCTCTAGATTGCGGCCTCCGTAGCACCGCCACCGACGAGAGGTGCCATCGAAATAGGACACGTGCGGCTCGACGGCAACGGCACGCCTCCTCCCCTGGGTGCGGTGAATCGAAGCGCGATGTACGATCCCTGGGTGAGAACCCAGCCAAGGAATCGAGTGATGCGCCGGTACCTTATCCCAGTAATCATCGCTGCCGCGGTCGCGACCGCCACCTGTGCGCCCGGTCTCCAAGACGTTGGGCAAGACCAATCCCTCGACGTCCTCATCACCGGTGCCCGCATCGTGGACGGCGCGGGTAACCCCTGGTTTCGTGGTGACGTGGGCATCCGGGACGACCGCATCGCGGCCGTCGGGCACCTGGCAGACTGGCAGGCTACGCGTACGATCGACGCGGCCGGTCGGGTCGTCAGCCCTGGCTTCATCGACATGATGGGTCAGTCGAGCCTGGTGCTCGTCACAGATCCGGCGAGCGCGGAGAGCAAGCTCAGGCAAGGCATCACGACCTACTTGTCGGGGGAGGGCGGATCGCCTGCGCCGCAGAGTGACGAGACCTTTGGCGATGGCCCTGTGGTCGACGGCGACACGCTGACGTGGCGTAGGTACTCCGAGTACTTCGAGCTGATGGAGCACTACGGGACCCCACTGAACGTCGTGCACGACGTGGGCCTCACGCAGGTTCGTCGGGTCGTATTGGGAGAGGGCGACGTGCAGCCCACGTCCGAGGAGCTCGAGCGCATGAAGGAGTTGGTGCGGCAGGGCATGGAAGACGGCGCAGTCGGAGTCTCGACCTCGTTGATCTATCCGCCCGCGGTTTACGCGAGCACCGAGGAACTCATCGAGCTGACGCGGGTCGCGGGTGAGTACGGGGGCATGTACTTCACGCACATGCGCAACGAGAGCCATGCGGTGTTAGACGCGATCCGTGAGGCGATCACCATCGGTGAGGGCGCCGGTGTCCCGGTGCACATCTACCACCTGAAGGCGGCGGGCGAGGAGAACTGGCCGCTGATGGTCGACGCGCTCGCGCTGATCGACTCGGCCCGGACTGTGGGCATGGACGTGACGGCGGACATCTATCCGTACATCCGCAATGGCATCGGCTTGGGCTCGTTCCTGCACCCGCGCCACTATGCGGAGGGTACGGCGCCTTTTCTGGAGACGCTCACGGATCCGGCGGTGCGCGCGGAACTGCGACGAGAGGTCGAGACGACCGCCGACTGGGAGAACTGGTACCGTCACGTGGGCATGGACTGGGACAACGTGCTGATCGTGTCCGGCTCGCGTGCCGTCGACGCACGCGTGATCAATCGCTCGATCGCTGGGGCGGCCGAGGTTCTCGGAACAGACCCGTGGAACGCGTTCTTCGACCTGGTGCAGGCTCGAGGTGTGAGCGTGAACCCGCGCAGCATGAACGAAGAGCAGAAATGGCAGGCGCTTCGGGCGGAGTACGTGATGATCGATACCGACGCCGCTCCGGTGAACCCGGCGACGTCGGCGAGCGCTCACCCACGTGCGTTCGGAGCGTTCCCGAGAGTCATCAGCAAATATGTGCGCGAAGACGGTGTGCTCAGTCTGGAAGATGCGGTCCGGCGCATGAGCTCGATGGCCGCTCAGCGATTGGGCCTCCACGACCGCGGCTTCATTGCGCCGGGGCAGATCGCGGACCTACTGGTCTTCGATCCGGCCGCGATCCGCGATGTCGCGGACTTCGGGGATGCGATGCGGTACGCGGAGGGCATCGACTACGTCTTCGTGAACGGCGTGGCAGTCATCGACGACGGGGTGCTCATCGACGCACGTCCTGGTCGAATGCTGAGGCGATAGACCGTCTCACCGGCGCCAAACCCCTACTCCGCCCTCGTACTCGATCTCGGTGCCGAAGGGGCGAGAAAGCTCCGCCAGGTGCTCGATGATCCTTCGGCCGAGTGCCTCCGGCGCGATCCGCGGCGTGCCGCGCTGGGACCTGGGCTCCTTCCATCCTAGTTCGATGGGGTACAGACGGATCTCGACGACCTCTTCCCCCTCGAAGTCGGCGACGGCCACCACGCTCTCGTACCACTCAGACCCGGTTGGGAATCCGGCTGTGGCATTGCCCTCTGCGTCGACGCGGAAGCGCCGGTCGTAGATCTCGGACGCGAGCTGGTCGAGCGGTATCGCGTAGCGATCCCGTTGGTCGGACGGCATCGGGTCGATCGTCTCGTTCTGGAAAATGAAATTGGCGAGCGAGTAGAAGATCGGACGTCCGTTGTAGATTTCGATCCCGCGCAGTTGGTGTGGGCCATGGATGATGAACGTGTTGGCGCCGGCGTCGATCACCTGATGCGTGAACTCGACCATCCATTCGGGCGGAGTTTGGGAGCCGTTCCCGGGTTCGTGTGAGTGGCTGTTCACGACCACGTAATCCCCTTGGTCCGCGGCGTTACGGACCTCGTGCATGACGCGCTCACGGTCCGTGTCGTTCAGACGCACGACGACTCGGTCGACCTGTCCCGGAAAGACGGTGGCGCCGAACGTGCGCACGGGAGATCCGGCATCGTCAGAGACGTTGGCTCCTTGAGCCCGTGCCGCGTCACGGAGCGCCTGCATCGTCGCGGGGGAGCCTTCGTTGCGTCGTTGCAGGCGGAGAGCGTTCAGCCCTGGCCGGCCCGCGACTTCCGGTCCGGCTCGCCCGGCCCGAGACATCGGCGTGTGCGTGGATGCCATGCCGATCATTGCGATCCGGCCCTTCGGTGTGTCCAGATATCCTGGGCGGCTCGCCCAGGCGAGGTTCTCTCCGGTGCCCGCGTGCACCAAGCCCCGCTCGTCCATCAGCCGATTGGTGAGGCGCATGCCTTCTACCCCGTAGTCGGTCGTGTGGTTGTTGGCCCGATTGAACAGGTCGAAGCCCATGTCGACGAGATCCTGTAGCGTCTCCGGCGATCCCACCTCGTAGTTACCGCCGTTTTCCGCGGCTGCCCAGCCGTCGAAGTACTGTAGCCGAAACACAGACTGCTCCAGGTTCACGAACGCCGCGTCCGCTGCTCTGATGACGTTTGCCAGTTCATGGAACGCAGGGTCTGCGGTTTGATCGAACTGAATGATCCGACGGTTCATGATCACGTCCCCGGCTGCTGCGAGAGACCAGCGGGAGTCGGGGCGCACGGGCGACCGGGTCTGTGCCTCGGCACCGGCGGGGACGAGCAGCAGAGCGAACAGAGCGAAAGGTGCACGACGCATGGCATGCGACCACGTGCCGACGAGGACGTCGGCGACCCAGAAATACGTGCGCCCGGGGCGGCAGACCAGGGAACCTGGGGGTCCGATCGCCCTGCGCATCGTGCCGGGGGAGGGTGTGGGCCGTGTTGCCGAGTGGACCCGTGATCGATCCGGAAACCGGGTTCGACGGCGTCGCCAACGTAGGCGTGCTCGGTGGCAGGGTCGCCCATGGTGGCCCCGACACCTTCCGTGTGGACGCGGAACGCCTGCATGAGGGATTTCCGGTACTCGATGACCTCTTCCTGAGCCTCGAGTGCGGCGGGCGCTGCGATCCCGCCCCTGATGGTGAGGGCGAGTCTGGCGAGGACGCTTCTAGACAGGTGCTTGACGGCTTCTCTCCGCGTTGGGGATCAAAGACCCTGAAATAGCCGTCCATCCATCGGTGTTCATACGGACCGCTACCTTAGTGACGGTCCTCCGGAAGCGCGAGCGCGACCAGCCGCCCGTCGGTATCACGGTCACCGATGGCGACCACGATGAACTGGCGACCCTGATCCATGTAGGTCATCGGCGCGCCCGACGTTCCGGCCGGAAGATCCATCTCCCAGACGACGTCTCCCGTCTGCTTGTCCCAGGCCCGGAATGCCTTGCCTCCGGCGATCGGCAGAATGGATAGTGCGTCCTCCGTGCCCTCTCCGAGGAAGAGCAGCGTACGGGTCAGTAGCGGAGCCGGGCGTCCGCGCTGACCGAGCCAGGGAAGATCTTGGTCGGCGATCGCCGGATGATCGCGCGGCCCCGGCCCGTTTGCCTTCATCCAGAGGTGGTCCCCCGTGTTCATGTCGATGGCGGTGATCCGCCCGTAGGGAGGCTTGAGCAGCGGAAGGCCACCCGGCATCGGCACTTCCCTCGGCAATCCACGGATGTACCGGAAGTCGGAGCTGTCCGGAAGCGGCGGAGGGACGAGGGCGGTCACGTTCGGCGACGTGACCGAAGGTACGTAGAGGACACCGGTCTCCGGGTCGACCGCGGCACCGACCCAGTTGGCGCCGCCTACCCAACCGGGCATCAGAATCGTGCCCTGCTTGCCATCCACGCCCTTCACCGTAGGCGGGGTGAACATGGGCCCGTACACGAAGTCGTCCAGGATCTCCTCGGCCTCTGCACGCAGTTCGGGCGTGAAGTCGATAAGGTCGTCCACTGTGATGCCCTGCAGGTCGAACGGTGCTGGCCGCGTCGGGAACGGCTGAGTTTCGGCTGCGACTTCACCGGGCACCGGAGAGGGCAGTACCGATCGGTCCTCGATCGGCCAAATGGGTTCGCCGGTCTCCCTGTCGAAGGCGAAGACGAACGCCTGCTTCGTCACCTGGGCCACCGCCTTGATCTGCCTCCCGTCTACGACGACGTCTATGACGTTCGGGGCTGCCGGTGGGTCGTAGTCCCAGAGTCCGTGGCGCACCATCTGGTAGTGCCACACGCGCTCGCCCGTCTCGACGTCGACGGCGACGACCGACTCGCCGTAGAGGTTGTCCCCCGGTCGATGACCCCCGTACCAGTCGTTGGTCGTCGTCTTGAGCGGTAGATACACGTGACCCAGCTCATCGTCTGCGCTCATGAGCGTCCATACGTTCCCGTTGCCGCTGTAGGCCCAGGAGGAGTCTGCCCAGGTCTCGAGCGCCGGGTCTCCTGGTTCCGGGATCGGGTTGAAGCGCCAACGGAGTTCGCCGGTCCTCACGTCGTACGCGCGCACGTAGCCTGGTGGTGCGGTCTTCCAGTTGCGGTTCGGGACCATCGCACTGGCACCGACGATGACGACGCTTCGCACGATCAGCGGGGCCGAGGTCCAGGAGAAAGTGAGGACGCGTGGGTCCGGATCCTCGGCGAGGTCCACCGCGCCGTTCCGCCCGAAGCTCGGATCCGGCAGCCCCGTCTCGGCATCGAGCGAGACCAGGTACTCCCCGGAGCCGATCAGAATTCGCTCGCTGCTTCCGTCGGACCAGTAGGAGACTCCTCGGTTCGACCGACCCCCAGGGCCCTCGCGAAGCCCTGAGGCGTAGGGATCGTAGCGCCAGAGTTCCTCGCCCGTCGACGGGTCGAGGGCGACCGCCTGGCCCATGTTGGTCGACGTATAGAGGCGGTCTCCAATCTTGATCGGGGTCGCCTGGAAGTTGGCGTTCACCGAAGCGCCCTCGTGTTCTCCCCTGAGCCGATAGTCTGCTGACTCCCAGGTCCAGGCCACCTCCAGTCCCTCAATGTTGGAGGCGTCGATTTGGTCGAGAGGCGAGTACTTCGACGAGGCAAGGTCCCGACCATAGTGCGGCCAGTCGGCCCCGTCGTCGCCGGCCGGCGGTCCACATGCGAGCCACATGAAGGGGACGAGAGCGAAGA
>Ga0315339_1001296_pt1 | contig 23075 bp, 23 predicted proteins | sample ASW17metaG_FD_204514 | JGI IMG/M metagenome (GOLD analysis project Ga0315339, IMG submission 204514) | Ammonia-oxidizing marine archaeal communities from Pacific Ocean, United States - ASW #17 | ecosystem: Environmental > Aquatic > Marine > Oceanic | place: USA: California | collected 2016-12-05
AAACAGAACCCGCCATCGCCGCCAGCATCAAGGCCGCCGAGGCCGCGCCGGGGTCACAATGCCCAACCGACCGCGCGCCCAGCCGAGCCGCGCGGCCCAGTTTGGCCTGCATCAACACCGTCGCCTCCGCCCCGACCTCTGCAGCCTCTGCCGCCGCTGCCATCACCGCAGCAAAGCCTTGCCCGGCCACGTCCGCCGCCGCCTCCGCCGCCGGGGCCCAGGCGTCATACATCGTCTTGTCGCCGACACTGGCCTTGCCGCGATGTGCGATGCCCTCGGCCATGGCCGCAATAATAACTGCCGCATCCGCATCCTCCAGCGCCTCCTTGCCTTTGACCGCCGCGCCCGCGCGCATCAGCGCCGTAGCATATAACGGCCCGGAGGACGCCCCCACCGCGTTCAAAAACGCCTTTGCCGCTGTATTGAACAGCTCGGTCGGGGTGCCGCCATCCAGCGCCAACAGCGCCTCGCGAACCGCCTTGAACCCGCCCTGCATCGCCACTCCGTGATCCGCATCGCCAATCACACCATCCAGCTTGCACAGCGCGTCGCGGTGCGCGTCCATCGTATCTGCCACCGCCAGCAGCATCGCTTTTACGTCTGTCATTGCCCGCCCGCCTTAAACATTGCACAGTCACAGGGATGCTCCAGCAGCGCCGTCAATTCCGCATCCAGATGATGCACCGTCACCGACGCACCGGCCATTTCCAACGAGGTGCAATAATTGCCAACCCAGGTCGCATGACAGTCCAGCCCCGCCGCATCCAGCCGCGCCTGAACGCGGCGGTTCATGATATAAAGCTCCATCAAGGGCGTCGCGCCAAGTGAGTTCACCAAAACCGCAACCCGATCCCCCGGTGCTACCTCCATCTCGGCCAAAATCCGGTCCATCATCGCATCCACGATCTCATCCGCCGTCTTGATCGGCCCACGCTCAATCCCCGGCTCGCCATGAATGCCCATGCCGATTTCCATCTCATCCGGCCCAAGGTCAAAATTCCACACCCGTGTCTGCGGTAAGGAACACGGTGCCAGCGCGACACCCATCGTATAGGTGCGATCATTGGCATGGCGCGCCACGCGTTCGACCTCATCCAAGGACAAACCCATGTCACAGGCCGCCCCCGCCGCCTTAAAGATGAAAAAGTTGCCCGCCACGCCGCGCCGTTTCTCACGTTCTTCAATCGGGGCCGACGCAATATCGTCCGTCGTCAGAACTGTACGCACCTCGATTTCATCCATCGCGGCCATCTCTGCCGCCATGTCGAAATTCATCACATCGCCCGCATAATTGCCGTACATAAACAGCACGCCCGCGCCGCCATCGACGTCTTGTGCGCAAGCCAGAACCGGGTCGGGCGGAGGGCTGGCAAACACATTACCAATCGCCGCCGCATCAGCCAAACCCTTGCCAACAAACCCTAAAAACGTTGGCTCATGGCCGGACCCACCGCCAATCACCAGCCCAACCTTGCCCTTGCGCGGGCTGTCCTTTTCCACGATCGCCCGCTTATGACCTCCCTGTTTCAGCACATTACCATGCGCCAGCAGGATGCCCTCCAGCATCTCATCCACCGCGTCATCGCCATTGTTAATGATCTTCTTCGTTTGTCCTGTCACGTCAATGATCCCTCCCATCTTGCTCTACCCAAACCGTCCGTCAATTTGGTGCAACAATGCCTTTTTGTAATATCAGATTGCCATAAAGCCGCGTTTCGGCGGTTTGCACAATGCAATAGGACCGCCGGGCTTCGACATAAAACGCCTGACGTTCCACCGCCTGAATAGGTGGCAAGCCGGGTGCGGCGCGGTTCACAATACGTTGAAAATCCTTCACAATCTGGGGCACCGCGTCAGGATCACCGACCACCTGCATGCTGCGTACCGGGGCTGGCACATAAGCATCCAGCGGCATCAGAGACAAAATCGCCTCCAGCGCCTCTGTCGCGCTGACCCCTGCCAGCCGTTCGATTCGCTGCGCGCAGCCCTCTGCGGGAAAGTTCGCGTCGGCAATCACCAGTTCATCCCCATGCCCCATCGCCCTAAGATGACGCAACAAATCCGGCGTCAGGGCTGTGTGAATTCCAATAAGCATAATTTGCATCCCCCGTGACAAGTCCGTCACAAAAATGATTGACGTACGTCACCTCATACCTCAATCTTTTGAATAGGGGGAGAATTAATGAGCCGTGCCACCGCACAGGATGTTGCCGAAGCAGCGGGCGTTAGCCTGGCGACAGTTGATCGTGTGCTGAACAATCGCAAGGGCGTGCGCAGCACCACGATAGAGCGGGTGACCGCCGCGATGGACAAGCTGAATTTCGTGCGTGACCAGACGGCGGCCAACCTGGCGCGGCGGCGATCTTACCGGTTCACTTTTATTGTTTCGGCGGGCGAAACCGCCTTTTTCCATGACCTTCGCAGCGAAATAGAAGCCGCCGCCAGCCACGCCCGCAAAGAGCGGATCGACATCCGCATGGTCGCCGTCCCGCCGCTGGACCCGCGTGCAATTGTCGACGCGATTGATGCCCTTGGGGATGACATCGGCGATGGGCTGGCGCTGGTTGCCGTCGAAAGCCAGATCGTGCGCGAATCCATTGCGAAACTGCGCGAAAAGGGCGTGCGCGTGGTCACTTTGATCTCGGATATCCCCAGTTCGCCGCGTGAGCGATTCGTCGGAATTGACAATGTTGCCGCTGGGAGGGTCGCCGCCAGCCTGCTGAAACGGTTTATTTCTGCGCCCTCTGGTGACGTCGCTGTGGTGGCTGGGTCTGGCACACTGCGCGACCATGTGGAACGCCGGATGGGGTTTGAACAGGTCATGCGCGGCGAGTGTCCGCACCTGAATATCCTGCCCTGGATTGAGGGCGAAGAACTGGCCGGCGTAGTCGAAGAAAAACTGTCGCGCGTGCTACAGGACAACCCGAATATCGTCGGACTCTACAGCCTTGGCGGCGGCACGCGTGGTGTTATCGACGCCATCGAAGGTGCGAAACAAGACCTAAGCGTCATCACCACAGAACTGTCCGAACACACCCGCGCCGCGCTGATTTCCGGCCTGGTTGACGCGGTTCTGGTGCAGGATCCCAGCCATGAGGTACGCAGCGCAATTCGTGTGCTTCGGGCCTTGGTGGACGACATACCATTGAATGAAAAACAAGAACGCATACGCATAGAAATTTTCGTGCGCGACAACCTACCTTAGGCTGGTTCGCGTTACACGGGGGGAGAAATACATGAAGACGATCAAAGGACCGGCGCTGTTTCTGGCGCAATTTGCGGGCGACGAAGCACCGTTCAACAGCTGGGCCAGCATCACCAAATGGGCGGCGGATTGCGGCTATATAGGCGTGCAGGTGCCCAGCTGGGACGCGCGATTGTTCGACCTGGCCAAGGCGGCTGAATCCAAGAATTACTGCGACGAATTCAAGGGACAGGCAGCCGCCAATGGCGTTGAGGTGACAGAACTTTCGACCCACTTGCAGGGGCAGTTGGTGGCGGTGCATCCAGCCTATGACACTGCGTTTGACGGCTTTGCCGCACCAGAGGTTCATGGAAATCCCGCCGCGCGTCAGGAATGGGCGGTTGATCAGGTCAAAATGGCGCTGAGCGCATCAAAGAACCTGGGCATCGGCGCGATGGCGTCGTTTTCCGGTGCGCTCGCCTGGCCCTATGTCTACCCATGGCCGCAGCGCCCCGCCGGTCTGGTCGAGGCCGCGTTTGACGAACTTGCCAAGCGTTGGTTGCCGATTTTGGACCACGCCGAGGAGTGCGGCGTCGATATCTGCTATGAAATTCACCCCGGCGAAGACCTGCATGACGGCATCACATATGAGATGTTTTTGGAACGCACCGGCAATCACGCCCGCGCCAACATGTTGTATGACCCCAGTCACTACCTGCTGCAATGCCTTGATTACCTTGACAATATCGACATCTACAAGGACCGCATCCGGATGTTCCACGTCAAGGATGCCGAATTCAATCCGACGGGGCGACAGGGCGTCTACAGTGGCTATCAGCCCTGGGTCGACCGCGCCGGACGCTTCCGCAGCCTTGGCGACGGGCAGATCGACTTTGCGGCGATCTTTTCCAAAATGGCGGCCAATGATTTTGACGGCTGGGCCGTGGTTGAATGGGAATGCTGCCTGAAACACCCAGAGGACGGCGCACGCGAAGGCGCGCAGTTCGTCAAAGACCACATCATCCGCGTCACCGAACGCGCGTTTGATGACTTTGCCGACGGTGGCACCGATGAGGCCGCGAACAAAGCTATGCTGGGGATCAACTGATGAGCAGACGTATTCGTCTTGGTATGGTCGGCGGCGGGCGTGATGCCTTTATTGGCGGCGTGCATCGCATCGGCAGCCGAATAGATGACAACTACGAACTGGTCGCCGGTGCGTTGTCGTCCACGCCGGAAAAATCGCTGGAATCCGCCCGCGATCTGGGCATCTCCGAGAGCCGCAGCTATGGCGATTACCGTCAGATGGCAATTAGGGAAGCGCGGCTAAAGGACGGCATAGAGGCCGTGGCGATTGTCACGCCCAACCATATGCACGCCCCTGTGGCCAAGGAATTCCTGCGCCGGGGCATCCATGTAATCTGTGATAAACCCCTGACGTCAAAGCTTTTTGACGCCAAAACGCTTGTCAGTGCCGCAGAGCGGTCTGACGCGCTGTTCATCCTGACACATAACTACACCGGCTATCCGATGGTGCGGCAGGCGCGCGAAATGATCGCCAATGGCGAGTTGGGCGATATCCGCGTGGTGCAGGTCGAATACGCGCAAGACTGGCTGTCAGAACCGCTGGAGGGCACCGGGCAGAAACAGGCCGAATGGCGCACTGACCCCGAACGCAGCGGTGCTGGCGGCGCGACCGGCGATATCGGCACGCATGCCTATAACCTAACCAGTTTCGTCACCGGCCTAAAGCTGCAGAGCCTGTGCGCCGATCTTGATAGTTTCGTGCCGGGGCGTCCGGTGGATGACAACGGCCACGTATTGCTGCGGTTTGAGGGCGGCGCGAAAGGCATGTTGTGGTGCAGTCAGGTCGCGCCGGGCAATGAAAACGCGCTGGCCTTGCGGGTTTACGGCAGCAAGGGCGGCATTGAGTGGCGGCAGGAAGACCCGAATTATCTGTGGTACACCCCGCTGGGTGAACCCAAGCGGCTGATCACCCGTGGTGGTGCCGGGTCTGGCACGGCCGCGGGGCGTATGTCGCGCATCCCGCCCGGCCATCCAGAGGGATACCTTGAAGGGTTCGCCAACATCTATTCCGAAGCCGCAGAGGCGATCCGTGCCAAGCAAGAGGGTAAGAAACTAAGCGCCGATGTGTTGTTTCCCACCGTGCAGGACGGGCTGGCCGGGGTGATCTTTGTCGATGCTTGTGTGAAGTCGTCAAAACGTCGGGGGGCCTGGGTGAATGTCTGACCTGAAGGTCCAGAACCTGCACCGGAATTTTGGCAATGTGACCGCGCTTGACGGCATGGAATTTGACATCGCCGATGGCGAGTTCTTTTGCCTGCTTGGTCCGTCGTCATCGGGCAAGACCACCACGCTGCGCGCCATTGCCGGGCTAGAAGAATTAGCCCAGGGTGCCGTGCATTTCGCGGGTGACGACGTTACCGATGCGCCGGTACAGGGGCGTGGAATGTCGATGATTTTCCAGACCTTTGCGTTATATCCGCACCTGTCGGTCGAGGCTAATCTGGCGCATCCGATGCGCCGTTCGGGTGCCAGCAATGCCGATGTGAAAAAGCGTGTGTCAGAGGTGGCAGAGCTGCTGCGGGTGACGCATACATTGAAACGTAAGCCCAGCACTTTGTCGGGCGGCGAACAGCAACGTGTCGCCATCGGCCGCGCCATTGTGCAGCGTCCCAAACTGCTGTTGCTGGACGAACCGCTGACCAATCTGGATGCCAAGCTGCGCCACGATATGCGGGCTGAATTCAAGCGCTTGCACCGCGAACTTGGCATGACGATGCTGTACGCCACGCCCGACCAGCTAGAGGCGCTGACCATGGGCGAGCGGGTCGGCGTAATGCGCGACGGCAAGGTGGTGGCCATCGGCACGCCCCGCGATTTATACGAGACGCCCGGCGATACATATGTGGCACAGATGATCGGTTCTCCCCCGATCAACTTTCTGCACACGACCGGTAGCGGCGACAATGCGGTTGATCTGCCCTTTCTGGGTCAACCCGTGTCGACCCCCGGAGTGTCGTCGGGCCAGCCTGTCACGCTGGGCCTGCGCCCGCATGACATTGGGCTGGCAGGGGGCGGTGCCACGCGCGCCGCATCTTTCAACGCCAAGATCCATCTGACTGAACCTTTGGGCGACGTCACTGTGATTGATGTGGCCACTGAAGACACCTCGATGAAAATGGTCCTGCGCGAGGAAATCGCGGCTAAATATTCCGTGGGTCAGGACATTCAAATCGGCTTTGACCCGGATGATCTGCACATCTTTGATCAGACCAGCGGGCTGCGTCTGCAAACAGGGACGTAACCAGAAACACATTCGAAATCACGGCGATAATCACGGCGAGCAGGATAATAAAAACAACAAAATATAAAACGACAACAAGTGGAGGAAGACAATGAATAAGAACAAAGTATTCAAAGGCTTGATGGGGGCGACCCTACTTGCCAGCGGTCTTGGAGGCGCGCCGGTACTGGCGGCTGACATCACCATCACCATGGCCGCGCCGGACTGGCCGCCAACCCGCTTTATGAAAGAGGCGTTTGACGCGGGCTATACGTCTCCCGCCGGGCATAACACCACGCTGGACATGGATTTCATCCCTTGGCCCAGCTTTTATGAGCGCGTCGCAGCATCGCTGACCTCGGGCGAGCAAAAATACCAGATGATCGTGACCGACAGCCAGTGGCTGGGGGCGTTCGTCGAGGGCGGCTATTACATGGATCTGACCGACAAGATCAACGCTGACCCAGAGTTGACGGCGATCATGCAGGATCTGCACCCGGCGCTGGTGTCGGCCTATTCAACCTATCCGCACCGCACCCGCGCGCAGCTGGAAGAGGCCGGCGTGGTCCCCGCACCGGGCGTGGCCTACTATGGCTTCCCGCAGTTCCCGGACACTTATGTGACCTTTTATCGTCAGGATGCCTTCTGTCATGCGGGCGAAATGGCAGCATTTGAGGCCAAGTATGGCACCAACCTGCCCTGCACCTATGAAGATTGGCAGGACACCGACTGGAAAAAATTCGCCCAGATCGGTGAATTCTTCCAGCGCGCCAAGGGCGAGATGCTCGGCGATGAGGTGCTCGACGATGACTTCTACGGCATCGCCTATCAGGCCGGTAAGGGCTATGACTTTAGCTCGATGCAGGTCAACGCGTTTGTCTGGCAGCAGGGCGGCGACATCTGGGACGAATCCAAAGCCCCCAATGCGCAGGCCGAGGGTGTCGTAAACTCTGACGCGGCCGTCGGCGCGTTTGAGGAATACCTGTCGATGATCCAGTACATGCCCCCCGTGGCACGCACCGGTCAGATGGACATCTTTGTCGAACAAGACCTGTATATGCAGGGCAAAGTCGGCGCGATCATTGATTGGGTTGGCCTGGGCGAGCCTGTTCTTGACCCGTCTGCATCAAAGGTACACGACAAGTCGGCCTTTGGCCCGGCTCCGGGTAGTCGGCAGGAAGATGGCAGCATCGACCGCACCGGCAACATCGGTGGACAGCCGTTTGTTCTGACGACATGGAACAGCGACGAGGTCGTCGATGAGGCGCTGAACGTGGTTAAGTGGTGGCTGTCGCCCGACGTGCAGATCAATGCCGTCAAGAACGGCGGTCAGTCTGGTCTGAAAAGCGTGATGGCAGACCCGACCTACAACGATCTGCGCCCATGGAACCGGGCCCACGTCGAGATGATCGACTGGCAGAAAGACGTCTGGCACATCCCCGAGTTCTTCGAAATGCTGACACAACAGCAGGAAGAATTCGACAAGGCCATCACCGGGCAAATCAGCGCCAAAGAGGCGCTGGATGCGGTTGCAGAGTTCCAGCAGGAATTGCTGGAAGACGGCGGCTACATCGAGTGATCTGATCACCTTGGGGGACCAGCGCATGCCGGTCCCCCACCCTTGCCTGATGATGCACATGACCCACAGGACACTTGAGAATGGCTGATACAGCTTCCCAACGGGGCGGGTTCGCCGCCTGGCTACTGGACCCGAAACGCCGCGGTGCCCTTTTGGTGACCCCTGCGATTACGATCCTGTTTTTTATGAATATTTTCCCGCTGCTGTGGTCTTTTGGCCTGTCGTTTTTCAACTACAAGGCCAGCAGCCTGAAGGTGCCCACCTTCCGCGGCCTGTCAAATTACGAACGCGTCCTGACCGACGAAAAAGTGTGGGATCGGTTCCAGACCACGGCGCTCATCGTCGGCAGCTCGGTGGTATTGCAATTGATCGTCGGCTTCTTGCTGGCGCTGATGTTCGCCAAGGCGTTTCCGATGCGCCGCTTGGTTCTGATGTTGGTGCTGACGCCGATGATGCTGTCATTCGTGTCGGTCGGCGTGTTCTTTAAACTGTTCTACGAGCCAACATTCGGCATCGTCAGCTATGTTTTGAACTTTTTCACAACAGAGAAATTCGTACTGCTGGGCAGCCCCGAGGGGGCCATCCTTGGCATCGTGATTGCCGACGCCTGGATGTGGTCGCCCTTTGTGATGCTGCTGGTGCTCGCCGGGTTGGTTTCTGTGCCGAAATACCTGTACGAGGCCGCCGAAATTGACCGTGCCAGCAAATGGCGCACCTTCTGGACCATCACATTCCCCTACATCAAATCGCTGCTGTTGCTGGCCGTGCTGTTCCGCACGATTGAGACCTTCAAGCTGTTTGATATCGTTTACATCATCACCGACGGCGGCCCCGGCGGGATGACGGAAACCATCGCCGTTTACCTGTACCGCACGGCCTTCCAGTTCTTTAAGACCAGCCAATCCTCGGCGCTGGCCTATATCGTGCTGTTCATCGTGATCGTGCTGACCAACTTGTATTTATACGCCGTCAACCGGCGGGCAGAGGAGATTGACTGATGGCACGTAAACATCGTGAGATCGGCAAAGCTGGCTGGGGTTATACGGCGGTAACCACCTTCGTCGGGTTTATCTATTTCTTCCCGGTGTTCTGGATCATCCTGACCGCGTTCAAAACCCGCACAGATGCGCTTGCCGTGCCGCCAAAGCTGTTCTTTACGCCCACGTTGGACAATTTCACCTCGGTTTTTTACCGGACTTCAATCAGCACCGGAAACAGCCAAGCCACTGATATGGGGCTGTATTTCTTCAATTCGATCTTCATCGCGGGCACATCTGTGGGCCTTGCGCTGATCGTCGGCACGCTGGCGGCCTATGCCTTTAGCCGCTATCCGCTGCGTGGCAATGACACCTATCTGTTCATCATCCTGACCACCCGGATGATGCCGCCCATCGTGGTGATCATCCCAATCTTTCTTATGTTCCGCCTGTCGGGACTGGCGGGCAGTTATTGGGGCATCATCCTGCTGTATACAGCGTTCAACATCCCGTTCTCTGTCTGGTTGGTGAAGTCGTTCTTCGATGAACTTAACCCGGAAATTGAAGACGCCGCCCGCATCGACGGCTCAACCGAAGGCCGCGTGTTCTTTCGGTTCTGCATTCCGCAAATCCTGGCCGGTCTGGCGGCAACCTTTGTGTTTGGACTGATCCTGACGTGGAACGAGTTTCTGTTTGCCCTGCTGCTCACCGGCGTTGAAACACGCACCGTACCCGTTGCGATGGCACGTACGATGGGCGGCGAGGTCGGGGTTGATTACGGCCTGCTGGCCGCCATCGTCACGCTGTTTCTGATCCCGATCTTCTTTGTGACCTTTCTGTTGCAAAACCAGCTGCTGCGCGGCGTCACATTTGGAACCGTCAAGAAATGACCATAGAACTCAAAAACCTGACCAAACGATTTGGCACGCTGACGGCGGTGGATTCCGTTGATCTAAGCATTGGCGATGGCGAAGTTCTGTGCCTGCTGGGCCCGTCGGGCTGCGGCAAGACCACGACCCTGCGCATGGTCGCCGGGCTGGAACTGGCCACCGAAGGTCAGGTGCTGCTGGACGACAAAGACGTCACGCAGCGCACCGCGCGGGATCGCAATGTGGCGATGTCGTTTCAGTTCTACGCGCTTTACCCGTCGCTGACCGTCGCCGAAAACCTGGCGTTTCCGCTGCATGGCGAAAAGCTGGGCAAGGCGGAAATCGACAAGCGGGTTGCGAAAATTTCCGACACGTTGCAACTGGGCGGTATCCTGAACCGCACACCGGGGCAGTTAGCCGAGGGCGAAAAACAGCGCGTCGCCGTGGGCCGCAGCATCATCCGCGACCCCACCTGTTTCCTGTTTGACGAACCCCTCAGCCGTCTGGATGTACAGCTGCGCGAAGAAATGCGCGGCGAGATCAAGCTGGTCCTGCAAGACCTGTCACGTCCCACCGTGATCGTGACCCATGACCAGCTAGAGGCGCTGACCATGGCGGACCGGATTGCGGTGATGCGCGATGGGCGGATTGAACAGGTCGACACGCCGCATAACGTCTTTACCCGGCCCAACAATCTGTTCGTCGCCGGTTTCATCGGCACACCGCAGATGAACCTGCTGCCCGCGACGCTGGTCAGTGCAAAAGAAAGCGGCATCGCCGAATTTGCCATCGACGGTGGTCAGTCGATGACCATCGAGGTTGATCCGCGGGTCACGGAACTGTCGCCGGGGGCCAAAGTCACGCTGGGCATCCGCCCGCGCAACCTTGAGATCAGCCATGAGGCGATCGACGGGGGCCTGTCCACCGTCATTGACATGGTCGAACCTATGGGGGCCGAAACCCTGGCGCATCTAAGTGCGGGCAAGCATGATCTGCGTCTGGTGACAGACTGGCGGGTTCCACTGGCCGAGGGCGACAAGGTCCACACCCGTTTCGCGCCTAAAACGACGCATATTTTCACCGAAGATGAACAAGTGTTGAGGACGCCATGACCGCCTTACAAGCCAAGCTGATCGAACGGGGCATTATCGGCCTATGTGTGCTGTCCATTCTGGCGATCTTCCAGCCGTTTTCCATGACGCTGTTTTCCATCGGCTGTGTCACGGTGGTGATCTCGGCGCTGGCTTTCAATCTGGTGCCGTTCTGCCGCGAAGGCGTCACAGCCCGCGCGATGATGAAAGTCATCCTGATCGTGCTGATCATCCTTGGCGTCGCCGCAGCACTGGGCATCGGCACGGCCTTTGCCTATGTCGCCTATATCGAGAGCATCAGATGAGCCGCTATGACGTTTCCGTTGTCGGGCTTTATATCCTCGACATTCTGGGCCGTCCGGTGACGGCCATCCCGGACGGCGGCAACGTTGATTTTATTGAGGAAATTCGCCTGACCGTGGCCGGAACAGCGGGTGGCACGGTAATCGATCTGGCCAAGCTGGGCTTAAGTTGTCAGGCGGTCGGCGCGGTTGGGTCGGACGAAAAGGCGGATTTTGTCTTGGGCCGGATGCAACAGTTTGGCATTGATTGCCACCATATGGCGCGGCTTGACGGCGTAGAAACCTCGGCCACCATCCTGAACGTGCGCCCCAATGGCGAGCGCCCGGCCCTGCACTGTCGCGGCGCGTCGGATCATTTTGACGTGTCAGATGCCATGCTGGCCGATGTGCTGGATTGCCGGTTCTTGCATCTTGGCGGCACTGGATTGCTGGCCAAAATGGATGGCGAACCGTCGCGCAAGTTACTGGAATCCGCGCAGGCGGCAGGCTGTGTCACCACCTGGGATCTGGTTGGGGCCGGGCCAGACACATGGCAATTCGTCGAGCCGCTGCTGCCCCACATAGACTATTTCATCCCCTCGATCGAAGAGGCCGAAATCCTCAGCGGCCTCAGCGGAGTCGAGGAAAATATCAAGTTCTTTCAATCGCGTGGCGTGACCTGCCCGGTTCTGACCATGGGCGGCGAAGGATCACTGATTGCCATGGGCGATGACCGGATTCATGTGCCAGCCTATGACATCGAGGTGGTTGATACCACCGGCTGCGGCGACGCCTATACCGCCGGGTTCATCGCCGGTTTGGCCGATAATCGCAGCCTGACGGACTGCGCCCATCTGGGCACGGCGTCGGCATCGCTGGTGGCCAGTGGGCTGGGGTCAGACGCAGGCATAACCGACCGCGCACAAGTAGAGGCCGCGATGGCCGCCTGGCGCGCATGATTGCCGCTGTTGCGGGCACGTTTGACACCAAGGCCGCCGAGCTGGGCTATATCGCCGAGCAACTGCGCGCCGCCGGGGTAAACACCCGCACGGTTGATCTGGGCACCACAGGGACCGGCACGGCGGATGTCTCTGCCACCGAGGTCGCCACGTTTCATCCTGACGGGGCCAACGCGGTGCTGGGTCTGGACGATCGCGGCGCGGCCGTGGCTGCTATGGCCGTCGCCTTTGAAATTTATGCCAAACACGCTCATTGGATCGGCGGCATGATCGGCGCGGGCGGCTCTGGCGGCACGGCCTTGGTCGCGCCAGCGATGCGCGCGCTGCCGGTTGGGCTGCCCAAGGTTTTGGTGTCCACCGTGGCCTCGGGCAATGTCGCACCTTATGTCGGGCCAAGCGACATTATGATGATGTACTCGGTCACCGATGTGCAGGGGCTAAACCGGATTTCGCGCCGGGTTCTGGGCAACGCCGCGCATGCGCTGGCCGGGATGATGACCTGCGATGTGCCTGAAAGCATGTATAAACCTGCCATCGGGCTGACGATGTTCGGCGTCACAACCACCTGCGTCAGCCATATTGCGGATGCCTTGGCGGCGGACCATGACCCGCTGGTTTTTCACGCCACGGGCACCGGTGGGCAGTCGATGGAAAAGCTGGTCGATAGCGGCATGATCACCGGCGTCATCGACCTGACGACAACTGAGATTGCTGACATGATTGTCGGCGGGATATTCCCCGCCACCGACGACCGGATGGGGGCGATTATCCGCAGCGGGGTGCCCTATGTTGGTTCGCTTGGTGCGCTGGATATGGTGAACTTTGGCGCGCGTGATACGGTGCCCGACCGATTCAAAGACCGGCAGTTTCACATCCACAACCCGCAAGTCACGCTGATGCGCACGACGGCGGACGAAAACCGCGAATTCGGCGCGTGGATTGCCGAGCGTATCAACCAGATGACTGGCCCGGTGCGGTTTCTGATACCAGAGGGCGGTGTGTCTGCCATCGACGCCCCCGATGAGGTGTTTCACGACCCCGAGGCCGACGCCGCCTTATTCGACGCGCTGACAGACGGAGTGCGGGACAAATCCCGCCTGATCCGCCTGCCCCATAACCTGGACACCACCGCCTTTGCTGACGCCGCATTGGCCGCCTATACGGAGATCACCTAATGCCCGCCATCCCGCGCCAAGAAATTCTGCAACGCCTGCGCGCCAAGATTGCCACAGGCAAGCCGATCATCGGCGGCGGTGCTGGCACAGGCCTAAGCGCACGCTGCGGAGAGGCCGGTGGCGTTGATCTGATTGTGATATATAATTCAGGGCGTTACCGCATGGCCGGGCGCGGATCTTTGGCCGGTCTGCTGGCCTATGGAAGCGCCAATGAGATCGTCGTTGATATGGCCAAAGAGGTCCTGCCGGTTGTCAAAAACACGCCAGTTCTGGCGGGCGTCAACGGCACTGATCCCTTCATGATGCGTGACAAATTCCTGGATGATTTGATTGGGCTGGGGTTCTCCGGTGTTCAGAATTTTCCCACCGTCGGCCTGATTGACGGGACATTTAGGGCCAATCTGGAAGAAACCGGCATGGGCTACGGCCATGAGGTTGACCTGATCGCTGCGGCTCATGCCAAGGGCATGCTGACCACGCCCTATGTCTTCACGCCTGATGAGGCGACCGCGATGACAAAGGCCGGGGCCGATGTGATCGTGGCGCATATGGGGCTGACGACCGGCGGCAGTATCGGGGCGGAAACCGCGCTGGCGCTGCCGGATTGCCCGGCGCTGATTGACCGAATTGCCGGGGCGGCGATGAAGGTCCGCAGCGATGTGATTGTGCTGTGTCACGGCGGGCCGATATCGTCACCTGACGACGCGGCCTATGTGCTGCGCGAATGCCGGGCGTGTCACGGATTTTACGGTGCCAGTTCTATGGAGCGGCTGCCAAGTGAGCAGGCACTGACCGCGCAAATGCAGGCCTTTGTAAACATCGGAAAGGAATAGCGACATGGCGGGAACATATATGATGTCGGCGGACACCCCAGCCGAAGTGTTGGGTTGGGGTCGCCTGCGCTGGATGAGCCATCCGCCATCGACCGGTGCCGAACAACTGACGGTAATAGAGGTCAATATCAGCCCCGGCGAGGGCCATGATTTTCACAAACACCGGGATCAGGAAGAGGTAATCTACTGCATCGCGGGCAAGGTGGAACAATGGCTGGGTGAGGAAAAGCGTTTGTTTGGCCCGGGGGATTCGCTGTTTATCCCGGCGGATGTTGTGCATGCGACGTTCAATGTCGGCAGTGACGACGCAAAACTGCTGGCCATTCTTGGGCCATGCGTCGGTGATCAGGGCTATGAGCTGGTTGATGTGGCGGGCGACGCGCCTTGGAAAGACCTGCGATAGCAGTTTGCGCACCCGACAATTGATGTGGGGCGGTGGCCAGTGGTCTCTGTCATGTGGTCAGTTGGAGGCTGCCAGGTATTAGGGATGGCGGCGCCGCCGTTTGATCCCGGGGTCGCCCCCGAACGCCACAGGAAACACGCCGCTACGCGTATTCCAATCGCTGCTGTGCCTGCCCCGTTGGGCCAGATCAGTGTGATGTCACGCAGGTCTCCCCGCGTTTCGTGGCTGCCACACCACGACGAAGCGCTTCGGTGCTGGGTTTTACACAATGCAGCTTTCCAGACGATTAATCCTGCGTCCGGTGAAGTTTAATTGAACCATCCCCGCCGCCCGCACGACCCACTGTCATAACCAGATGACAGAGCCTCGGGAGGCGAAAATGACATTCAGCCAATTGATCCGCATTCACCAGAACGACATTCAAACGGACCTGCGCCGGGCAAAAGCCAACACCACCGAGCGACGTCAAAAAAACCAGCCCAAACCGACTGTTTTTACCGATTGGGCCAGTCTTTAGGACTATGACCACGGCCTTTGCAGCTATATAGCAGCCTCCCAGAGTCCGGTTTCGCCAGATTTCAGAACTGCGTCGGTAACCCTATCGGTGCGATGCGCGTCGGCAAATGTCGGCGCGGCCCCGTCACCGTCCAGGCCCATGATGAAATCCGCCGCCTGATGCACGAAACTTTCGGCGTAACCGATGCCCAGCCCCGGCACCCACCAGTTGCCCATATAAGGATGATCGCCGTCTGTGACGTGAATTGACCGCCAGCCGCGCGTCGCGCCTTCGTCACCGTGATCAAAATACTCCAGCCGATGCAGATCATGCAGATCCCATTCAAGCGAGCCATGTTCACCATTGATTTCAAACGTATAAAGCGCCTTGTGGCCGCGCGCGTATCGCGTCGATTCAAACGTCGCGAGCGACCCGTTGCGGAAACGCGCCAGAAAGGCACAAGCGTCGTCGATACCGACGGGTTCGACCTTGCCGGTCAGCGTGTGTTCGCGTTCCTTCACAAACGTCTCGGTCATCGCGGTGACACTATCAATGCCGCCGTTCAGCCACATGGCCGTGTCGATGCAATGCGCCAGTAGGTCACCCGTGACGCCCGATCCGGCTACGTCCTTGTCCAGCCGCCAAAGCCCCTCGCCGCCCTGCGGTAGGTCGGTGGCGATGGTCCAGTCTTGCAGAAACTTGGCACGATAATGGTAGATCTTGCCTAGCTTGCCCGCGTCGATCATCTGCTTGGCCAGCGACACCGCCGGGATGCGGCGGTAGTTGTACCAGACCATGTTGGGCACGCCGGCGTCCTCGACCGCCGCGACCATCTCGGCGGATTCATCTGCCGTCCGGCCCAGCGGCTTTTCACACATCACCATCTTGCCCGCCTGCGCGGCGGCAATCGCGATGTCGTGGTGCATATTGTTCGGCGTCGCGATGTCGATCAGGTCGATGTCATCCCGCGCGATCAAGGCCCGCCAGTCGGTTTCGACGCTGCCATAGCCCCAGTTTTCGGCAAACGCCGTCGCGCGGTCTTTGTTGCGGGCGCAAATGGCGGTTAATTCCGGCTCATACCCGAGGTCAAAGAACTTGGGGGCCTGGGAGAAAGCGTTGGAATGGGTGCGGCCCATAAAGCCATAGCCGACCATGCCGATGCGAAGTTTTTTCTTAGCCATATCAGCCCCCTAGTTCCAGCCGTGCGCGACGCGCACTTTGATCATTGCCGCAAGGATATCGTTCCAGGTGCCCTGCGTTTCCAGCACTTTGTTGGGGAACATACAGCCATCCCAACAGATGTGGCGCATCGCCTTGGTGGGCGTTCCGTCCGGGTTGTTCAGCCAGAAACCGGCGTGTTTGGTGATGTCCAGCTTGCCGTTTGCATCCGTCGCCATACAGTGGCGACCGGTTTTGTCATGGCTGCCGCTGCCATGCACCGTGCCGTCATTCTGCGCGACGTGAAAATCGTTCGTGTACGGTCGCAGCGCGTCGCTGATGGTCTTTAGCGCCGCATCAAGCTTGTCCTGGTCAGCCAGTTCATCTGCCGTGATCAGCGCATGTTCAGGCGCGTTATACCCAAGTGCATACAGCATTGTATGCGCCATATCGGCCTGAAACCCCATGACGCCGGGGCGATCTACCGCCTCTAGCAGCTCTACCATATGTTGCCAGCTGTGCATGCCACCCCAGCAAATCTCGCCCTCGGCCGCCAGCTTCTCGCCGTGGTCGGCCGCGATATCGCAGGCTTGTCGCAGGGTCTCGGCCATCACGGCGGTGTTGCCCGCCGGGTCTGCCGCCCATTCTTCGACGCCAGTGGCCGTATCGACCCGGATCACCCCCCCATGGCGTACGCCAAGGTCACGCAACCGGCCCATAATGTGGCAGGACTTGCGCACGGCCTCTAGAAATGCCGTACGCCCGTCACCGGGATCCATGGCGCTGCCGCCACCCACCGGCGGCCAGACCGGGGCGACGGCAGAGCCGATTTCAAGCCCGCGCGCGCCGACATTATCGGCCAGCGCCTTGATTGTATCGTCGTCCGCATCAATAGAGGTATGCGGATCGGCCAGAAACAGATCTACCCCGTCAAACTTGACCCCATCGACCTCTGCCGCTTGGGTCATGTCCAGCATGGCATCCAGACTTATCGGCGGTTCGTCCTCGCCTTTACCAACCAGCCCCGGCCACATCGCATTGTGCAGCTTTGGAAATGAATTCTCGGTCATGTTTCCCTCCCAGATCCGTAAAATACAGCTATGGTCGTGACTGTGCGCTGCTATTGCAATCTTTTTCTGACGTACGCCCCTCATTTCTTTATAGGCTGAATCGCCGAAACCGGCTAACATCCGAAAAAAGTTGGATTTAGGGGGGATTTCCATGAAAATCGGTTTTTGCATGTTGCTTTGGACGACGTCCGTGGATGAAAGCCATCAGGCGTTATTGGCGGATATCAAGGCCACCGGATATGACGGCGTTGAGGTACCGGTGTTCGCCGGAACGCCGGATGATTATGCAAAAATTGGCAAGATGCTGGATGCTCACGGGCTGGGCCGCACTGCGATTTCGGTGATCCCGGAACTAACGGAAAATCCGCTGTCTGACGATGCGGCGGACCGGCAGCGCGCGGTCGAGTATCTGAAGTGGTGCGTTGATTGCACGGCAGCCCTGGGCGCGGATTGCATTGGCGGCCCGCTGCACCAGACTCTGGGCCATTTTAGCGGCGCAGGCACCACAGAGGCAGAGTTTGACCGCGCCCGTGCGGTGCATCAGGCGGTGGGCGATCACGCGCAGGCCAATGGCGTGATGCTGGCGCTGGAGGCAATCAACCGGTTTGAGGCGTATTTCGCCAACACCATGGACATCCTGTGCAACTACACGCGCGGGCTGGGCCATCCGGCAATCAAGACGATGTATGATACGTTTCATGCCAACATCGAAGAACAGGATCCCATCGGGGCCTATAGCCGCAATGTGGATGAGATCGTGCATATCCACATCTCAGAGAATGATCGCGGTGTGCCCGGTCGCGGCAATATTCCTTGGGCAGAGACCTACAAGGCCATCAAAGACAGCAGCTATGACCGTTGGTTGACAATTGAGGCCTTTGGCCGCGGCTTGCCGGAGCTGGCAGCAGCAACCCGCGTCTGGCGCGATTTTGCGGAATCCCCAGAGGCCTATTACCGCGACGGCTTCAAATGCATTCGCGATGGCATGGCCAACGCCTAACCCCCTCCTCTGCCCTATGGCAGATAGGTGTCAGTCGCGCGGCTAAAGGCTTCGTAGATCGGTGGCAGGTGCAAACCGTGCCGCCGCAACCGAGATTCTGACATGCCGATCAGGAAATACTCGTTCGGGCGCACGTCCAGCGTTGACGCAGCCACGCCCTCTGTCAACTTTTTCGCCAATTGCGCCGCGACTTCGCCCTGTTCAATGGGCGAGGTTCCGACAGAAAAGGTCGCGCCATCCTCTGTGCCAAAGAAATTCAGGCCGACGATGGGAATACCCGCGTTTTCCTCGGACCATTTCATCACCTCTGTTGCGGGCACAAAGCTGCGGTCGCTATCTGATCGGTGCAACTGGCGATAATTGGTCACGATGATCACATCGGCGATCTCGGCACTGCGTTGAACCTCTGCCTGCCAATCCGGGTAAAACCGCAGCGATGTTGACCCGACATAGTCAAGCGGGGCCCAATCATAGGCGTCGATCATCGGCTTATCGCCCTGTACGGATGTTGAATTATCCAGCAAATACCGCACCCTTATCGGACGGCTGCCATCCCAGGGCGCTTGCGGCGCGCCCAGAGATTTCAGCGACAAGATCGCGTCATGGGCGGGCAAAAGTGACCTGTCTTCGAGAATGCCGGTAACGTTGCTGCCGGTGTCATAGCCAAACTCTGCAATAGGGCCATTGATTCCGGCAAAAACGATGCTGATATCGTCGTGGTTCAGATAGTCGACCATCACCTCTTTTTGCGCGACGTTATCGGTGGCGATCACCACCTCTGGCTGCCAGCGATCGATCGCGTTTTTCGCCTGCACTGCGGCGCGGCGCAATGAATCCGCGTCGTCAAAACGTTTGGCGAACATGTAATGCGTGTTCAGATGCACGCCGGACCATTCCTCGGTCACACGCTCCAGCCCGACGTTCACGCCTTCGGTCCAGACGTAATCCGGCTCATAACTGTGCAGAATAAAGACGCGGGGTTTCTGGCTGTGAAAATACAGCGCGCCGCCGACAAGCGCGGTCAGGGCCAGAACACTCAGGAGACGCAGGGGGTGCATGGCTATAATATCCCCAGAGTTTGCCAATACGGAATCGAAATCAGGATCGCGGCAATCCGTACGCAGATCATCAGAACCCGGATCGCGATGATCCGCCCATTGTCGATTGTCTCGCCGACGCCGACGCTGTTGCGGTAAACCCGGTGCATCGGCGATTGGTAGTCAAGGATGACGCTGTCGGTCATCATCAGGATGGTGAAACCGACGACCCAGGCGGTGACGCCTACGGCCTCTGCCAGCGGCAGCAAGGCCGCGACCAGCACCAGCGTCGTCGCGGTTTGTGGCACGACAAGGCGCACCACCACGATGACCCCGGCGACGATCAATACAAAGCTTTGGAAATCATCGCGCAGGATATCGCCCAGCCACTGGGTCTGATCCACCAACTGCGCCGTGATACCCAGATGCGACATGGTGTTGGTCATACCCACCAGCGCGCCGAGCAGAAAGATGAACGCCCAGTCGATTTCGCTGACGAAATCGGGGGTTTCCATAATTTCCACCGCGAACAGCAGCGCAAAGATCAGAAAGGCCAGAACCGGCGTCGGGATCAGATGGATCGGCGTCGTAAGCACCCCTACCCCCAGCGCCAGCACGCCCAGAATCGCCCCCCATTCGCGGCGGGTGATCTTGTCAGGAATGTTTACCTGCGGCGCGGAGGCAGTGTCACCCTCGGCCAGAACCTCCCACTGGTCGGCCGGGATTGGCGCGGCAGGGCTGGCGATATTGGGCTTGGCGATGCGTTTCGCGTCAAAGGCAAAGACGCAGGCCAGCACGATGTAGCCCGCCACCATGATGCCTGCCGCCACCGCCGAGGCGATGATCCAATCGACAAACTGAAAGGCGACGCGCTCTTGCTGTGGCAAGAGTGAAAAGATGATCAGGTTGACGGGCGCGGCGGTCAGGAAGGACGCGGTCAGGAGGGTGACGCCGTCTAACCCGACCAGAAAGATCAGGCTGCGGCCCTTGCGGCTGACCTGATCGCCGATCTTATCCTCTAGCTGGCGCACCAGCGGTGCGGTGACCGCAAGCCGCCCGGCGGGTGACGGCAAGAACGGCGTCAACAGCAGCCCGCCGGCGAACAAGGCCAGCGCATAGGCCATAACATTACCGGGCAAGCCATTGATCATCCAGGTCGCCAGCCGGTTCACCAGCCCCGATGTACGGATCAGCGCGCCAAGGCCCAGAATGGCGATGATCATCAGAAAACCATTGGAACTAAAGCCACTTAGCACGACCTGCGGCGGGGCGGCACCGACCAGCAAGATTAACACGACGGCAAGCAGTCCCGGCACGAAATCCGGCAGAATGGCAAAGGGCCACATCACAATCGGCAGCGAGACGATGGCAACGAAGATCGCAGAATTCGCCGCCAATCCCAGCTCTCGCAGGCCCAGATAGACCGAAAAAGGCACCACCAACGCCAGCAACCAGCCAAAATAAGCCCCTGCGGTAGGCGATTTCTGTGCTGCCATGCTCATGCCGGAAACTCTGTTGGTAGCGCGCTCATTGCCGCGTGGTTTTGCAGGATACTACTGCGTGCGATCTGCTCCAGTTCCTCGGCGGTTGGGGTGGCGCGGGGGGGCAGCTTGCCAAAGGCGGCGGCTTGGATGACCAGATCATGGGCACCTTGGGTGATGTAATCGGCGGGTTCCTTTGGCAGGAATACCCCAGACCCCGCCGCCCCAAACGCGGGCCGGATTGGCCAATCGCGCAGGGCTTTTTCGGCCTGCCCCAGCCCCATTTCCGAAAACAGCGGGCTTAACGTTTGCCCAGGATCACGCGCGCTGGCCTCATACTTCAGCTGCACGACAGGAATACCCGATTGGCGCGCGGTGGCGACACAGGACAGGCAAGCGCGATAACTCTGCGCCAGCAACTCCATCCGGGCCGACTGCGGCCAGACAGTACGCCACGACACCCAAACCATCCCCGGATCGCGCAGCAATACGACGAGACGCAGACGATCCGGGGCCAACCCGGATATGATTAGTTCCTGCACCGGATCAAACGCTGTCTCAAAGCGGTGAAACGGCCCGAAGGTTTCTTTTATGAACACCGGCCCGCCGTCGTTTGGCGGTATCCAAGGGCGATTCTCGCCCAAATGCCCCCAACGCAGCGCATTTTTTATCGGCTGAAAATAGGCTGCCGCCCCGCCGTAGCCAAAGACGCGCAGCATCACAGTCGAGCCACTGCGGCAGGGTGAAATCATCAGCATCGCTGTCTCTGGTTGTACCGGCCAATGGCAAACCAAACCGGAGTCAGGAAGAAATATTGCCTTGTTTTCCATATCACGCTAGGCTTTCGCCATTGAAAGTCAGTTTCATCAAACCGTCAGTAAAAAACACCAAAACAATTTGGTTAAGTTACCTTAGGTTGTCTTGCCGCAGAACCAAAACAGATTCTTTGAAGGAATAATTCAAATGGCCGGAGTGGATCGTAGCTGGCACTGGATCTTGGTCACGGTTGTATCCGCCCTGATGCTGGTCGGGCTGGTCCTGCAATGGCGCGGGTATGAGTGCTGCCATGTGGCCGACCTGAATCCGCTGCGCGACGGCCGAGTTGTGCATGAGACGCTGATCAAAAGTGGGTCGGACAAGCTGTTCAAGCTGACCACTGGGCTTTATGTGCAGTCGCTTTCGTTTGAGACCGCCAATGACGTTCAGGTCACCGGGCGGATTTGGCAACGCGTGCCGGAGGGCGTTGATCTGCCGGAGGGGTCAGAGATGGGCGTGCTGTTTCCCGATGCGATATCGGCGCATGACGGCAACCTGACGCCGATCTATCAGGATTTTCAGCTGCCCAGCGGCGCGCGTCTGTTTATGTGGAACTTTCAGGTCGTGCTGCGGCAAGCGTTTAACTACGACGATTATCCGCTGGACGGCAAACGCGTCTGGATCAGGTTGTGGACCAATGATGTAGAAAACCAACTGCAATTGGTGCCTGATCTGACGTCATATTATTCGACCAAGCCGGGCACGCGGATGGGCATATCAGAGACGCTGGTGTCAGGCGAATGGTCCGTCCAGGATTCATTTTATGGTTTGAAAAGCGTGACTTACAACACAGACTTTGGCCGGGATTCTATCGTGGTCACCGCAAACCCGCTGCGGCCAGAGCTGCGGTTTTACGTGGTTTTGAAACGCAACTTTACCGATGCGTTTCTGGTCAATTTGGTGCCTCTGTTTGTTACGCTGGGGCTGCTTTTCGGTCTGACGATGACCGTCAGCCGCGACCCGGATGAATCCGACAGGCTGGGGTTTTCGACCATGTCGGTCTTTGGGTCCTGCGCCGGTTTATTCTTTATCTCGCTGGTCGGCCACATCCAGATCAGGCAGCAATTTGCCGGCAGTCAGATTGTATACTTGGAGTATTTCTACATCATTTCCTACGTGGTCCTGCTGTTCGTTTCGGTGTTCAGTTTCATGATCACCTATTCCGAAAACCCGCGCAAAAGCTGGCTGTTGCGCAACAACGGCCATAACGTAAAGCTATTCTATTGGCCTGCGATCTTGGCCAGCGTGCTGGCTCTGTCGGCGTGGAAGCTACAGTTTGGCTGAGCCTAGTTTAAAATGATGACGTCCTGCATGACATCTCCACAGCGCGCGCAGCAATCGCTACAATCTTGTGACATA
>Ga0315339_1001297_pt1 | contig 23064 bp, 25 predicted proteins | sample ASW17metaG_FD_204514 | JGI IMG/M metagenome (GOLD analysis project Ga0315339, IMG submission 204514) | Ammonia-oxidizing marine archaeal communities from Pacific Ocean, United States - ASW #17 | ecosystem: Environmental > Aquatic > Marine > Oceanic | place: USA: California | collected 2016-12-05
TGGATTATAATCGGCCTGTCCGTTCTGTTGTATCTGGCCGGGGGTTCCATCACCCAGGCCTTCGGCGTAGTAATCCTGCCCCTTCAGGACGAGTACGGCTGGAGCCAGGGCTCGATCACCCTGGCTTATGGCATATCCGCCATCATGAGCGCCGTGATGTCTCCGGTCATCGGGATGGCCACCGACAAATACGGCGGGCGGCAGGTGCTCTTCGTCGGAGTGGCAACATTCTTCATCGGTACGGCCATCGCGGCAATGGCGACGGAAGTCTGGCACATCTGGATCGCCTTCGGCATCTTCCTCGGTATCACCCAGGCCTGCCTGAATGTCGCCCTGATAACCACCGCAACTTACTGGTTCCGAGCGAAGCTGGGCGTTGGGGTTGGACTGCTGCAATGCGCCCAGGGTGTTGGTCCCGCAGGCACGACTCTACTCATCGGTATCCTCCTGGCCAACTACGACTGGCGAATCGCTTTCTGGAGCCTGGGTATCGGCTGCGGAATCTCAATGACCATGATCGTATTCTTCTTCCGCAGTAAACCGGCCGACATGGGTCTGGACCCGTTCGGCGGAGCCTGGACCGAAGAGGTTAACTCACGGTTCACCCGAGAGATCCTCATGCTCCGGGACAAGGTCCGGGCCGCTTCCATCCAGTCCACTTCCGCCTTCTGGAAGCTGGTGCTGATCCATTATCTGGGCTGTGTGTCCCATGCCATTGTCATCGTCTACATCGTCCCCATCGCCGTGCTGGCAGGGGTCGGGCCGGTGGCGGCGGCAGGTGTACTTAGCACCCTGGCATTGGTCAGCGCCATCACCAGGTTCCTGACCCCCGTGATGGCCGATAACCTGGGCGCCAGGGGCACCATGGCGGTGATGTACGTACTGCAAGGACTGCCGGTCCTGATGCTTTTCTGGACCAACGACACCTGGAGCTTCTATCTCTTCGCGGTGGTCTTTGGCATCGGATATGGCGGCGAAGGGTCGGCCTTCCCCATCATCAACCGCAGCTACTATGGCGAAGGTTCGTTGGGCCGGTCTTTCGGTTGGCAACTGTCCGGCGCGATGCTGGGCATGGCCACCGGTGGCTGGATTGGCGGCGTGTTGTTCGGGTTCTTCGACAACTACCAGATCACGGTCGCGCTCTCTGTAGCCACCAGCCTGGCTGGCGCGGTGGTCATCATGTCCATGGACAAGACCGGCCGAGTGCTGATCCTGGACTGGGAAGACGGCTTACCCGAGGAAGCTCGGTCGACTCCGATCCCTGGTCCGTCCTCGAGCCCGCTCCCAAACCCAGCCGACGATTAGATATTGGGTCGGGTCTCGTACCAGCGGGCGTGCTGCTGGTAGGTATAGGCGGCCTGTATCACTCCTGGCTCATCAAACGCCTTTCCCGCTATCTGCATGCCCACGGGCAGACCGGCCTCGGTGAACCCGCAGGGCACCGAGATGGCCGGCAGTCCGGTCACATTGAAGGGAGCAGTAAAACTACGGCCTCTGATGCTGTCTGTGGGATCGTAACCTTCGAACGCAGCCGCCGGCTGGGTCATGGTGGGAGTCACGAAGAAGTCCACCTTGCGCAAGGCCGCCGCGAATTCCCGCTTGCTCCATTGTCGGCAGCGCTGGGCCTGCAGGTAATCACCGGCGCTCAGCATGCCGCCGATACGGAACCTTGCCCGGACGATATCCCCGAAGTCCTGGGGCCTGCTTTTAAGGTTTGGCTCGTGGAAGGCAAAAGCCTCGCTGACCATGATGATGGTGTTGGCCGCCCGTACGTATTCCAGGCTGGGCAGGTCGATGGTCTCAATCTTGGCGCCCAGCTTCTCCAACTCTGCAACAGCCTTTTCTACAACAGCCACCACCTCGGCATTCACGCTGGGATCGGCGTCGAAGAAATAGTGCCGAGGCAGCCCAAATGTCTTGCCCCTGATGTCTTCCCTTAGTGATAGCGAATAATCAGGCACCGGCGCTTTGCTGCTGGTGAGGTCCTTGGGATCGTGACCGGCGATGACCTGGAGCATATAAGCGCTATCTTCCACCGTCCAGGTCATGGGGCCAACGTGGTCCTGGGACCAACTGAGGGTGACAACCCCGGCGCGGCTCACCCGGCCGTAGGTGGGTTTCAGGCCCACCAAGCCACAGAGGGAGGCCGGTCCGCGGATTGAGCCGCCAGTGCAGGAGCCAAGGGCGCCCATGGCCTGTCCTGACGAGACAGCCGAAGCCGAGCCGCTGCTGGAACCTCCAGTGATGTGCTTCAGATTCCAGGGGTTGCAGGCCGGTTCGAAGGGCGTCGTCCAGTCCGGGCCACCCAGGGCGAACTCATGCATGGCCAGCTTGCCCAGCAAGACAGAACCGGCCCCTTTCAACCGGGCGGTGGCAGTCGAGTCCTCAGTGGGAACACGGTCAAAGTCCACTCTGGAGCCTGAGGTCGTGCGTATACCTGCTGTGTCGTAGAGGTCTTTCAACGCTATGGGTATGCCATGCAGAGGGCCACGGTAGCGGCCGCTGCGAATCTCGGCTTCGGCAGCACGGGCTTCGCTCATGGCCTCTTCGGTCAATAGCGTGATGAAAGAATGCAACCGGTCGTCAGTATCGGCGATCCGGTCGAAAAAGGCTTGAGTCAGCTCCACGGGAGACAGCTCACCGCTCTTCAGCAGCTTGCCTGCCTCATGGATGGTCAGGTGATGCAGTTTCTGGTCTGTCTGTGTCATCGGTTTCACCTCAAAAATTAAGAATCAGTCCGCGTGGTTTCCGGGCTGTCAGGAGGCTAATCGGGATGAAACTCCACCACCATTTCTTCGGGACCGAAATTTATGGAGTGGACCATCGCCGTGTACTCCATATACAGCTCATAGACGGGTTTCAAATGGTCCAGTTCTGCCTGGTCCATGCCAAGGCCTGCCCGGTCGGTCATGAACTTGAATTCATCCATAGATATTTCGTGCTCAGCCATTTTCGTTGCTCCTTTTGACCATATTGATCCCTGAAATTACGAAGGCGGCCCCACGTTTGATACTAGTAGAGCCGCCCCTTCGTTCTTAGTTGCGGAGTAGGTTTTCTTCCCGACGTTTAGGCGTACTTGCCACCTTCCTGGGGCACGGTGCCCTCACGGCCTGAGTCGGCCATCTCTAGGCGGGTCGTCCTGGGCCAGGTGCGCTTGAGGTCGTCCTTCACGCCGAAATGCAGTGTTCCCAGACCCTGCACTTCCAGTTCGATCTTGTCATCGTTCATGAAAGCGCTCAGGCCCCGGTGATTGGTCCCGGTGGCGATGACATCACCTGGCTCCAACTCGTGGATCGACGTGACCCACTCTATGATCCTGGGGATCTTATGGGCCATATCGTCGGAGTTGAAAGACTGTTTCAGGTCTTCGTTAACCCATAGGTTGATTGACAGCTTCTGAGGGTCGTCGATCTCGTCGGCGGTGACCAGGTAGGGGCCCATGGGAGCGAAGGTGTCGCGGGACTTCATCTGATAGAAGGTGTTGCCTCCGGCCTGTAGGCCGCGGGCTGAGCCGTCGATGAAATTCATGTAGCCGAATATATAGTCGAAGGCGTCTTCCTGTTTAACGCTGCTGGCGTGTTTGCCGATCACCAACGCAAATTCGGCCTCGCCTTCAAAGATGGAGGCGGGGATGTCAGGCAACACCATGATATCGCCGTCGCCGATGACGGAGTTGGGCGACTTCTGGAAGGCGTTGATGGGGGCCGGTTCGTCACGGGTGCCGTCCTCCATGTAGTTCACCGCCATGCAGATGATGTTGGGCGGCTTGGGCAGTGGCGAGCGCAGCCGCACCTGGTTGAGAGGCGTCCCCTCGCCGCTGTCCGCTGCCTGCTGGAGCGGCCCCCGGTGCTGGGAGAAATTCTCGATGACCTTGTTAATCAGGTCTTGGGGCGAGGTGCGTTGGATGCCGCTCACTGCGCTGGAAACGTCTACCACGGTGTCGTCTTTCACCACGCCTAGTTTGAAATCGTCGAAGAATACCAGTTTCATAGTCCTCCTTTGTATAACGCCGTTCTATAAAGCCGCCGGTTTTGCCGTATCGGCCGAGCATGTAGCGGGCATGTTACTGAACCACCGGGCCGGTGGCAAGCGGAACGGCCAGTTGCCCCTCGAACTGTCCTGTTACGCGGGCCGATATCTGGCGTATAGTATGGGCGAGCCAGGCAAAACACCGAGTCAGGAAGGAGATTAAGGACCCCATGACCAGCTATATCAGCCATCTGGAATGCACCGTCTGCGGCAAGAGCTATCCCCACGAGCAGTTGATCGGCATCAGCCCATGCTGTGAAAAGGTGCTGTTTGCTCGCTACGACCTGGCCAAGCTTGGTCGGGAAGTCGACCGCGACAGCCTGGTCAACCGGCCCGACTCCATGTGGCGTTACGCCGAACTACTCCCAGTGAACGACCCCGCCAACATCGTGACTCTGGGCGAGGGCGGTACCCCGCTGATCAAGTCAAAGAACCTGGCCCAGCAACTGGGCATGAGAGAGCTATACATCAAGGAAGAAGGCCTTAACCCCACCGGGACTTTCAAGGCCAGGGGTATCTCGGCTGCCGTATCCAAAGCTGTTGAACTGAAGGTGAAGGGCTTCACCATGCCTTCGGCCGGAAATGCTGCCGGCGCTGCTGCTGCCTATGGCGCCCGGTCCGGTATGGAGACCAAGGTGTTCATGCCTCAGGACGCGCCCGACGCCAACAAGAAAGAGACGCTGGTGGCCGGTTCTGAGTTGAACCTTGTGGCCGGTCTGATCAATGACGCGGGCCGCGAAGCCGTGGCGGTTGCCAAAGAATTAGGCTTCTTCGACCTTTCAACTTTGAAAGAGCCGTACCGCGCGGAGGGCAAGAAATCCATGGGGCTGGAGATGGTTCAGCAACTGGGCTGGAAGATGCCCGACGCTGTGATTTACCCGACCGGCGGCGGTACCGGGATCATCGGTATGTACAAGGGATTCAAGGAACTGCTGGAACTGGGATGGATCGAGGGGAAGCAACCCAAGTTCATATCCGTCCAGGCCGACGGCTGCCGACCGATCGTCAGGGCATTCGATGCCGGCGCTGATACGTCGGAGATGTGGGAGAATGCCACAACCAAGGCCGACGGCCTGCGGGTGCCGCATCCTTTCGCAGACTACTTGATCCTGGAAGCAATCCGGGCCACGGGCGGAACGGCGTTGGCGGTCTCAGACAAGGAAATGATCGACGCCATGTACGAGATGGCCACCGCTGAAGGCATATTCCCGGCGCCAGAGGGTGCGGCAACTCTGGTCGGGCTTAAAAAGTTGCTGGACCAGAAGTTCTTGGACCCGGACGAATCAGTGGTCCTGTTCAACACCGGTTCCGGATACAAATACCTGGACCTGATCAGCGGCCCCAAGGGGAACTAAACCCGGTCACGCCGGTCGGCTGGAAACGGGTCCAGGGGAGATTAGATGGAGAACGCTCAGATTCCGCCTGCTCGCTGAGTTGCTCTTTTTTTGCGATCACGGGCACCATGAAGTAGAAGGCGCTGCCCTTGCCCAGCTCGCTATCCACCCATATATTGCCGCCGAAGTATTCCACGATCTCTTTGCAGATGGGCAGGCCCAGACCGGTGCCCGTCGGTTTAAGAAAGGATTCCCCTTTTTGGCTCTCGGAAAGATGGACGAAGCTCCTGCGAATATCCTCTAGGGACACCAGCACTGGCTGGCCACTGCCCACAACCTGACCGGTTACGCTACCTCCAAGTGGTACGGTCGTCTTGAAATTCGCCCGGTACTCCTCTGGACCAAACCAATACCATAATGTGGTGGTTCCATTAACTCAATCGACCATGCTGGTCGCGACCATATCGAATTCGATCAGGCGGCTCAGCTCGGCAGCGAACAGTTCGAACACCTCTTCGATATTGAGGGTGGAGCTAATGATGCGTCCCACTTCAGCGATGATCTCGTGCTCCTGGGCCAGTCGGCGCTCGGATTCAGCCGCCTCGCGCAATGACTCATGGGCTTGCAGCCGATGTGTGACATCCCTGGCATTTACCACGATCCCAGGCAGTTCCGGTCCTTCTTCCGGCGGCTTGGTGCTGATCGTCTCCATGAGGACCCAACGGCCGTCTTTGTGCCGGAATCTAAAAGGGTGGGGAATACCCGCAGTATTCGAGACAACCCGACTGAATACTTCTTGCAGTTCGGCAGCGTCGCCAAGAGGCATGTAAGTGAACGCGTTCTCTCCGATCAACTCTTCTGGAGAGTAACCGGTGATCCGCTGGACGGATAGGCTAAAAAAAGGAACGTCCCGTCGAAGTTAAGCGCCACCACGATGTCCAATGCCGTTTCGATCAGGGCTTGGAATTGAGGTTCACCGGCGGTGTGCGTTCGCGGGTTGAACGTGCCTTTTTGAGGTTTTTAGTAGGCCGTATTAACCAGCCATCAGCGATAAAGTCTAGACCATTATGGCGAACGAGCGAAACTCGAATCAATCATTAAAATGATGCTCGAAGTATACCATTTAGGCTTGGTTTTAACCGGCATCAGCTGATTGAGGGGCAGCGCATAGCCAGCAACTGACAATGCCCGGTTGCCCCATCAGAGGACCGCCCGGTACGATGGTCATCCCAAACCCCTCAAAAAGGGCCGAGCCTACTGGCTAATACTGCGAGGGAGGCCCGGCCTTTTTCTATTTCACGCTGACAGAACCATGTTTAGGCACCCTGATAAAGAAACACGGCTGCGGCTAATTTAGATTCTCGGTCCACGCTCAAATAACACTGCCGTAACACTCTCAGTGCCATTATGTCCACGAAACGTAATCTGACCTCGTAAGACACGTCTAGTATCGAAGGACCGCTATGAACTGGGTAGATATCACACTGATTGGGACTTTAGCTGCCGGTAGCCTGTTGGGCATGTATATCGGATTGGCCCGCGCCGCGTTCCTTGTCATCGGGATTATCGCCGGCATTGCGGTGACCGCTCAATTCCTGGGCGGCGCAGAATCTTGGTTGGCCGGGTATCTGGCCGACGGAGCACTGGTGACCATCTTGTCGTACGCAATGGTGATCGCGGCCACTGCTGTGGCCACGATGCTGGCCGCCAACATCGCCCGAAAAGTGGTCTACGGGATGTTCATGGGCTGGGCGGACCGCCTGGGTGGCATGGCCGCAGGTCTCGCTGTAGGCGGCGTCCTGGCCGGCGCAGTGGTTCTGGGAATGGCCGGGATCTCCGAGGGCAGGTATTCCCTCGAAGAAGGGCTGACCGGGCAGGTCTTGTCCATCACTCCGTTGGACGATGGCCCCTTATCCGGTTTGGAATCCAGGCTGTCTGATTCCATGTTGATCCCGGTTTTGGTCAGCGCGGTCGGCATAATTCCCGACAAGGCCTTCGAACTGGCGCCCGAAGACTGGCGCGACACCCTCAAAATCTTGGAGTACCGCCTGGAGGAGATGGACACCGCTCTCAGATAGCAGGTCTTCCCAAGCAAGATTCGCCCACGAAAAGGGCCGGTGTAAGATTCACCGGCCCTTTTATATTGGCTGGTACGAGTCTCCCACATTCGACACGGTCGCTCAAAAAAAGTTATTATTACGGGAACAATTTTCAGGGGCATTTCAGGAGTGATCTATGCGACGCGTAGCCATTGTTTCACCAGTCAGGACCGCTGTGGGCAGTTTCGGCGGGTTCCTCAAGGATATACCAGCGGAAGAACTAGCCTGTGCTGTAATCAAAGAGACCTTGGAGCGTAGCAAGCTTGACCCGGCCAAAGTGGACGACGTTATCCTGGGCCACGGTTACCCCAGCGGCGAGAACCCGGCCATCGGCCGTCTGGCCCTGCTCAAGGCCGGCCTTCCCATCGAAGTGCCCGGCTACCAGTTGGACCGGCGCTGTTCCTCGGGCCTGCAGGCCATCTTGAACGCTTGCATGATGGTCCAGACGGAGAACGCCGACGTGGTCATCGCCGGCGGCGTCGAGAGCATGAGCAACGCCGAGTTTTATGTAAATGAGTCCCGGTGGGGTGCCCGGTTCGGTTCCATCACCCTCCATGACCGCTTGGCCCGGGCCCGGGAGACCATCTCCCCCGAGGACCGCTTCGGCGTTATCAGCGGCATGGTGGAGACCGCTGAGAACCTGGCGAAACAGTATGAGATATCCAGGGAAGAACAGGACGAGTACTCCCTGCGCAGCCACCAGCGCGCCGTCGCCGCCCAGGAATCCGGTAAGTTTGACTCCCAGATCGTTCCTATCGAGATCCCTCAGCGCCGGGGCGATCCGGTAATCTTCAACAAGGACGAAGGTCCCCGCGGCGACAGTTCCATAGAAGTCTTGGGCCGACTTCGCCCGGTGATGAAAGACGGCACGGTCTCTGCCGGCAACGCCAGCAGCCAGAACGATGCTGCATCGGTCTGCCTGGTGGTGGCCGAGGACAAGCTCGAAGAACTCGGCCTGGAACCCATGGGCTTCCTCAAGGGCTGGGTCGTGACCGGCTGCCATCCCGCAACCATGGGCATCGGCCCTGTACCGGCCGTCAGTAAGCTGATGGAGAAGACCGGCATGTCTCTCGCAGACATGGACGTCATCGAACTGAACGAGGCTTTCGCCGCCCAGGTGTTGGCGGTCCTACGCGAGTGGAAATTACCGAACCATGACAACCTGAACGTCAACGGATCAGGCATCTCCTTGGGCCATCCCATCGCGGCCACCGGCGCCCGCATCCTAACGACCCTGCTCAACGAGATGGAGGCCCGGGACGCTCAGTTCGGCCTGGAGACCATGTGCGTTGGCGGCGGTCAGGGCGTTGCCGCAATGTTCGAGCGGAAGTAGGCAGCTTTCAGCTTTCAGCTAACAGCAATCAGCTTTCAGCCGTAGAGGCTCCGATGTTATCGGAGCCTCTACGCATATGAGGAGATTCATGGCCAAGAACGAAAAGATTGCCGACGTAATTGTGATCGGTGCCGGCGCGTCGGGCGCGGCGTTCACCTGGAGCCTGGCCCAGGCCGGTATCGACGTGGTCTGTTTGGAACAGGGCGGCTGGGTGCCGACCGACGCATTTCCCACGTCCGAACCGGACGTTCACATTCATTGGCAGACGGATTTCCACCCCGACCCTGGTTTCCGGGGCCTGCCTGAGGACTATCCCATCAACGAAGAAAACACGCCCATCGCGCCGTTGATGTACAACGCCGTGGGCGGCAGCCTGATCCACTGGGGCGCGCATTTTCCCCGCTTCCATCCGTCCGACTTCCGGGTCAAAACCCTGGAGGGCGTTGCAGATGACTGGCCCGTCTCCTACCAGGAATTGGAGCCTTATTACGACGAGAACGACCGAATGATGGGTGTGTCCGGCCTGCGCGGCGACCCTGCGTATCCGGAAAAGCCGGAGCGGCCCTGCCCTCCCCTGTCCATCAGAAAGAGCGGCCAGTTATTAGCCAAGGCCTTCGATAAACTAGGCTGGCATTGGTGGGCTTCCGACACCGCCATCTCCTCGGTCAGACACCATGACCAGGACCCGGATATGGGGAATTTCCTCCGGTCGTTTGCCTCGACTGACCTCACTTATTGGCCCCTCGCGCTCAAATCCGGAGCCAGATTGGAGACCTACGCCAGGGTCCGGGAGATCACGGTAGACGATTCAGGGAACGCCACCGGAGTACTTTACTACCAGGACGGCGAGTTGAAAGAACAGAAGGCCAAGGCGGTGGTGTTGGCCTGCAATGGCATAGGCACCGCCCGTCTGCTGCTGAACTCGACCTCTGCCCTATTCCCCAACGGCCTAGCCAATAGCAGCGGCCTGGTGGGCAAATGCTTGATGCACCATCCGGTGGGTTCGGTGTTAGGCATTTTTGAAGAAGACCTGGGCACTGAGGAAGGCGGCCCCAGGGGCAGCACAATGCTGAGTCAGGAGTTCTACGAGACGAACCCGGAGCACGACTTCATCCGCGGTTATGACCTCCAAGTGCTGGCCTACAACGATGCCCCTCTTTCTGCCGCCATTGGCAGTCTCTTTGGACAGAAGGTAGCCTGGGGCGAGGGTCACCACGACCAGTTCAAAGAACGCTTCGGCCATACGATTAGTATCACTATCATGACCGAGGATCTGCCCGAAGAGCACAATATGGTCACGTTGGATCCCGAGTTGACCGACAGTGACGGCATACCCGCGCCAAAACTCCATTACACGCTCAGCGAAAACACCAACAAGATGCTGGATCACGCGATCGCCCGTGCGACCGAGGTCCTTGAAACCGCTGGCGCCAAGAAGACCTTCGCGCAACCGCTACGCCGCAACGCCGGCTGGCACCTGCTGGGCACGGCCCGTATGGGAGAAGACCCGGAAAAATCGGTGGTGGACCGCTGGGGCCGGACTCATGACGTCTCCAACCTGTTCATCATCGACGGCAGCATCTTCACGACCAGCGCCTGCGTGAACCCGACCCCGACCATCCAAGCCCTGGCGCTGCGCACCGCCGATTATCTGAAAGGCGAGGGCAGTGAGGTGCTTAAGTAGCTGTCTGCGGTTAATCGTTAGGCGGCCGTGCATCAGCAATGTCACCCTGAGTGAAGCGAAGGGTCTGCCAAGGCTGGGCTAGGCAGATTCTTCGCTTCACTCAGAATGACAGTTCTTGGGCGAGCGACGCAGATCAGGAATCAGAGCTCGGTATACCCCCGCAGGAGAAACACCATGCCACGCGTTGTACATTTTGAGATATATGCCGATGAGGTCGGGCGGGCGACAAAGTTCTACTCCAAGGTCTTCGGCTGGCAGATACACAAGTGGGATGGACCGGAGGACTATTGGCTGGCCATCACCGGGTCCGCCAGCGAGCCTGGCATCGACGGAGCAATCATGGACCGCCCTCAGCCCGGCGCAACCGGCATGAACTTCATTGAAGTCGCGTCGGTTGACGATTACATCGCCAATATAAAGGCCAACGGCGGGACCATGGTCCGCGCCAAGATGGCCATCCCGGAAGTCGGCTACGCGGCCGTCTGCACCGACACTGAAGGCAACCCTATAGGATTGTTTCAAGTAGACCTCAACGCCGCCTGATCATCTGTTCCGACATTCGAGCCTGAGCACTGGTCGGCCAGGATTTCCATTCGGACATTGACACCTGAATCAGCCACACTTAGGATAGCTATGCCTGCTCCCGAACGGTGCCAGAGCCTCGTTTTGCCACGTTCGCCAGAGCACAAACCGGCAGCTAAAAAACTAATCACAGAAGGTGCACACCATGCCTGAGATCTACGGTATCGGCGATTTCCGCTATAATTTTGTTGAGAACTGGGCCAAACTGCCCAGCGGCATGACCTTCAAGGAATGCCCGGGCGTTGCCATCGACTCCCAAGACAATGTATTTGTCCTCACCCGCGGCGAGGATCCTATCATCGTCTTAGACCGGGACGGAAACTATATCCGGTCCTTCGGCAAGGGCGACTTCAGCGAAGATCGAACCCACGGTCTGTACATCGGCCACGACGATTCCCTGCTCTGCTCCGACGACGGCATCCACACCATTCAGAAGTTCAGCGCCGCCGGCGAGAAATTAATGGAGATTGGCGAGCGCAACAACCCCAAGCCCCGCTGGAGTGGTGAGCCCTTCAACCGGCCCACCTCCGCCGCCATCCACCCAGGAAACGGCGACATCTACGTCTCCGACGGTTACGGAAACTCCCGTATCCACGTCTACACCGGCGCAGGCGAGTACAAGTTCTCCTGGGGCAACCCCGGCATCGACGCCGGCCAGTTCATCCGCCCCCACAACATCGCCATCGACAGCAACGCCAACGTCTACGTTGTTGACCGTGAAGCCCACCGCATCCAGATCTTCGACACCGACGGCAAGTTCCAGACCATGTGGAGCAACATCCACCGTCCTGATTCCATGGTCCTCTGGGGCGAGCACATCTACGTTGGTGAGCTGAATGGCATGGGCGGCGTGGACGACGCCCCCGGCCTGGGACACCGCGTCTCGATCTTCGACCTGAAGGGCAAACTGGTCAGCCAGTTCGGCGACGTCAACGAAGGTGAGGGCCCCGGACAGTTCATCGCCCCCCACGGCATCGCCGTCGACTCCCAGGGTTCCATCTACGTCGCAGAGGTGTCCTACACCATCCGCGGCCAGCACCTGACCCCGCCGAGGGAAATGCGGTCACTGTCCAAGTACACCTTGGCCAAGTAGCTTTCAGCCTTGAAATAGTCCCTTCTCCCGCCGCGACGGGAGAAGGTTAGGATGAGGGCCGTTTCTCTTCGTGAGCCATGGTCCCGTAGCAAACGGACTCTGGCGCAGTCACACCGGCTGTCCCAGTGGTGTTTTATCACGGCAACAAGATTCTTCGCTTCGCTCAGAATGACCGGTGGGTGGGGCGTTGTTCTCGGCGGCGAAAATCAACTGGAGGAAACTCACTTTGCCTGAATCAGGCGATACCACCACTGTCCAATGGGACTCGGCCCTGGAGGCCATCGAACGCTGCTACGAGTTGGGTTGGACCGACGGCCTGCCGGTGGTGCCACCCACGGAGCAACGGGTCGGGGAGTTCATCGAGCGTTCCGGACGGCCGGCGGCTGAGGTAGTGGGCGAGCTCCCGGAGCGACGCCGCGAGATAACCGTCGATAAGGTCGCCGCCAACGCCGTGATGGCCGGGTGCCTGCCGGAATACATGCCGGTTGTACTCGCCGCCACGGAAGCCATGTTGGAGCCGGTCTTCAACCTGGTTGGCCCATCGTCCAGCATGGGCGGCGCTGCCATCCTCTCCATCATCAATGGACCGATATGCAAAGAGTTGAGCATCAACTCGCGGAACAACCTATTTGGTCCCGGCAACCGGGCCAACGCGACCATCGGCCGGGCCGTGCGGTTGATACTGATGAACGCCTGCGCTGCCATCCCCGGCGTGTTCGACCGCAGCGTCATCGGCCATCCGGGCAAGTACACCTACTGCATCGCCGAAGCCGACACTGAGACCCACTGGACACCGCTGCATGTTGAGCGGGGTTTCTCCGCCGATCAGAGTACCGTGACGGTCTTCGCTGGTGAGTCGCCCCGGCAAGTCAGAGCGGTCGGCCATCCCGAGCCCATCATGATCGCCCTCGCCGACGTTGCATCCAGCCTGGGCAGCAACATGTCGACTTCAGGCTCGGTCGGCGACACCGGCATCGGCGTCCGCCAAGGCCAGATAGTGGTGACCATCGCCGGCAACTCCAACCTCTGGAAGGACTGGACCAAGGCCCAGATCAAGGACTTCATCTTCGCCCGAACCCAGCGTTCCGTAGCCGACTTGAAAGCGGCCATGGTACTGAGCGGCGACCCGGAACCGGGTGACAGCGAGACCATGATTCCGCTGATACCAGAGCCCGACGATATCCTGCTGATCTTCGCCGGCGGCGAGGAATCCAACATGTCTTCGGTAATACCTAGTTGGGGCCCCAAAGTTGGGTCCACCGCTGCGACCAAGCTCATTAGGTAACCAGGACTAAACCCATGGCTCGGAAGAAGAACTACTATCCGAAAGGGCACCTATTGGGTGCCTGCAATTGCGACTGGGGCTGCCCTTGTAACTTCGAGCAAGCGCCCAACTATGGTTCCTGCGAAGGGGTCTATCTCTGGCAGGCGGACGACGGCCACTACAACGGCGTTGACCTTTCTAGCCTCGTCATATCGGAGGTTTCTAGTTTCCCTGAAGCCATACATCTGGGCAACGGGACCAACGTATACCTCGCGGACGACAAGGCCAACGAAGAGCAGCGGCAGGCCATCGAGTCCATGGTCCGAAATGGAGCCCCTTTCAGTGTCTTCATCGACCTGACGACCCAGTTCATGGGATTCAAATACGTGCCGTTCCAGGTAACAATAGACGGCATCAACAGTCAAGCCACCATTCCAGAGACGCTGGATATGCACCTGGCGCCGATGAAGAACCCGGTAACCGGCGCGGACGAATTAGCTACCCTGAACAAACCAACCGGATTCACTTCTCAGATTCAAGAGCTCTGCACAACGAGTGCATTCAAGGCTGTCGCTGAGGGCTTGTCGGTGGATTTCCCTGGTAAATATGGCGAATTTTGCCCCTTCGAGTATTCAAGAAAATAAGATCGCTGTGTCAGCCGTTGATTTTTCGCAGCCATACCGCCACAATTCAAGCAGCGGCCTGTAGATATCGCTAAGAGAGGGAACCAAATGGCCCAGAGTGAACATGTACTGGTGAACCCGGTCACCCAGCCCATCGTGGCCCCCTTTGACGGGGCGCCCCGCCTGGCCAGCTTGGCCGGCACTCGGCTGGGTATAATCGACGATAGCAAGCGCAACGCTGACGTTCTTCTTGAAGAGTTGGCAGAGGTGCTCAGGGCGCGCTACGAAATAACCGAGATCAAATGGCACCGGAAGCCCAGCGCCTCCCGGCCCGCCGACCCCAAGGCCCTCAAGGAGTTGACTGAGCAGGTAGACTCGGTAATCATCGCGATAGGTGATTGAGGCTCCTGTAGTGCGTGCAGTGTGCACGACGGGATCCACGTGGAGAACGCCGGCATCCCCTCCGCGACCATCTGTACCGACCGGTTCGTGCCAACAGCCAAGGGCATGGCCAAGATGTGGGGCGCGGAAGACTATCCCACCATTTTCACTCCTCATCCTATAGAGAACATGACTCGGGAAGCGCTCCGTACCAGGGCCGAAGAACTGGCCCCAATGGTCGTCCGGGTATTGACCGGAGAGGGTTAGCCCAGGATATTCAGGCGGGCGAGGGTGATTCCCGGCGGAAGTATGGGGGCTTTTACTATTCCAGGTTATGTCGGGTTAGCTAGGCCAACTCTCTCCGCAGATCCGGGGGCAGCAGATTGGGAATAGAGTCTTCAATGGGGTAGGACTCTTTGCAGGCGGCGCATTCCAAACTGCCGGTCACGACCTCATCGCCCTCTTCTGCCTCCGAGCGCAGTTCCAAGTCACCCTTGCAAACGGGGCAGGCCAATATCTCCATCAGGTCTTTCTTCATCGGTTCTCCAACTTAGCTTCGCAGGTCAGGAAACCAGGGCGCTTTCCAGTAGGCCGTCCAACACGTCAGATAATCCTATCACCACTATGCCAGTCACCAAAAGGGCTGTGGTCCCCGTGAGCCGACCCAGCAGCCGCTGCCAGCGCGAGTTACCCAGTTCTGGGTCTTCGGGGTAGCTATCCTGGCGCATGAACCGGACCACGTAGAACATGAATAGGGACAGTATTATCTTGATCACCAGGACGGCCACGTAGGGGCTAGTGACGGTATCCTCGGTAAGTCTGGAGACCGACAAGATCACCCCGGTCAACAACAACACCGATATGGCCGTGCTGATCAGACCCCGGAACTCTACTCCGATGGCCCGGCCAGTGTCACCCGGAAGGCCCTCGGTCCGGCGGATAGCGGGACGCAGCACCATCAAGTAGAATATGCCACCGCCAACCCAGGCCACGGCGGACAGGGCGTGCCCCCAGCGTATCGCCAGCAATATCCAGTCTAATACGTTCATTGGACGAAGGGCTGCCTATGAACCCGAGTCTGCAATCAAGGCTCTGACCTGCCGCACGATCTCATCTTTCTTCAGGATACTGATGTGAGTGGCCACAATCTCGCCTTCCCTGTTGATGAAATACGTCTTGGGGAAAAATTCCAAATCATAGGCCTCGGCGATACGGGCCAACCGGTCGGTAGCGAAATCAAAAGTCAGGCCAAATTCCTCGACAAAATCCCTGGCGCTCTGCTCCGTGTCAAAACCCTGGGGCACATAGAGGGCCAGTATCCGGACCGGCTCGTCCTTAAGTTCCTGCCACGCCGCCTCGATGGCGGGCATCTCTTCGCGGCAAGGAGGGCAGCTGGGATACCAGAAATTCACGACGACGGCATGGTCAACAGTTTCCTCGGACAACCGGAACGTCTCGCCGTCAAACTGGACCACCTCAAAGTCGCGGGCGGTCTGTCCGGAGCCACCGCAGGCCGTCAACAGGACGATTCCAAGCAAGGCCGCCAAGACGGAGAGATGCCTCGGTCCGACTCTGAAAAGAGAGGGCCTGCTGGACGATAGCGTGTCTGAAAGTGGTTCCATAGAGGGTTCACACCATTCTATCGGCGGTAAAAAGTTCGGTCAATCACGCCTAGCTCAATCGCCGATGTGACTGACCTCACAATTAATACGACTCCCCGGTCACGGACGGATCGAGGGCGACCAGGTAAATTGGAATAAGGGAGAACCATTAGGAGGCCAAGTATGACACCTAACGAATTGGCCAGGTTGGCAGAGTTACTCCGGATCTACCAGCTAAGCAAGATGGGTGGCGCGTTCATACCGTACCCCGCCCGATAGAAATTTCTATCGCTAAATTAGTCCCGACTTAAAGAAGCCCCGTCCTTCTGCGGAAGAGCGGGGCTTTTTGTTATCTGGCCTTGAGCCTGCCTTCGCCTTATAATCCGCTAAACACGAAAGCGGAGGGAACGCGATGCGTCTGGAGAATAAAGTGGTGCTGATCAGCGGCGGCGCCAAGGGAATGGGCGCCGCAGAGGCCAAGCTCTTTGCTAAGGAGGGCGCCAAGATCGTCATCGGCGACCTGCTGGAAGCCGAGGGCAAACAAGTTGAAGCAGAGATCAATGAGATAGGCGGCGAGTGCTTATTCGTGCCGCTGGATGTGACCGACGAAGACCAGTGGAAGCAGGCCGTGGCCGCCGCGGTCGCCCGCTTCGGCAAGCTCGATGTCCTGGTGAACAATGCGGGCATCTTCCGCAGCCACAGGATCGAAGACACCAACACCGACGAATGGGACCAGGTGATGGACATCAATGCCAAGGGCGTATTTCTCGGAGCCAAGGCCGTCATTCCGGCCATGCGCGAAGCCGGCGGCGGCTCGATCATCAACCTGTCATCGGTGGCGGGACTGGTGGGGGCGGCTTATTCGTCGGCCTACACCGCATCCAAGGGGGCTGTGCGGCTCTTCACCAAGTCCACCGCGATCCAATACGCCGCCGACGGCATCCGATCCAACTCGATCCATCCCGGTGTGATCCAGACCGACATGACGGCCGGCGCCATCGCCGACTCGAAGTTCAAGGCGGAGCGGGTGGACCCGACTCCTCTGGCCAGGTTGGGTCAGCCGGAGGACGTGGCCTACGGCGTGCTCTATCTGGCATCAGACGAATCGTCGTTCGTAACCGGGGCCGAACTGGTCATCGACGGCGGCTGGACCGCCCAATAGCTAAATAATCAAAGGACTGGGAATTAAAAAATGCGACTTGAAAACAAAGTGGCGCTGATCAGCGGCGGGGCCCGCGGCATGGGCGCCGTTGAAGCCAGATTATTCGCCAAAGAGGGCGCCCAGGTCATCATCGGCGACATGCTGGAAGACGAGGGCCGCAAGGTCGAGGCCGAGATCAATGAGGCCGGCGGCGTGTGTGTGTTCGTGACCCTGGATGTGAGCAACGAAGACGCCTGGCGGAAGGCGGTCAACGAGGCCGTATCCCGTTACGGCAAGCTGGACATCCTGGTCAACAACGCGGGCATATACCGGGCCCACAACGTGGAAGAGACCACGGCAGACGAATGGGACCAGGTGATGGACATCAACGCCAAAGGGGTGTTCTTGGGTACCAAGCACGCCATCCCGGCCATGCGCGACACCGGCGGCGGGTCGATCGTGAATATCTCTTCGGTAGCAGGACTGACGGGGAGCAAGGAAACTTCGGCCTACAACGCGTCCAAGGGCGCGGTACGGCTCTTAACCAAGTCCACGGCCATCCAGTACGCCGCCGACGGCATCAGGGCAAACTCGGTCCACCCAGGAACCATCGAGACACCCATGACCGAGGGGTTCCTGGCCGACGACACTGCGCGTCAAAACCGGATGGACCGGACACCCATCGGGCGCTTGGGACGGCCCGAAGACGTGGCCTACGGAGCGCTCTATCTGGCCTCTGACGAAGCGTCCTTCGTCACCGGGTCAGAGTTGGTGATCGATGGCGGGAGAACCGCGGAGTAGCTAGTAGTTGCAATGGTCAGCTGAGCACAAATCCCCTCCCTTTCGCAAGGAGGAGGGTTAAGGTGGAGGCCTCTGCCAATCCGCTACCGACCCAAAGCCCGCCCAATAGCTTCCTTCACGCCATCCATTTCAGCCAATACCTCGTTGTTCCAGAACCTGATAACCGTAAATCCGAGTTCATTCAACGCTGATGTCCGTGCCGAATTGTAGGCGGTTGATTCTTGGTGTTGACCGCCGTCCAACTCAACTATTAGTTGGCTCTTAAGACACACAAAATCAACGATGTGTTTTCCGATTGGACACTGGCGCCTGAAACGTTTTCCGGACAACTGTTTTTCACGGAGCTGAGACCACAGAGTCTTCTCGGCATCGGTGGAAGCTCTTCTCAATTCTCTGGATGAAGGTGCCGGCGGTTGTTGAAGACTCGCTCGGAGTCACTGAGTAAGGCTTACCGCAAAAACAATCACGGGGTTAAATCGAGGGCGTGCCCTCGGCCCAGGTCCGGAAATAAAAGATCCCCGTTCTTCCGTGGAATCCGAGAAGAACGGGGATCTTTATGTTAAGTGCTAACGGTGGACTTAGCGGCCCATCGCGTAGCCGTCCCTTCTCGGATCGGCGCCACCGTTGCGGCTCCCAACCTCTTGGTCGACGTGGATGGCGCAGAGACAACCCATGCGGTAGGTGAAGTCGTCCCAGACCTCCACCTGGTGGCCTCGCTTACGCAGGTCATCGATAACTCCGGTGTCGATGCGGCCTTCAACACCGACAAAGCCCGGGCTGTAGGCGTGAGGCCAGAAAGAGTTGGGGAATCCCCAGGTAGAAACGCGGGGCGCTTCGATGGCCTCTTGCACCTCCATTCCGAACTCCACGACGTTCAAGAACAACTGCACCATGGACTGGGGTTGGACATCGCCGCCCGGCGTGCCGAAGGGCATCAGTACCTTGCCGTCTTTCATGGCCAGGGCCGGATTGGGGGTCAACCGAGGGCGCTTACCCGGCTGCATGGAGCTGGGATGATCGTGGTCCAGCCACGACTGTGAGCCACGACCGGAGACGATGAAGCCCAGACCGGGGACGATCGGGTTGTAGGCGATGGTGTCGCTGGGCGTAGCCGAGAAGGCATTGCCCCAGCGGTCGATCACGGCAGTGTAGCTGGTGTCGGCCTGCAGTCCGCCGCTCACGGGCTCGGGCCGCGCCGGCTTGCCGTTGAGAGATTCCATGCCCTGGTGACGCCAGGGATCGCCGGCCTCGGGCATCTCTCCGAACGCCTTCTTCATGTCAATCATCGCCCGGCGTTCTTCAGCAAAGGATTTTGATAGTAATCCCTCGATGGGCACGTCAACAAAGTCAGGGTCGCCGTAGAAAGCCTCACGGTCGCTGATGGCCAGACTCAAGGACTCCAGCAACGCGTGGATGTAATCGGCGCTGTTGTGGCCCATGGACTTAAGGTCGATGCCCTCAAGTATCTGCAGGGCCTGGATGCTCACCGGTCCCTGACACCAGGGGCCGCAGGTGTAGACATCGATGCCTTTGTAGGTGCCGTGGGCCGGGGCGTTTACGCCCACGTGGAAATCGGCCAAGTCTTCCATGGTCAAGAGGCCGCCGTTCTCCTGGTGGAACTTCACCATCTCCTCGGCGATCTCACCCCTGTAGAAGAAATCCCGGGCAGCTTGTATCGCGCCCTCACGTCCCGATGACGCATTCTTCTGTTCAACCTCGATCAGGCGCTTGAAGCTGCGGGCCAGGTCTTTCTGGACCAGAATCTCGCCTTCTTTGAAAGCCCTGCCGCCGGGGTAGAAGATATCGGCGGTGGACGGCCACTGAATCTGGTCGTCGGTCTCGTGGGTCAGGTTGTCACCGGAGGACTTGGCGAAGTAATCGGCCAGCGTGGCGGGCACCGGGAACCCGTTCTCCGCCAGCTCCAGGGCCGGGGTAACCACCTGTTCGAAGGTCATAGTGCCGTAGAGTTTCAGGGCGGTCATCCAGGCGTCGGCGCCGGCTGGGGTGACGGTGCGGGGGATGCCGGGCGGCAGGTCGCCGCCGAATTTGGCCAGATAGTCGTCGATGTTGGCGGCTTTGGGCCAGCGGCCCAGACCGCTGATCTCAACCGTCTCTTTCTTCTGGGCGTCGTGGATGATGATCGGGGCAACGCCGCCGAAGTTAGTCCACTGGGGCAGCACCACGTTCAGGGTGATACCAGCGGCCACACCGGCGTCGGTGGCGTTCCCACCCTGCTCTAATATCCGGTAACCCGACGCAGTGGCCAGATAATGCCCGGCTGTAACCATGTGGGTCGAGCCAGAAACTGTGGGACGGTAGGATTTGATTCCAACTGCCACGTAGCACCCCCTCGGTGATCGCTGATTTGCGGTAAGAGTTCGTGCCTAAATTCCACGAATTGCCTTTGAGGGAATGATACGGAGAGGCCCAAAGAGTGTCAATACGAGGCAGCTATCAGCTTCCCGCTACACAAAACCCACGCAGTTCTACATCCCTCGCCACCCTCTGCACTCCGATCTCGAACGACGCCTGACGGTGGGTGATCTTTTCCGTGGCGCTGCAGGTCCAGACCTCACGGTAGGCCAGGAGCATGATCTTCTTGAGTTCTTCGTTGACCCGGCTCTATTCCCAGCGGAACTCCTGGAGGTTCTGGGTCCACTCGAAGTAAGACACCACCACGCCGCCGGCGTTCACCAAAATGTCCGGCAGAATGGTCACTCCACCTTCGGTCAGGATGCTATCGGCTTCAGGCGTGATCAGGTGATTGGCAGCCTCCAATATCAAGGGCGCTTTAATCCGGTGGGCGTTGTCTTCGGTGATCACATTGTCGATGGCCGCGGGTATCAGCACATCGCATTCCAGCTCCAGAAGCTCACTGTTGGTGATCTGCTCGCCGCCGGGGAACCCACATAACCCGCCGGCGGCCTCCCGGTATTCCTGCAACCGCTCGATGTCCAGGTCATTGGCGTTATATATCCCGCTGTCCACATCGCTGACCGCGATCACTCGGCAGCCTGATTCGTGGATCAACCGGGCCGCCCATGAGCCAATGTTTCCGAACCCTTGCACAACGACCCTGGCCCCTTGGGCGTTCAGACCCACATCCTTGGCGATCTCTTGCAGCAGGAAGGCAGCGCCTCTTCCAGTTACCACGTCGCGGCCATATGGTCCGCCCATCTCCACCGGCTCTGCGGTCACGGCGGCAGGGTAGTGCCCATGCAACTGGCCGTAGGCGTCCATCATCCAGGCCATGGTCTGAGAATTAGTGCCCATGTCCGGCGCGGGTATGTCTCGGTTGGGCCCGAGCAGGTGCTCGATATTCAAGGTGTACCGGCGAGTTAGCCGGTTACGTTCACTCTGGGAGAGTAGGCCAGGTCCACCTGAACGCCGCCTTTGGCCCCACCGTAGGGCAGGTTCACCAGGGCGGTCTTCCAGGTCACGAGTGAAGCCAATTCCCTTACTTCTTCAAGGTCGGCCAGGGGGTGGTAGCAGGACGCCACCTTTGTAGGGGTCACGGGCGGCGTTGTGCTGGACTCTCGAGCCGCTGAACACCTTTATCTGCCCATCATCCATGCGCACCGGCACCTGGACCAGGAGTTCCCGCCACGGGCGCTTCAACATCTCGCGCAGGCCGTCGTCTAACCCCAGCCGATCAGCGGCGTTATCGAAGAAGAGGTTGACCTCATCAAAAATACTTAGTTCTTTTGTTTTTAACATATGTAGGCTCCGGTCGTATCGACAACCAATGGTATTGAGAGACTTACCCACCGGTATTTAGTTGCTTGTATCCTTGGTATATCTCATATGGGCGTTAATCTCTTCCCATGAAGGTCCAATGTGTCGGTCCAATCGGGCCATCTATTTGGCTTTCCAGTCTCTTGTTATTTAGGATGCGCCCCGGTGGAGATGGTCGCCGTCGGCCGGACACGCTGTAAGGTGATAGCCAGGTGGTAATATGGGGAAAACGTTGTGGGGAGCCGAGAAAGATGCTGGTTGAAGTGGAAGTTGTCGGTGGCGAAAACAGCCCCCTGGACCTGCACCGGATGTTCGATCTGCTAATCGATCCCGTCGAAGTCATTCGGGTGTACGCCACGAATCCAATGGGAGAGGACCTCTGGTGCCGGGTTACCGGTTGGAGTTCCTCCGGTCCATGCGTCGCCCAGTCGGCATTGGCCGAGGATTCGGGTGAGGGAGTGGTGCTGTTGGTCTACGGCGGCGACGAAGGGCTCCGGTTGCAGCCCGCGGGTTCGTCGGACGAATGGGATATTTCAAACAGCGCCCAATGGGGTGAGGCGTGCTTGATGCTGGCTAAAGGGACTCCGGTGGAATAGCGCGGTCAAAAACTCGGCAGAATCAGAAGGGCGAGCTGGACGGTCCAGACACCGTGAACTCATGGACCAGAGCCGACAAAGCCCCTTTGAAGCGTGCTTCATCCTCCCAGCCCCTAAAATCCACCACCGAACCATCACGCAACCCTGAGCACAGGCGGTCCTCGCGCTGGTAGAAGACCTCATCAGCCGCCACTGCAATCAACAAGTCGGACACCGATTGCCCGGATGACCCGTGCCCGCCCGCCAGACTGGCAAAATAACGGCTGGCGATGGGGTCCTCCAGAGAACCCGCCGTACACAGCAAGACTATCCGGTCGTAATAGACGGCGTGGTCCAGGTTTATCGCGCCCGATTGCAGCGACGCTTCGTCATCGACGGCAATCATCCAACTTGGCACCTGCACCTCGGCCAGAGCATCCTTGATCTTGGCCGCGAATTCCCTGTCCTTTTCCGACCCCATCAGCAGGACCCTGGTATAGGTCATACCCGAATCCCGGAATGCGTCTTGGGCGGAGATCAATGGTTGAGGTACGCCCGCTCCCGCAAGAAACTTCACGGGTACCTGCCCCTGGGAACGAGATATCGTGTCCAAGGAGATCATGCTGAGGCCAACGTGATGCACGTCCTCAAGGCCGATGGCCTTGGATAGGTCGCAGTTGGAAATGGTAGTTATCCCGAAGATCGCCTGGCTCAAGCTGGTGCTGTTTAGCCTGGTATTGATGATGACCGCGCCCTGCAGATCAGCCCCGGACAAGTCAGCCATATTCA
>Ga0315339_1001300_pt1 | contig 23034 bp, 22 predicted proteins | sample ASW17metaG_FD_204514 | JGI IMG/M metagenome (GOLD analysis project Ga0315339, IMG submission 204514) | Ammonia-oxidizing marine archaeal communities from Pacific Ocean, United States - ASW #17 | ecosystem: Environmental > Aquatic > Marine > Oceanic | place: USA: California | collected 2016-12-05
GGGCGGCTATTATACGGGTGTGGCGCCTCGGCTCAAGCCCTGGTTTTGCTGCCTCGACGGGCTCCACCCTGTTATCATACGCGCGCAATGTATAGCTCTAAGCGGAATCTAAGTTGACCAAAAGCAGTAATAAGAAAAAACCTCAGCCCAAGATCATTCCGCGCCCCTCTCACACCGTCTCACGGGATGACATCTCCCCGAGTGCGCTTAAGGTCCTGTATCGGTTACATAAATCCGGTTATCAGGCATTTCTGGTGGGTGGTGGCGTTCGGGATGCTTTGTTGGGCCTGAACCCCAAGGATTTCGACATTGGCACTAACGCCAGTCCGGACGAGGTTCGCGCGCTATTCTCCAATTGCCGCTTGATCGGCCGTCGGTTCCGGCTCGCGCACGTTCGATTCGGGCGAGAAATCATCGAAGTTGCCACATTTAGGGCGGCCACCGACGCTACCGAAAAGCATGGTGACGTCGAGCATGATCGTGAAGGCCGCATTCTCCGCGACAATGTTTATGGCAGCATCGACGATGATGTATGGCGCCGCGACTTTACGTGCAATGCGCTCTACTACAACATCGCTGATTTTAGTATTTGGGATTACGCCGGCGGCATGAAAGACGTCGAGGATCGCCGGCTGGTTATGATCGGTGATCCGGATACGCGCTTCCGCGAAGACCCAGTGCGAATGCTGCGGGCCGTGCGGTTTTCCGCGAAACTAGATTTCCGCATCTCGAAAGACGTCGAATCATCAATGCTTAAGAATCGCGATCTCTTGCAAAATGTTCCTGCTGCACGATTGTTCGATGAATTCATGAAAATGTTTCAGGCAGGGCATGCGGAAAAAACTTTCGAGAAACTCCGTGAATACAAACTGTTTGGGTTGTTGTTCGCTGACACGGATAAAGCACTCGATGAGAGCGAAGGGTTTCTAAAATTTGTACGGATGGCACTTGCCAATACTGACCGGCGTGTCGCAGAGGAAAAATCCATTACACCGATGTTTCTGCTTGGTGTGTTCTTGTGGGCACCGATACAAAAGCAGGCAGAGAAACTTCGTGCTCACGAAAATATGTCACACTCGCAGTCGCTAAGTCTTGCATCGTTTGACGTTGCCGGTGATCAACAATCACGGATCTCAATTCCACGGCGATTCACGACGCCGATGCGGGAGATGATTGCGATGCAACCGCGCTTCGAAGTTAACCGCGGCAAACGGGGATTAAAACTTCTCGATCATAAACGATTTCGTGCGGCCTACGACTTCATGATATTGCGTGCTGCTTGTGGCGAATTCGATACTGAGCTCGCCGATTTCTGGACCGACGTTCAAAATCAAAGTGCGGATGAACGCTTGGCGAATTTCAGTGTGGGCAATCAACCGAGTGCCGGTAAGCGACGTCGACCCAGACGGCGTAAAAAGCCCGGGGCGAGTACAGCGTGACTGAGCCGCGATGGCGGCCCGCATACATTGGCATAGGCAGTAATCTCGACACACCAGCGGAGCAGGTGGCGCGCGGCATATCTGCGCTGACGACGATTCCTAACACCCAGCTGATGCTTCAATCGAGTTGCTACGTATCTGCGCCAATGGGACCGGCTGATCAGCCTGACTATGTGAACGCAGTGGCGGCGCTCCTAACGCAGCTGGAGCCCGCTGATTTGCTGTCAGAATTGCAGGCGATAGAGACCGCACACGGTAGAACGCACGCTGGTGAGCGTTGGGGGCCGAGAATCCTGGATTTGGATCTACTGGCCTTTGCCGACGTGATATTGGCTGAAAGCGAATTGACTGTGCCGCATCCGGGCATTGTCGAGAGAAATTTTGTATTGTTGCCGTGGGCCGAGATCGCGCCGTGCTACCGAGTTCCAGGTCTGGGTAGCATCAGTGAACTCGCGAGATCGATAGAGCCCAATGAATCTCCGCTAACAAAAATAGACTGAGCACAATTGACTGTTGAAAGAATAACTACCGCGCCGCGAGACGCGCGATTCATTGTCGTTGAAGGACCTATTGGCGTTGGCAAGACGAGTCTTGCGCGGCGGTTGGCCGAGAGCTTTGACGGTGATCTCGTTCTTGAGGGCGCGGTTGAAAACCCGTTTCTAGAGGAATTCTATCGCTCAGGTCGAAAGACCGCGTTGCCGGCGCAGCTGTTTTTCCTTTTTCAACGAACCCGGAAGTTAGAGGCACTGCGCCAGGCCGATATGTTTTCGCCTATCCGAGTAGCCGATTTTCACGTGCTCAAAGACCGACTCTTTGCTGAGTTGAATTTAAGTCTGGAAGAAATGGAATTGTATTCGCAGATCTATGCAAAACTCGACGTCGAGGTGCCAGTTCCTGATTTGGTCATTTACTTGCAGGCATCCGTGGATGCGTTAATGTCGAGAATTACGCGTCGAGGTATCGATTATGAACGCGGCATCGATCGCGACTATTTGGAAAAAGTGACAGACACCTACGCGCGCTATTTTTACGATTACGATGAATCCCCATTGCTGATCATTAACGCATCATCGATAGACCCAATTCGGAATGATGCCGATTATGAAGAGCTCTTTGAGCAGATACGGCGCATCACTGTCGGTCGACACTTTTTTAATCCTGCCACAACTTTCGCGTTCGCGTGATTCGTTAAGGACGTCACATGAATCTTAGTATCGAGAGAAAAAATTGGATGTAGTAAGCACCGCGGACGAACTTTGCGAACAACTGACAGACTGGCGTCATGAGGGCGAGCACATTGCGTTAGTACCCACCATGGGCAACTTGAACGCCGGTCATCTTAGTTTGGTTGAAATCGCACGCGAACATGCGGAAAGGGTCGTTGTATCTATATTCGTCAATCCGACACAATTTGATGAAGATAAAGACTTTGAAGACTTTCCTCGTACACTCGAGCGAGACAGGCGTCTCCTCGACCGCGAGAATGCCGATCTGGTTTTTATGCCGGATGTCGAAACCCTATATCCGTTTGGCATCGACAACGCGACCTTGGTATCAGTGCCCGCGCTCAGCGATGAGCTTTTCGGGTTATTCCGGCCGCATCCATGCCCTGGAACACCAACAAAACGGCGTGACGATCTGATGCCTGCAGCGCCTGTTGTTGGATGCTGAATTGCTAACCGCGTCTTTAAGCCGTTTCTTGTTATTGGCGCGTTTCGTGTGCCGCGTCTGTGTATTTTCTATGCGAAAGCTTTCGTCAAACGGCACGAGAAATTCTGATTCAGGCGCTTTGAACATTTGATATTCCATTATGAATTCTGGGTGGAGGTGGTTAAGGACACATGTTGTTCCAGCGCCCACTCTACGTGATCCCTGACGAGCTGCGAACTGGAGTCCTTTTTTTCTGTCAGTGCAGCAATGAGTTCTGGCGTTGTTTCAGCATTGCCAAGTGCGACTGCCAAGTTTCTTTGCCAACGTTCGAAACCGATGCGACGAATCGCGCTTCCCGCCGTTTTCTCAGACCATTCTTCTTCGGTCCAGGCAAACAAATCGGCGAGGTCAGCATCATCGAGTGAGTGTCGCGGACGAAAGTCTGACTCGTCCGTTGGTTTAGCGAATTTGTTCCATGGGCAAAACAATTGGCAGTCGTCGCAGCCATAAATGCGGTTGCCGATTTGTTTGCGGTGTTCAACGGGAATCTCGCCTTTCAATTCAATTGTTAAGTAGGAAATACACTTTCTTGCGTCGAGTTCGTAGGGCCCAATGATTGCGCCCGTTGGGCATACATCCATGCATGCACGGCAGGTCCCGCAATGAGATTGTTCTGCCTGGTCGGCGGGCAGCGCAAGGTCAACGAATAGTTCGCCTAGGAAAAACCAGGAACCTTCGTCGCGATTGATCAGATTGGTATGTTTGCCTATCCAGCCGAGTCCAGCTTTCTCGGCGATCGGTTTCTCTAAGACGGGGGCGCTGTCCACGAACACTCGGTGGCCCATTGGACCGATGCGTGCTTCAATTTTTTGGGCCAAAGATTTGAGTCGTGCACGAAGAACTTTGTGATAGTCGCGTCCGAGCGCATAGCGCGATATGTAGGCTTTGTCAGGTTGCTCAAGAAGATGCTCGGGGCTTTCCCGCTCATCCGGCAGGTAATCCATGCGCACCGCAATGACACTCGCAGTGCCAGGCACCAGTAAATCCGGACGACTTCGCTTAAGTCCGTGGCGCGACATGTACTCCATCTCGCCGTGATGATTTTTGTCCAGCCAACTGTCGAGGCGTGTTTCCGCCTCAGATAAATTGATATCCGCGATCCCGACTTGCTGGAAACCGAGTTCCACGCCCCAACGACGAATGTCTTCGACAAGCTCCTCAAGGTTTGGGTTCTGTGCGGTAGTTTCGGTGTTCAAGAATGATCCTGATCTTTTCCTCGGTATGATTGCATCAGTATAATTGCATCTTTGCCACATCTCTAAAATGTCCGGGTAAGAAAGTGTCACTACCAACAGAAATATATTCCGTCGCCAGCGTACGAGAAATCGATCGGGCGGCAATTGACGCGGGCAATATCTCGGGTTACACGCTGATGACACGGGCCGGTCAATTTGCTTTTGCTGTTGTTCGGCAAAAATACCCAGATGCGACTCGCTGGCAAGTTGTTTGTGGATCGGGTAACAACGGTGGAGATGGCTATGTTATCGCGCGTATGGCAATCGATGCCGGTATTTCTGTTTCGGTCATCGCATTGATGCCGGTCGAGGACTTACAGGGAGATGCCGCGACGGCAGCAATGGATTTTGCTGTGGCGGGCGGGACGGTTGTTGAATTTGCCGGTTCGCTAGATAGCTCGGCTGACTTGCTGATCGATGCGTTACTTGGCACCGGACTCACCCGCGATGTCACCGGACCATACAAAGTAGCGATTGAGGCGATGAATTTGCACGCCGCTCCGGTGATCGCCATGGATGTTCCGTCTGGATTGGATGCGGACACTGGTCAGGTGATGGGCTTCGCGGTTCGGGCGACCGATACCGTGACTTTCGTGGGTCAGACGCCGGGACTAACGGTTGGGAATGTGGCCGCTTATGTAGGCGATGTTTCTTTCTCTGATCTGGATATCCCTGACGCTATACATTCACGTGAGATGCCAGTTATGCGGCGCATCGACACTGACCTGATCGCGCAGCACTTGCCGCGGAGAAGTCGCACCTCGCACAAAGGTGATTTCGGGCACGTGCTGGTGGTTGGCGGGGCCCCTGGCATGCCTGGCGCTATTCGTATTTGTGGTGAAGCAGCTCTGCGGGCCGGCGCTGGCGTCGTTACGGTTGCGACGCATCCGACGCACAGTCAGATGATCTGTACGGAGCGACCGGAATTGATGTGTCTGGGTGTGGAGTCAGAGGCGGATATCTATGGTTTGATCGAAAAGGCAGATGTCATTGCGATCGGGCCTGGGCTTGGTACTGATGAGTGGTCGAGAACCTTGCTCGACACCGTTTTGGCTTGCGAGCTTCCCTTGGTCGTTGACGCAGATGCACTCAATTTGCTGGCTGATGCTGGGGCGTCCCGTGAAAACTGGGTGCTTACGCCGCATCCGGGAGAGGCGGGACGTTTGTTGGCTACATCGACAGCCGCGATTCAAGAAGATCGGCTGGGGTCATTGCGCGCAATGACGGACCGATATCAAGGTGTCGTTGTGCTGAAAGGCGCTGGCACATTGGTTTCGTCTGCAGCAGGGGCGCCTTGGGTTTGTAGCGCGGGTAACCCCGGGATGGCCGCACCGGGAATGGGTGACGCGCTAACGGGAATTTTGGCTGCCTTGTGTGCCCAAGGGTTATCGCTTGAGATGGCGGCAATTGTGGGTGTCCAAATTCATGCTGAAGCGGGCGATGCGGCGGCCGCGCAGGGTGAGCGTGGCTTGCTGGTCACGGACTTGCTCGCGGCACTACGCTCCATCGTGAACCCATGAAAATCTCGATTTCATTGCTGGATTCCGCATCGACCGATGCACTGGGCGCGCAATTGGTGGCTGCACTTCCTCCGTGTCCCAATGCCTGGATGATTTTGTTGCAAGGCGAGCTAGGGGCCGGCAAATCGACTCTTGCTCGTGCAATGTTGAGATCCATGGGGCATGCCGGGGCGGTCCCGAGTCCGACATACACTCTGGTAGAGCCATATTCGTTCGCTGATTTTACGGCATATCATATTGATTTATATCGAATTGCGGGTACTGAGGAACTGGAATACCTCGGCTGGACGGACCTCGAGGATGGTTTTCGACTGATCGAGTGGCCAGAACGTGTGCCAGGCCTTAGTGCACTCGCTGATCTAAGCATTTCGCTACGCTATGTTGGATCGGGACGCCAGGCAGAGCTTGTTGCAATGAGTGAACGTGGGAGGGAAGTCATCAAGTCCATTGGCAGCCGCTAGGTCTCTTTTTAACCTTAACTAATACATGTATCTTTCTAATTTTCCAGAAAAATATTGGCATTTCCGTCAGGATTCGTATACTCACAAGACACAAGACGAATTCGCAGGAACCCCTGTCCGCATGAGCTTCATTCGGCAATTGATACTCATAGCACTGCTTTGCAGCGTACCATTCGTTGCGGGCGCCGCGACGACCGTGGAAAACGTTCGTCTGTGGTCCGAAGACGGCCGTACCCGCGTCGTGCTCGATCTAAGCCGCCCGGCAGAACACAATATTTTCACCTTGCGCGGTCCAGACAGACTTGTTATTGATTTGAAAGACAGTCGGCTGGCTAATTTTTTGAAAAAGTTGCCCGTTGGCGGTGCCATCCGCGCGATCCGCACGGGTGTGCGTTCGAACGGCCAACTCCGCGTTGTGCTCGATCTCAATCAGAGGGTTCGTTCGCGAAGTTTTACTGCGGGCCCAAATGACAGTTTTGGCGATCGACTGGTTATTGATCTGCAACAGCAGGGCAATCTGAAAACAGTTAAACGAGCGTCCGAAGAGCGCGTCACAGGTCGCGATATTGTGATCGCCATCGACCCAGGTCACGGTGGACACGATCCAGGGGCGCTAGGGCGAGCTAAAACTCGCGAGAAGGATGTTGTACTGACAGTTGCCAAGCTATTGGCAGATCGAGTCAATGCGCAACGAGGCATGAAGGCCATAATGGTGCGTAGCGGTGATTACTATGTTGATCACCGTGAACGCATGGAAATTGCGCGGCGCAGAAACGCGGATCTCTTTATTTCGATTCACGCGGATGCGGTGGACGACCGGCGCGCGCGCGGTGCATCTGTATATGTGTTATCCCTTAAAGGTGCTAGTGACGAGGCAGGTAAGCTGCTGGCAGAGCGCGAAAACGCGTCGGACGCAGTCCCTGGCATTTCATTGGCGGGCAAAGACGCGATGACCGCCTCAGTTCTTTTAGATATGTCGCAAAATGCGGCTTTGAGCGCCAGTTTAAACGTCGGTGGCGAAGTCATCGCGCAGCTCGCTCAGATCGGAAAGGTACACCGGCACAAGGTTCAGCAAGCTGGTTTCCTGGTGCTGAAGACACCCAACGTACCGTCGATTTTGGTAGAAACCGCTTATATCTCGAATCCCGACGAAGAAAAGAAACTCAATAGTCGCAACTATCAAAATAAATTGGCCAATGCGATTCTCGCCGGTGTTCAAAAATATTTTTATGAGAATCCTCCGCCCAACACGATGATTGCGCTAAACCAGAGAAAAGCGCCGATTAAGCAGGTGCGGCACGTAATCTCGCGTGGGGATACCTTGAGCGAAATTGCGGAGCGCTACAATGTCAGTATGTCTGCGCTAAAAGTCGAAAACCGACTATCAAACAACCGTGTGCGGATTGGGCAAACGCTGAAAATTCCCATCTACGCTGGCAGCCGCTAGCAACGCGATTCCAATATGACCGGCCGGCTGCTGTCGGTAATCCTTCGATCCTGCTACACATTGCCGTTAGTCTTTGAAAGAATAGTCGTGCCCGTCACGTGGTCACTATCAAATGCCTATTCGTCAACTGCCAGGTCACCTCATTAATCAAATCGCTGCCGGCGAGGTTGTCGAGCGCCCGGCATCAGTGGTTAAAGAGCTTCTGGAAAACAGTCTCGACGCAGGTGCGCGTGCTATTTCGGTTGATCTCATGGCTGGCGGGCAAAAGCTCATTCGAATTCGGGATGATGGTTCCGGTATTCCGAAGGAAGAAATTTCGCTCGCACTCTCCCGTCATGCAACCAGCAAGATTGGCAGTCTTGAAGATCTGGAATCGGTGGTGTCGCTCGGTTTTCGTGGTGAAGCGTTGCCGAGTATCGCGTCGGTTTCCCGTATGACGCTGGTTTCCAGAAACGGGCCAAACGCGTGGCAGGTTGAGGCAGACAATGGTCGCTTGAGTGAGCCCGTGCCGGCAGCGCATCCGATTGGCACGACCGTCGAGGTGCATGATCTTTTCTACAATACGCCCGCACGAAAGAAATTCTTGCGAACGGAGCGGACGGAATACACCCATATCGACAAGTGGATTCGTCGTCTTGCTCTTGCCCGACCCGATGTGGCGTTCTCGGTGACGCATAATCGTCGTGCCACGCTAAATTTAAAGGCAGCAAATGATGACGCCTCGCGTTTGCAACGCGTTGCGAAATTATGTGGTGACGCGTTCGCCTCTCAGGTGCTGACGATATCGCGTGAGGCCGAATCGATTGCAGTGTCAGGTTGGATAGGCTTGCCGACATTCAATCGGAGCCAGGCTGATATGCAGTTTTGGTTTGTAAACGGGCGCAGCATCAGCGACAAGACGCTGGCTCACGCGGTGCGGCATGCCTATCGAGACGTACTTTTTCACGGCCGATATCCGGCCTACATTCTGCATTTGTCCATGGATCCGGCGCTGGTCGACGCGAACGCACATCCGGCAAAACATGAAGTGCGTTTTCGTGACAGTCGGACCGTGCACGGATTCATCTCCCAGGCCGTTGATTTGGCGTTGCGCGATACCAAGCCGGGTGGTCAGGGCGTTAGTCCCGTTCCGTCAACGGCGTTTTTCACACGTGATATGCGGCAGTCACCAATGGCGTTACCGACGTCGGGTGCGATTCGCCCAGCTGTCGCAGAAGCCATGAGCGGTTACCAGACGCTGACCAATATGCCAATGACAGAGCAAGCCTTGCCCAGTGGTGAAACTGCTCCGCCGCTCGGATTTGCGATCGCGCAACTCGCGGGCGTTTATTTGTTGGCAGAGAACTCGCACGGATTGGTGGTCATCGACATGCATGCAGCGCATGAACGCATCGTTTATGAAAAGCTGAAGGCATCTTTCGATATCAAAGAATTGATCCGCCAACCGTTGCTGGTGCCAATTAGTCTGTCAGTTTCAGATGCTGAGGCAACCATCGCCGAAGATTCGGCGGAGTATTTTCAGCAACTCGGCATGACAGTCGACAGAAGTGGTCCGTCAACGCTTGTCGTCCGCGAGATTCCGGCGCTGTTAAAACAGAGCGACGCTGAAGCGCTGGTGCGTGATGTATTGGCAGATTTTCAGGAGAGTGGCACGAGCAGTCGCGTTGAACATGTTTCGCACGATATTTTGTCGATCATGGCCTGCCATCATTCGATACGCGCAAATCGGATCATGACGATTCCTGAGATGAATGCGTTGTTGCGGGAGATGGAGGCAACTGAACATGCAGATCAGTGCAATCACGGCCGACCGACCTGGACGAATATTAGTATGGTTGAACTTGATCGCTTGTTCATGCGCGGGCAGTAGACAAGGAATTTCGAAATGTCTGTGATATGTCTCATAGGGCCAACGGCTTCCGGGAAGACAGCCGTCGCCATGCGGCTGGCGGATGCCTTTCCATTCGATATCGTGAGTGTCGATTCCGCGCTCGTCTATCGTGGAATGAATATTGGTACGGCGAAACCAAGCACGGATGAATTACAGCGCTATCCGCATCGACTCGTCGATATTCGAGATCCCGACGAGACTTATTCGGCCGGCGACTTTGTTCGCGACGCGAATAGGCTCATAGACGAGATTCAGTCCGCTGGACGAATACCCCTCTTGGTCGGCGGGACAATGATGTATTTCCGAGCCTTGACTGAGGGAATGGCGGATCTACCCCCCGCCAATACGGGCGTTCGCGATGCGATCGATCACGAAGCAGAGAAGCTCGGCTGGTCGGCGATGCACCAAAAATTGGCGCAGATCGATCCACCATCGGCGACGCGAATTAACGCTAACGATCAACAACGCATTCAGCGTGCCTTGGAGGTTTATGAGCTCAGTGGGCGTACGTTGTCGGCTTGGCAGCTCGAGACACCAGTCGTGAGTCATGCATTCAAGAAGTTTGCGCTATCTCCCGAACCGCGTGCCGAGCTGCATGCCCGCATCGAGAAACGCCTGGATCAAATGTTGGAGCAAGGCTTCATTAATGAGGTTAAGAGCCTTATGAAACATTCTGATTTAAAACGAGATCACGCTTCAATGCGGGCTGTCGGATACCGCCAGTTTTGGTCACATCTCCGGGACGAAATTGATTTCGATGATGCGCGTATGAAGACTTTGGCGGCGACCCGTCAACTCGCGAAACGGCAATTAACTTGGCTACGCAGCGATCAAGAGGCGGTGTTGATCAATCCGCTCAAAATTGATGCAGTCGATACAATTTCGGCGTACCTAAACAGCGTCATGTGAATAGCGTCCGACTTTACAAAAACTGACATTGGAAATTCAGGCATGTGATAGACTTTTTTCTTCGCTAGGGCGATCAGGGCAGGCGGGCAACCGGCGCCACCGGGCTTCGCTGATCAAAGTACGATTGCTTAAAAATAATAAAGCAAAAAAAATAATAATAAGGAGACCCAACAATGGCTAAGGGGCAATCACTGCAGGATCCATTTCTCAACATATTGCGTAAAGAAAAGGTCCCAGTATCAATTTATCTGGTTAACGGCATTAAACTTCAGGGTCAGGTCGACTCATTCGATCAATTCGTGGTTTTGCTGAAGAACAGCGTGAATCAGATGGTTTATAAACACGCTATTTCAACGATCGTGCCGGCGCGAAATATTCGCTTGCCGCTGCCAGATGGCGAAACGGCTGAACCTGAAGATTAAGCTGGGTCCGGTGGTAATTCTGGAGGTCGTACTTGTTTGAAAGACCACAGAGCGGTGAGCGAGCCATTCTGCTGCACGCATCAACGGACGGAGCACCGGAACTCGACGAACGCGAAGAATTTGCTGAATTGGCTATGTCGGCTGGAGCCGTTATTGTCGATGAGTTGGTGAGTCCGCGGCGTCGACCCGACCGTCGCTATTTCATCGGCAAGGGCAAACTCGAAGATGTTCTCCGTAGCGTGGAATTGAATTGCGCTGATTTAGTCATTTCGAGTGCTGCGCTGAGTCCGAGTCAGGAGCGCAATCTAGAGAAAGAACTGAAGTGTCGTGTGCTCGATCGGGCCGGTTTGATACTGGATATCTTTGCGCAACGTGCTCGAAGCTTCGAGGGAAAGTTGCAGGTCGAACTCGCTCAGCTACGTCATCTGTCAACGCGCCTGGTGCGCGGCTGGACTCACCTTGAAAGGCAAAAGGGTGGCATTGGACTGCGCGGGCCGGGCGAGACGCAGTTGGAAACTGATCGCCGGCTGGTAGGGAACCGAATTCGACAGTTGAATGACGGTCTCACCCAGGTCGATAAACGCAGAACGATGAACCGGCAGAACCGACTCCAGGCAGAGATTCCAACCGTCGCATTGGTCGGATATACCAATGCGGGCAAGTCGACACTCTTTAATGCGCTGACGGATGCGGGCGTCTACGTCGAGGATAAGTTGTTCGCGACCCTGGATCCAACTGTAAGACGATTGAAACTGGGCGACGGGAGCCAAGTCGTACTTGCTGATACAGTTGGATTTGTGCGGGATTTGCCACATGAGCTAATTGCGGCATTTCGTTCAACCCTCCAGGAGGCGCGCGAGGCTGACTTGATACTGCACCTGATCGACGCGAGTGATCCGCATTGTTGGCAGCGTGTGCGCCAGGTAAATGCGGTGATGAAACAGCTGAAAGCGGATCGTGTTCCGCAAATAAGGGTGTACAATAAGATTGATAAAATGAATCGGCCGGCGCGCCTGACGAATAATCAGAAAGGCGAGGGACGTGCGGTTTGGTTATCTGCCGTTTCCGGTGAGGGTGTTCCGCTACTGTTGCAAGCCGTAGCGACGCGTCTCAGTAGAAAAAAGATTTATGGAATGGTGCGCCTCAGCGCTTCTCAGGGGCGTCAAAGAGCGTTGCTTTTTGATCTTGGCGCGGTGACGCGCGAAATGCTTTCGGAAGACGGCGGTTGGTGTATTGAATTGACAATGGTCGAGCGAGACTTTCTACGTTTTATTAAGCGTGAGAATCTTAGCCCGGATATTTTAGAATCGTTGCCGCCTAAAGAAGCGGCACTATCAGCAATATAGAGAAAGTAAAGATTATGGCCTGGAATGACAATGGTAATGGTAAAGACCCTTGGGGTGGTGGCGACAAGCCCAACGACCTAGATAAGATTGTGCAAGGTTGGCAGCGAAAGCTCTCTGGCATCGTCGGCGGCGGGCGCGGTTCGGCGGGAACGGGTTCGGCGGGGACCTACGTCATCATGGTTTTGTTGGCGGTCGCGTGGCTCGGTACTGGTCTTTATCGCGTCGATGCATCTGAGCGCGGAATCGAGCAGCGCTTTGGTGGCTACACACAGACAACAATGCCGGGGTTGCACTGGCATTTCCCGTATCCGGTCGAAGTGGTCGATATCGTCAATGTTGAGGCGGTGGAAAACTTTCCTTTCCAGACAGAAATGCTGACGGGCGATCGCCAGTACGTCTTCATACAAATGGTGGTGCAGTACCGACGTACCGACCCATTTAGTTATAGCTTTAAGGTGGTTGATCCGGAATCGACGCTGCAAGACGTCACTGAAAGTGGACTTCGAGAAGTGGTTGGCACGAGTACGTTGATCCGTCTGGTAACCGAACAGCGTGATCAGATTGCGCCGCGAACGCAGGAAATCGTACAAAACACGCTCGACAGTTACGAGGCTGGCATTACCGTCACCTCAATCAGTATCGAGAGACTGGACTATCCGGGCGCTGTTCAAGAAGCGGTGGATGACGCGCAACAAGCAGAGAATGATGCGGGTCGTTACATACTCGAAGCCGACACCTACGAAAAAGACATTATTCCGCGAGCGCGAGGCAGCGCGGCGAAAATTAGACTCGACGCGGAAGCTTATCGTGATCGTGTAATCCGCGATGCAGAAGGTGACGCGTCACGTTTCGAGGCGTTGTTGGACGAATATCAAAAAGCGCCTCAAGTGACGCGCGATCGACTCTATATCGAAGCCATAGAAGAAGTTTATGGTCGATCGAATAAGGTGATCATTGATTCTGAAAGCAACGGCAACATGATCTATTTGCCACTGGACCAATTAATGCGACGTGATAATCGCAATACAGCGGGCGCCGTATCAAATCGATCGGTCGACACACAAACGTCCGGCGGCATCGCTAATCAGGACAGATCCGCGATTGATCCCAGACAACGCGATCGGAGGAATCCGCAATGAGTAATGCAAGATTTGCAGTAATGGTCGTTTTCGGCCTGATTATCATTGCGCTTGGGTTGTCCGCATTTACGGTAAACGAACGCGAAATGGCCATAAAACTTCAAGTGGGTCGCGTCGTTGAGGCGAACTACGATCCAGGATTGCATTGGAAAATTCCCGGTTATCAAACGGTACGCAAGTTTCCGCGTCGTATCCTGACCATTAGCGATCAGCCGGAACGAATATTCACCGCGGAGCGACGTGCGCTGCAGGTTGATTTTTTCGTTAAATGGCGCATCGTAAATCCCGTTAATTTTTACACATCGACGGGTGGTATCACTGAAGTTGCGAATGATCGATTAACGGAAATTATTCGGAACGCTATTGTGACGGAGTTTGGTAAACGCTCTGTGGAGGAGGCGATTTCCGTCGAACGGGCAGAATTAATGCAGGATATGCTCGCAACGGCAACTGACACGGCAACCGGACTGGGAGTCGAGTTGGTGGACGTACGGGTCAAACAGGTCGAATTCCCGAACGACGTAAAGAACGCGGTCTATCGCGAGATGCAGGAAGAACGTGCACGTGTAGCGGCGGAGTTGCGAGCGGAAGGAAGAGAATCTTCGGAAGCGCTTCGTTCCGGGGCCGACAGGGACCGCACAATAATACTGGCGGATGCCTACCGAGATGGGCAGATCCTTCGCGGTGAAGGTGATGCGCAGGCTGCATCGATATACGCAAACGCCTATAACCGAGATGCGGAGTTTTATCAGTTCTATCGCAGCATTAACGCGTATAAGGAATCAGTGGGTCATGATGGGGATATACTCGTTCTCGATCCGAATAATGAGTTTTTCCGTTACTTGAATCAATCTTCCGGCGAGCAACAATAACTAAAAGAAAAGCTCGTCATAAAGCAGAAGTATTCCAGTTTGCGACGATCGATTCATCGCGGCGTAGCATAGTGAGTGACGAAAATGTGGCAGGAAATTCTTACGGCGTTCTCACTATTCTTGATCATTGAAGGCATGGTCCCGTTTGTGGGGCCAAGCTTTTATCGTAAGGCAGTGGTGAAGATCGCTCAAATGGATGATAACGGATTGCGGCTTACCGGTCTGACGGTTGCATCCATCGGCATCGTAATTCTTTATATCGTTCGGTAGGGAATCATGGGTAAGAATGTAGTCGTCATCGGGACCCAATGGGGTGATGAAGGGAAAGGCAAGATTGTCGATCTGTTGACCGACAAAGCGGCGGCCGTTGCTCGCTTTCAAGGTGGCCATAATGCCGGTCACACGCTCGTAATCGGCGGCAAGAAAACGGTACTGCATTTAATTCCCTCCGGTATTTTGCGCGACGGCGTTAGTTGCCTGATCGGCAATGGAGTCGTTGTATCACTCGATGCGTTGATCGAAGAGGCAAACGATCTCATCAAGAGTGGAGTGCCGGTCTATGAGCGACTGAAGATCAGTCCGGGATGCCCATTAATTCTGCCTTCGCACGTCGCGCTCGATTTGGCGCGCGAGAAGGCACGTGGGGCGGCAGCGATTGGCACGACAGGGCGGGGAATTGGGCCAGCCTATGAAGATAAAGTTTCACGGCGCGCATTGCGGATTTCTGATCTTTTCGTGCGTGAAAAGTTTGCCGCGCGACTGGGCGAAATTTTGGACTTCCATAATTTCCTATTACAAAACTACTACGGTACGTCGCCAATCGATTTTTCGAAAACGCTTGATGATTCACTGCGAGCGGCAGAAATAATCGCACCCATTACGGCTGATGTGACGCAGATATTGCAGGATCTCGCGGATAAAGGGCAGAGCATTTTGTTTGAGGGCGCACAAGGTACGTTCCTTGATATTGATCATGGTACCTATCCTTACGTTACGTCTTCCAGCACGGTTGCGGCTGCGGCGAGTACGGGCACTGGCATAGGTCCGCGTAACCTTGATTATGTTTTAGGAATTGTAAAAGCGTATATGACACGTGTTGGTGCTGGACCATTTCCAACCGAATTGTTTGACGAAGCGGGCGAGCACTTGGGTGAGGTTGGTGCGGAGTTTGGCGCGACAACGGGGCGGCCACGTCGATGTGGTTGGTTTGACGCGGTTGCACTCAAGAGATCCATTATCAACAGCAGCGTATCGGGACTCTGTGTGACTAAACTCGATGTGCTTGATGGGCTGGAAACCGTTCGGATTTGTGTGGGTTATGAAATTGATGGAGAGCCAATTGCAGGTATTCCGGTTGTTGTCGATCGATTTGCGGACTGCCAGCCAATCTACGAAGACATAGAGGGCTGGTCTGATTCGACAGTCGGGGTCACCTCGTACGATGACTTACCAGCGAAAGCGAAAAATTATCTAGCGCGTATCGAAGAGCTGGTAGACACGCCGATCGATATCATTTCGACTGGGCCGGATCGGGAACAGACCATAATCAAACGTCATCCCTTTAGCTGAAAACGTTTCCGCTGGCGCGATACGTCGTTAATGACAGAATAGGGGCAGCGTATTTCTCTGACCCCAGAGTGTGATGAAACTGTCTGTCTACGAACCTTCCACTGTTTCCATAACGCGCAAGCAAATGGCAGGCATCCATCGGTCCTAATGGCCGGTTTATCCCGGTGATCTCAATGGATCGACGCAACACATTCATTAAATTTCTCTGCAGGTGAGCAAAAACCCAGCGTCTTCATTGGGCGATCATTCAGCTCACAAGCAACATTGTTTAGGTGTCTTTGAGAGTGTACCGATAGATCGGTTCCTTTGGGAAAGTACTGCCGTAGGAGTCCGTTCGTGTTCTCGTTTGATCCGCGTTGCCAGAGACTTTGCGGATCGCAAAAGTAGACATCGATGTCCGTCGCCAGGCTAAAGCACTTGTGATCGGAGAGTTCTTTTCCTCGATCCCAGGTGAGTGATCGGTAAAGTTCCCGCGGTAGTTTCTTCGACTGCTTTATCAACACGTTGACGACCGTTTTTGTATCTTTGCCATTTACTTTCGCCAACATGACATAGCGCATATGACGTTCCACCAACGTCGCGATGTAACTTTCATTGGGTCCAGCTATGAGGTCGCCTTCCCAATGACCAGGGACCGCTCGATCTTCAACTGAGGCCGGCCGTTCGCTGATAGAGACCATGTCTTTGATTTGTCCCTGACCTTCGCCACCCCTCTTGCCGTGCCTGGAGCGACGCATCGTGCGCCGTGTACGCAGGTGCTTTATCAGCTCTTTCTTAAGCGCTCCGCGGGCTTGCACATACAAACTGCGATAAATGATCTCGTGTGACACCTGGTAATTCTCATCCTCCGCGTAGGTCTTTTTCAACCAGCCAGCAATCTGCTCCGGTGACCAGCGCTGCTCGAGCTTCTTCGCCACGATATGCCCCAACGCATGGTTCTCAACCAGTTTATAGATCTTTCGTCGATGCGCCCGGTCCCAAGCGGCAAGCTCTGCTTTGTTGGCTCGGTAGTCTTGACGACCGCCATTGCGGCTTAACTCGCGACTCACTGTTGAGGGTGCACGACCCAGTAACTCTGCTATCGATCGAATCGAGCAACCAGACACAACACCACGAGATATCTCTTCGCGTTCCGACAGCGTAAGCGCCAGTCTTGAACGACTTCGTTATCGTGGACGTATCCCACCAGCATCCGAAAAGATGCGCTGAACCGATGAATGGCCTCGATCAAACAGCCGAGCAATCGCATGCATCGAATCACCTTTCTGCCAGCGATTCCACATCAAGTTTCTTTGTTCTCAGTTGTAGTAAATTCTGCGTCGTTGCTTCATTTTCAACATCTCCCTCTCGAGTGCTAGAGTGTAGATGTTGCATCGACCGGTTGAGGTCACACCTCGGAAACAGCTGTTAGGATAAACTGGGTGAAATAGTCGGCTTATGACCCAAAGCGAACGGTCGCAAGTATCACGTCTCGTCAGATTTTATTCTCCATATTTGCATACTTAAGATAATTCGATTTACTCAGGATTCAGAGATGGCAAGAAATAGGCCAAAGGCCGTTGCTAAGACTCAAATTGAAAACGAAAGAGTCATAATTACTGAATGGCGATTCGCACCTGGCGCGGAAACTGGCTGGCACAAGCATGGTTATGAATACGTTGTTGTGCCAGGTATGAATGGGAATTTACTTATCGAATCCGACGAAGGCGAAAACATTTCAGAACTGATTGCTGGGCAGTCTTACTACAGACCAATTGGCGTAGAACACAATGTGGTTAATGCGAACGACTTTGAGTTCTATTTTGTTGAGATTGAGTTGCGGTAATTACTGCAAGGTGCTGTATTGATGCCGTAAACCACTTTACCCCCGAAAGCGGTCGTTAGGGTAAACTGGGCGAAATAGTCTGCTAATGACCCAAAGCTGACTCTCACCAAACCTCGAGTGTGAATTTGAAATGGAGCTAGTTTGAACCTCAGACTTTCAGAGATAGCTAGTGTTGCGGAGATTGTAGGGGCTGTCGCAATCGTGCTGTCGCTACTCTATGTCGGCATTCAGGTTAATGACAGCACGCTCGCAGTTCGTTCTGCGACTGCAAATGAAACCTCGTCAGCCATGTCCTCATGGTACGTCAGCGTTGGCAGCAGCGAGCAGGCTACGCAGATCTTCTTTGACGGCATGACAGATCCAGATTCTTTGACACGCTAAGAATTTACCCAGTTTGTCTATATGTCGCATAGGTTGTTTCTGGAATATCAGGCCGCCTTTTACTTGTCTCGGGAAGGAACGCTCGACTTAAGCTTGCAAGAATCACTTGTGAACACCATCGCCGGAGTAAGGGAAATGCCTGGTTTCCTGACGTACTGGGGACAAAGACGCGGCCTCTTTGAGCCGGGATTCCGGGCATTTGTCGATGAAATGATAGAAAGCGGAACGACAAATTTGAATCTCGAGCAGCTCTATCAATTGGAAAACTGACCACAGCTCGGCGTCAACTCATGACGGACTTCGGCCTGTCTTTCATGTGACTCCAAACGACCGCTTCTGGCCGAAAGCGGAAGTTGATTTCCTCTAAATCCTGATGATTTGGACGACCGCTATCGGGGAAAGCCGACATCAGAGCCATTATTTCCACAATGCTCATGATAATGGCGGATGTCACCCGGCAAGTTCCGTGGATGATAAAGTGTTATGAACGCTTCAGTGAGTATTGGCGGGTTACTACGGAGGAGAACCGTAGAAAGGTGAGGGTGGATCATCTAGCTTTCTATTTTTATTAGGTCGAATTTCTTTCGATACGCCTATGAAATCCCATCGCGCCGAAAGCGATAAGCCAGTACAGGCTTATCGCACCCCCACCCCCGCCAGATTCGGGTGGCGCAACGGTCCGTGCGACCGTCACCGTTGTCGAGGCCGATGCAGACAATCCGCCGGGATCAGCGACCGTCAATTGAAACTGCAACATCGAGTCTGACGTCAATGATGGCGCCGAGAATGTCGCGATAGCTGAATTGGCATTGTTCAGGAAGACGTTCGGTCCGCTGGTTTGTGACCAGACGAAGGTTAACGAGTCGTTGTTGGGGTCATTCGATTGGTTGCCATCCAATGTGACATTAGCGCCTGCCGATACGCTTTGGCTTGCACCTGCAATGGCCACCGGAATTGAGTTGGCGCCGGATCCGTCCAGAATGGTGGCGGTGAAATTGCGCAATGGCCCGATGGTCGTGTTCACTGGATTGTTCAGGCTCATACCGATCGTCTCTTCGTCTTCCACTATTCCATCGTCGATCAATGATAGGACAATAGTCTTGGGGTCGCCGTCGCCGGCGGCCCAATTGATAGTAGTTGCACTTCCGCCAAGGAAATCTGCGCCGGGCGTAGCGTTGCTCACCATTCCGATGTCGACACTTGCTGCGCCAACTGCACTGCCACTACGTTTCAACACTGCGACGACCGTCGCAAAACCACGCTCAGCGGCTGCGGCACCGGATGAAGTAAAGTTTATTTCTGACGTGGCGCCCGGATCGCTGATATAGGCACTGGTGGTATTCAGATTGCCAAGTGTTGCACCGCCGGTCGGATTTATCAGGCGCACGAGCATATGTTCCAGACCTTCGCTTATGCCGTCGTTCGTCGCGTCAATGGTGATGAACTTAGACGCCGAGTCGCCATTGGCCCACGTTAGAGCGCCACTGCTGATTGTGTGATCGTCATCCGCCGTTGTTGCATTTAATATTTCGAAATCCACGCTGACAGTGCCGGTCGAACCGACTCCACGTTGCACGATCAGTGATAGCTGCTGACCCTCGTCTGCGGTGAAGCTTCGCGATGTAAATTCCAATTTCCCTTCGACGACATCGCGAGTCTGATCGGCGGCCATATAGAAACCGCTATCGATATCGCTGATGGCAATATTGCCACTATGGAAGAAGGGATAGGCGCCCCAGGCCCCGACGAACAACGTGCCATCGGATGCCGGGTAAGTGTCCAGGCGACCGACCTCTACCGCACTGGTTGGGTCTGTGATGTCCAGTACGGTTAGCCCGCGACTGTAATTTGACATGTAGTATCGATTGCCGCGCACGAAACCGTTGTGGTCTATTGCATTGGTAGATCCCGACCACGTGCCAGCAAGAACCGGCGACGTCAGATCGGCGACTGAGAATGTTCGGAGAGTTGTTGGGAGTTGGAAGTCTCTTTCATCAGTTTCATCGTGGACGAAAATGAATTGCTTGTCTTCTGACCACCACCCGGAGTGAACGTAACTAGCATTCGGATACGGCGTATTGCTCAAGCGCACAGGCGATGCGGCGTTTGTGACATCCCAAATCTCAAATGAGTTTTCGTTGAAGTCCAGGAGAAGTTGGCAGTTCGCGCCTCCGTTAACACATTGTGTATCTTTTCGACTGTCTGTAATAAGCATCGATGCGGCATCATGCATGTAACCAATACCTGCGCCACCGTTAATAAGCGACGGTGATTCTGGATTAGTCAGTCCGTAGGTTCGATAGTTTCCGATACCGAAACTCGATCCGGCGATGACTAACGACGGCAAGTCACTGGTCAACGATAAGCCAGTACTAAAATCCGTATTCGTCGCGTATATGTTATGGGCGCGCGTAATGTCACTCGGGTAATTAACTCGTGAAATCGAATGCGGTAAATCGATCAGATCTATAATGAAAATTCCGTCAGTTGAGCCGTCAGTGGTGATATAGGCATACGCCTTCCAACGCTCTTCGACGGCATCAAAAAACTGGTAGACCTTAATGTCACGCCACACAGCGTTCTGACCGTCAATAAAACCGACTTCAAGCGGATTCTCCGCATCTGTTACGTCGAATATGCCAGTACCCAGGTTGAAGCCGGCAATCGCATATTCGCGTCTTGTGTTGAGATCGACGAAACCCCACACATCGTTGCCGGAATTCGGCGTTACGCTTATGTCGACGAATCCGACGTGCGATAGAAGATCGACATCGGTGCAGGGAAGCCCGGCTGCATTTCCACCAACGCAGGGTGTTGCGGCGATACTGCTTTTCAATTGTTGGTGAATGCCCAATAGTTCGTTGGTTCGAGACGCTTTGGCGTTGTCGCTACCTTTCGAATCAGACAGAACGCTAAATCCGCGTGCCTTGAGTGCTTCGCGATATTGATAGGGAACGCCACTCAATTGCGATACGCCACGCGCCGCTATTTGCGACTTGTTGCCTGCTCGAAAACCGCCAGATACATCGACAACGCCACTAACGAGATGAAAAACATCCTCAGCGTCTTCTATTTCAAAATAACCCTCCATGACCCGCAGTTGACTGCCTTTGCCTGCTCTCGAGAGTGCATATCCGATGGTTGCGCAAGGCGCTCGCTCAATGATGCAGTCTCCGTTGTCGGTGCCGCTCTCGCTAACGTAAAGCGGCTTGTCGGTGTCGCCGTGTGAGAAGGCAGATACTGAGAGAATAGAGGCCGTCAGCAATAAACAGATGCGGAGTGGTCGTTGAGAAATTTCCATAAGTTATTGTTCCAAAAACGATTCTTGTCAGTATTGGATAGGTTGGTAGCGGCCTTGAATGCGGTCGACTGTCCGTCATCAAACAAATGGAACAGACTAAGTACGCATTAGACATTTGGACCACTCGCTATTTTGCCAATACATGCGCGTAGCTTTTGTCGAAATTCCAGAAAATCGGCCACCTTCTCGCCTGTGGCTTCGTCCATGTACAAGTCTCTGCGTAGCTCTATCATCAAGGCAAGCACTCGATCGTCTGACTGATAACACACGCTTGGCACCAGGGCACCGGCAAATGGTTCATTAATAGCCACGTTGAATCCGGCGTCTTGAAATATGCGAGCGGCCAGGTCAGTGATCCAGTCCGGCGTATGAAATTCGTCGGTGCCAAGACATATCTCCAAACGATCCAAGCTATTGTCCAGTTCATAAGGCAGCGCCTTGGAAGGAAAACTATGGCAATCAAGTACCAAGCATTGCTCTCCATTATGCACCGCTTCGCGAACCGCTTTGGTCAATCGATCGTGGTGCGGTCGATAGTAACTGTCGATCAACTGCTTACGTTCAATCGAGGAAATCTCACGTCGCAGTGGAACTTTTGCGGAATTTTGTTCGTAAATTACACCCATTCCTACCGACGCCATTGGTTCGTCAACGTCATCTTCAAATCTCTCTGGATCTACAACCAAACGTGACACCGAAAAAATCACATCAGTTGCACCGGCCAATACTTCGCTAAACAGCTCGTCCGTGAAATGATCCGTCATCAACTTCAGTTCGATCCATAACTCTTCGTCACTCAGGACAAATTGTTCTCTCACATCATCGGGAACGCTCAGAGATGCATGAGGTATGTGACAAACGACTTTCATGGCGAAGTTATGATACATCTCGAAGCACTGTTCACCATCGGATCAAATGAATCATTTTCAAGGTGGTAGAGGTAGCAGAAAAGGCAATTCATGCTTTCCATCTTAACGAATTGGAATCGATCAAATCAGTATTGTGGTACAATTACCTCAACATCAAGAGTGAGCTAACGCTCCGCCAACCTGCCTTATCCGGGCAAGGTGGTACTCCTAAAGGAGGATGTGGCCTTCCCGGCAACTAAACGGGTATACCACTATCGACGTTGGCTTCCGGATCATCAATCGGAGGTTAAGCATGTCCATTTCAAATAGAAAAATCGTCCAAAATCGCCAGGAATTAGAAAAAAAGTTGCTGATGCAAAACACATGAGCAAGTCTGACGCGGAAAATACAACCGTTGTACGAGATGCCAATGGGCGCTGGATCTTTGAATTCTATCTGGCCGGGCATACGGTAAGTAATACGCCGAATTAGGACCAACAACTCATCACGTAAGCAACTTAAAAAACCATGCATCCAGATACGTGCTGGTAGTGGCGCTTTGTCCTGCAACGCCGCTTCTCCGTCAAAGCGATAATGCGCGTACCAGCGATAGAACGTGGTACGAACTATGCTGAGCATATCGAGCGTCTGCTTGGCCGGAAGGTGCGATCGTTCCACTAGCCGGATGATCTCAAGCTTCTCAGAGGCCGAATATCTCA
>Ga0315339_1001301_pt1 | contig 23034 bp, 19 predicted proteins | sample ASW17metaG_FD_204514 | JGI IMG/M metagenome (GOLD analysis project Ga0315339, IMG submission 204514) | Ammonia-oxidizing marine archaeal communities from Pacific Ocean, United States - ASW #17 | ecosystem: Environmental > Aquatic > Marine > Oceanic | place: USA: California | collected 2016-12-05
CGAGCTGAGCCATTTTTCCTCGGTGACCTGCTCGCCTTTGCGGTCGTAAAAATCGTAGACTTCGCTGAGTGTATTGCCCGAGCGCGAGCGCAGTTGCAGTCTGGCGCCGCTGGGCAGATCGGCGTCCCAATTGAGGCTCTTGATGACCTTGGGCCGTCCGTCGCCGGCTTCTTCCCCCAGATCGACGAAGCTGGAGCGCATGATAACTTCGGCGGGATGGCCCGGCGAAAACAGCATCAGCTCGGCCCATTTGGAGATCCAACCGCTGGCGCTATGAACATGCCAGAACAGGTAGCGCACCCGCCGCGGCCGGAACTGGTAGCGCAGGTAGTGCATACTAATATGACCGTCGCCCTGGATCAGCAATTCGTTGTAGTCGAAGGGATCGGGCACGGGCAGGTCGGTGCCGATGGAGCGGGTACCGTCCGAGCTGAGGATGTTGAAACCCCGGGCGGGACCGGCGAGAAAGCCCACCGTGCCCTCCTGTTCTTTGAGAATGTAGATGAAGAGTCCGTCGAGCCAGAATATGGCGCCGAGGTCAGCGTAGAACCAGGTGCCTTGCTCCAGCCAGCTGCGCTCCCGACCGGCAAAGGCGACGGGGGCGATGGAGTTGTTGGTGTTCACGTCGGCGTCGAAGAGAGAGCTATTGGAAACGGAGGTGAGGCCATCGAGAACCGAGCCTCGACGGAGAGTGCCGATAGAGACATTGTCGCCAATGCCCAAGACCTCGATCTCGGCGAGCGCGCCCTCGGGGTCGGCCGCCTCGACGGTGAAATTGATATACTGGACGAGTCGGTGCTGATTTTTATCGGCCGGGTCGAGGTTGAGGTCGGGGTCTAGCACCCGGGAGGTATCCCTGAGGGTAAATTCAAGCGGAATCGTGATTTCGGACTCCTCGTTGGGGCGGGTGGTGCGGTAGACGGGGTCGAAGAGAAAGAGGTCGTCGAGGGGGTCGGAGGTCACGCCGGTGGCGATGAAGACGGTGAACTGCTTGAAGGGGCGGGCGCCTTCCTGGTCGGCGAATTTGAGGCGGATCTCCTTAGCCAGCACCGCGCGCCCCAGGTCGATCTGCACGAACCACTCGCCGACGACGTCGTCAGGGTCGGGTTTCCAGAAGGTCGCGGGGTCCCCGTCGATGACTCGGTCGGCCGTGGCCTGGCCGCTGCCGGCCTCCCATATGCCGCCGGGGATATCGTCGCCGCGGGTCTTGGTCTTGTGGGTAAAGAGATGGGCGTCGGCGATCACGTTGGTGTTCTTGCGGTATTTAATCAGCTGTAGTTGGCCCGCGTCACCAATCTGCACTACGCCGTAGGGAGCTTCCCAATTCTCCCAAGCGGTGGCGCTGTCGAAGGTCAGGCGTTCGGCTCGGCTGGCGTAGGCGCAAAGCAGAATACCGCAGAGCAGGAGCGAGATGCGCATAGCAGATTCTCTCCCTAGTAGGCGATGCCCAGAGGGCGCAATTGGGGCGATTGAGTGGCTTCGGTCTCGAGCGCGATCGACAAGAGATAGAGTCCCGGGGTCAGGGCCAGGCCCCGTTCGTCGCGACCGTCCCAGGAGATCTGTTGCGGCCCCGAATCCTGGACCCCCATATCGACGCGGGCGACCCGGCGGCCGTCAAGCGCGTAGACCTCGAGGATTACTGGCACCTGTTCGGGCAGGCGGAATAGCGAATAGGCGATGTTCAGTTGGTCGTGGACCTGATCGCCATTGGGCGTCAGTACCGGGGTCGAAAAGGACAGTCCCTGGACAAAATTGGGGAACGCGTCCGGGGAACTGAGCACCCGCAGGCTATTGGTCGAAAGGCCGTCGCCGGCGTCGCCGGACACGATTTGTTGTGGCAAAGCATCGCTGTCGACGGTAAAGACCTCGCCTTCGAAGGTCGCGGCGAATTCGAAGACTTTGGCGCCGAAGACCACCCGGACCGGCAGATTTTGGGTCGGATTTACCCGCTCGGGTAGGTGGATCACCAAGGCGCCTTCTTCCCCAATCACTGCCGCCGGATCAGTTGCGACGAATGGTGAGCCCATTTCCAGGCGGCGAAATTGCGCTTGGTTGCCGGTGTGGATGCGCAACGCGTCGAAGCCGCCGCCTTGGTCGCCGGTGAAGACGGCCCGCAAGTCGTAGGCAAAGTCGGTCATCGAGCCCAACTCGACCTCGGTGAAGCCGCGTTGCGGTTGTAGGTCGTCGGCGCGGGCGACCTCGCCCATGACGTCGTCGGCCAAGAGCGGCGCGGTCTCGATCCACAGCGAGTCGAGGCGGGCCCAGGCGTCGAAATCCCGGCTCTCCAGGGTGATGGTCAGCTGCAGATGCGAGCCGGAGCGCAACCGTAGCGACTGGCCCGACTCGGTGAAGGGCACCGACCAGTAGGTCCAGTTGTCGCTATCGTATTTGATCGAGGCGCGGACCCCGGGTTTGGGCTCGCGGAAGCGGAAACTGCCGGCGTCGGCGCTGGTGCGTACAAACCGGGCTTTGAGATCCTTGTCGTAGCGCTCGCGGGTGACTTCTTTTTCCAGACCGGTGTTGGTGAACTCGTGGTAGATGTCGGGAACCTCGTCGCGACCGGTGCGGACCTCGACTTTGACCGAGACGAGGGCATCTGGATCTTCGACTGCGATGCCGTCGACCATGCGCATGGAGGTAACGGCCCAGTGCAGGCGGCCGAAGTTGACTATCGAACCCAGATCCGCCATCCGGGTCACGTAGACTACCCGCCGCGGCACGCCCTGAGCGAAGAGTTCGAACTCGCCGATATTGCCCTTTATCGCCCGGGCCTGGTTGCCCTGTCCGCCGCAGCCTTTGCAGGCTTCGCCCAGGGCTTCGGCGTCGAGGATCGACAACTGGCGTCGCCAACGTATAAAGCGCACGTACTGGCGGCGGAAGTCGATGTGGACGGTGGGATCGAGGTTTTCGCCAACATTGGCGACGACCTTTTCGAGCAGGTGGTTGTCCCCCTTGGGGATCGCCGGGTCTCCGTCGGTGCCGATCGAGACGTCGAAGGCGGGTGGCGCGTCGGTCAGGGTGGGGGTGCCCTCGATCCGGAAGCCCACGGGCGAGGTGAAAAAACCGAACTGGAAAGCCGGCACCGGCACACCGACATCGATGGTGAAATACTCCGGCGCAATCCCGCCTATGGCAATGGGAATATTGTACGAGGTGCTGTCGCCGTCGATCAGCCAAGAGCCGTTTTCGGAAGGGTCGGGGATGCCGTCTTTGAACTTCCAGATCCGCGGCATCTGGCCGTCGACATAACCGAGCCCCTTGTCGCCGGGATCGCGCCAGAACTTCCAGTTTTCCAATAGCGAGAATACGGTGCGGTCGGGGGTCAGGTAAATCGGCTGGATCGCGCCCGAGGTGCGTTCGAAGTCGACAAGGATCTGCACCGAGTCGGTCTCGCTCCAGCTCAAGCCGCTGCCTCCGAGTTGCCAGTTGTCGAGTTGGGCCTGGCCCCCTGTTGCCGAGAGCAGGCTCAAGGCGGCACACGTCCATAATTTGCGCATAAATGGGCTCCGCAGTGGGTGCATTTACAGGCTGTTCAACTAACTAATATATAATATACCTGCACTATACAAGAATTAAAGTCGGCGAGTTACGGAAAATTTTGTCGGTTCTGGTTTTGCTCAGTAAACGACGGCAACCGCGCGCTGGACGCGCCGTTGCCGGGCGTCACCCGCAATGTAGAGTTCGAGCAGATAGAGACCAGCCGCTACCCGCTGGTCATTCTGATCGCGGCCGTCCCAAGCGAGGCGCTGAGTGCCAGCGGTCACTGTCTGCGAACGTTCGGCGAATAGGTGACCGGCCAAATTATAGAGCCGCAGTCGCAAGAGGCGCGGCTCGAGGATATTGATCACGTCGGCGAGCACGGTTATCTCGTCGTTTATGCCGTCGCCATTGGGTGTCAGCACCGTAGTATTGAAGACCACGTTGAGCAGCAGGTCGCGTGCGACGGGTAGGCTGACGATATTGGTGCTACTTGTCACCTGATCAGTGGCGTCCCCGGAATCGACACGCTGGCGGCTGGTGTCCGCGATACGAGAGTCCTGAATGAAGAGAGCAAAGGGGGTGGATTGCTGAAAGATCTGCGCGGTGAAATGCAACTCGACAAGGTCGTCGTCGCCGAGCGGCCGGGGGAAGGTCACCTGGAAACCCGACTTGACGGACTCTGTCGCGACTTCGATGGGCTCGCCGTTGAGCAGCGTGCTGATAAAGCGCGCGTTTGTCGGTGATTCGAGGAAGAGTCGGTCGAAGCCCGTGGTTTTGGTTGCGCGGGGGCGGAAAAATAGCTGGAATTGGCTTTCTGCACCCGGGGCGACTTGGACCGGGAAGATTTCGCTGACGGCGCGCTGGGAAATAGGGTCATTGAACGCGATTTCTAATGCGTTCAGTTTGACCGCCGCCGCCGGGTCGTCAGTGACCATGCTCACTTGCAACTGGGCGTAGCGCCGCGGCGAGGGCGACTGAAACTCCTGGCCCGAAAAAGCGTAGAGCTTACTCCACGCGCTCCAGCCGTCGCCGATGACTTGGAGGGTGTCGATGCGTCCCTTGAAACTGGGGATCAGCTTGTCGTATTTTCGCTCAGTAACTTCCTTGTCATTCTTATCGTAATAAGTGAGTCGGCTTTCGACTGCGTTGCCCGAGCGGCTGCGGACTTCGAGTCGGGTACCCAGCGGTATATCGGCGTCCCAGGATAGGGCATTTAGGCTCTTGGAATTTTGCAGGTCGATGATGTGCGAGCTGAATTCCAGATGCTGCGGGAAGCCCTCGCCAAAGACCTGTAACTCCTCGGCGAAGCCGCGGAAGCTCCGGCGATTGGACGCTTCCCAGCTCTTCCACAACATGCGGATAAAGCGGGTGGGTACCAGACCGAACTCGTGCGTGGCGGCACCGGTTACCCTTTTGCTCTGGTCGCTGGCGGTGCCCGAATAGTGTTTTTGCCAGATCAGTGTGCCGTCGGGCGCCAGCGAGCCATCGGAGCTGAGCACTTCGTAGAAATTGAATCCGAAAGAACGCAGGGTCACGAAGAAGTCGACGACCCGGCCGCTGCCGCCAGTGATGCCGCCGCCGGGTCGAGCGACCACGCCGCCGACGATTTTTAATTTATTGATAAAATAAGTCGCGCCCAGGTCTAGGATGATATGCGAAAAGACATCGCGTTCTGCCTGGATGGTCCGTCGCACGAACCATTGCGTGGAGAGGTCGCCGTCGATCAGCACTTTGGCGTTGCCCAAGGGAATGAGATCCTGGGTGACGAGGGGGTCGAGCACGACTTCGAGATCGCCGCCGCGTTCGAGCAGCCCCAGGGCCATATTGTCGCCCAGCGTTTCGACTTCGACTTCGAGCAGGCGGGTGCCCGGCGAGAGGGTTAAAAGGTCTAGCCGCACGTATTGGATCGGGGTGTGGAAGGGCTGATCGAGCTCGTAGGTGATTTCGTATCGGATATTCTCTTTGAAGCGTTCGCGCGTACGGTAGATGACCGTCCCTTCGATGGGGTTGTCGACCTCGTCGACGGCGTGCTCACCGGTGGACAGCAATAGGGCGAAGAGTTCGGGGGCGGGGCCTTCGGGGTCGAAATTGGTTTGATCCGACGAGCGGAGACGCCCCGGCCCAAGTCGACTTCGACGGTCCAGTTTTCGGCTGGATCTTGCGGATTCGGGCTCCAGCCAGTTGTAAGGTCGCCGTCCATAACCAGAATCGCGTCGCGGCTATTGGAGCCGGCATGGCGGATGCCGCCGCCGAAGGTCTGGGCGTTGAGGGTGGCGTTGATATCGCGTTGGGCTTTGATCGGCAGGATCGCGCCCTGTGGGCTCAACTCGACGGTGCCGGGTAGCTGCCAGGCCTGCCAGTCGCGACGGCTGGCAAAGCGGATCTGGTCGGCCTCGGTCTGATGGGGGTAGAGAATACAGCGGAACAACGCACCGGTGATTGCGCCGAAGCAATGGAGAAGCCTCATGATGGACTATCCTAGCTCAGTGGTCTGATAAAATTTTGGCACGGGTCGAGACGGGGTTCACTCCCTTAAGTGTAGTATACACTAAGGGAGTGAACAGACAAAGATAGATCGAGGTTGGGTGCTCAAAATACAAGATGGGTGAAATCCTCGTACTGATGAAAACCAGGTGTCTTCAGCAAGGCGGTCGACGAGAGCTCGGGATCGTCGAGGCCTTGGTTGTAGTTGTAGCGGCAGACGGCGAATTGCCAGGTAACGCCCGAGACTGGCATGCTATCTAAATCAAAGGCCTGCCACGGGATACAGAGTTCGACGGCCCAATGGCCATCGGCTATTTGTACGCGTTTGCTGGCCCCGCTCTCGGGGGCGAGGACTTCGTCCCAAGTTATTTCCCCCGATTGCATTTTTCCCCGGTCTGGTATGTAGATATCCATTATGAAGTCGTTGGGTGTGACGTGTAGCTCCCAATATTCGTTGCGGTCGAGACCAGGTTTGATGAAGAACTCGGCGACATCGCCCAAGGTCCACATCTTTTGGTCGTTGGCCGTGGCGGTCGAGAAGATATCGCTGTCTTGGTAGTAGGTATAGAAACAGAGACCGGCTTTAGCAGCACCGACATAGGCATGGCCGTTTTCGACCGGCATTACCTCGGCGCCTCGCCAGAACTGCTTGAGCGGCAGTCGCGTGCAGTCGCGGTATTTTTCCGGATGTTTAACCCCAAAGTCGGCGACGTTGCCGGCGACGGGCAGACATGGGATGCACATAGCTATTCTCCTTTTTGTGCCATGGGTCAAGACCGACCAATTTACGGCCCAACGGTGTTAGTTTGGCCGGTGGAATTTCATCATGTTCGCGCTCTTCGGCGTAACGGAAGCCGGCGAGGCGGTCACGCCAGAAGGTGACGTGTCGTTGGCGCGCGTCGGAATTTTTTTCGCCGGCAGGCGACATAGTGATATACTGGGCCATGCGCGGGCTTGTGCCGCGGTTGAGGCTAGCGGTGTGCGGCAGGGCCGTTTGCCAGATGATCAGATCGCCAGCCTTGGCGCCGATGCGCTTGGTACCGAGCGCCAACAGATCTTGCTCCTTCGGTTTGGCGCCTTCGGGTAGATTGGCGAGCCAGTCTTCGAGCTTGTGCTGGAAACCGGGCACGCAGATAAAGGCCCCCTGCTCAGCCGGGGTGTCGTTCAGGTAGAGAACGCCCTGGACGCCAAAGGAGAAGGGTGGGTTGTCGATATTCATATCCCAGTGCAGGTTGTGCTCTTTGGCTTCGGGATCGCGATTGGGCGGGCTGATGCTGGCGCGATCGTGGCTGACCCACAATTTCTCGTTGTTCCAAACCTGGCTGAACGCCTGGTGCACGCGGGGGTTGGTGCGATTGTCCCACATGGCCTGTTGGTGATAGACTTCGACCATGATGCCCTTGCCTTCTTCATACCAGGTCTCGGGGTCGTCGGGTCTTTTCCCGGAGAAGGCCCAGACGGCTTGGGCGGTGCGTTCGGCTTGTGCGCGGTCGATGACTTTACGGGCGATGACGTAGCCGTTTTTGTGGAAGAAGGCGAGGTCTTGTTGGCTTAGGACGGGCATTTGTGAATCTCCTGTAAAAGCTGATCTTGCTGTAGGCGGGTTGCTTGAGGAAATATCCTCGCCGCATTCGCACGAGAATTACCGATATTGGTCCAAATCACCCTTAAATTCAAATCCCAACACTTCGCGCGCCCGTTGCGTGTTGCAAAACTCGTCGGCTTCGGTGGCGCCGGCCATATGCAATACTTCGAAGCCGAGCTCGTCCTTTTCGATGGATAGGCGGCAGGCCTCGGCTAGGTCGTGGCGGCAGACCATGCCGGTGTTCCAACTGCCTGGTTCTAGGTTGCCTCCGCCTTTGGCCAGATTGAGGCGGCTATCGATAATCGAACAGGGGCGCAGCACGGCGATCGACTGGTTGAAGGCGTCGTGGAATTGGCGGCACATTTCTTCCTGCAGGCGTTTGCTGATGGCGTAAAGGGTGCCGTCGGGGCGGCGCACGTCGGCATCAAAGAAAGTGCCCTGAGGATGTTCGACCTGACAGGAGCCGATATGGGCGATGCGGTTGATGCTGCGGTTGCGCGCGGCTTCGAGCACGTTCCACAGGCCTTTGAGGTTTATTTGGAAAGGGGACAGGTCGTCTTTGTCGTAGGAGCCGGCGTAGACGGCGGCGTGGATGATCGCGTCAACGCCGTCGAGGGCGCGGTCGACGGTGTCGTAATCGGCGATATCGCCGTGCACGATTTCTCCGCCGGACCACGGATCGGATTTTTGCCAGGATTCGGGGCCTCGGTCGAAGGCGCGTATAGCGTGATGTTCCTGCAAATTCTCCAATACGGCGCGGCCGACCCAACCGGCGGCGCCGAAGACGACTACCTTCATAGTGTGTACTCCGTGTGATTAGGGCGATTAAGAGCCGCGTAAGGTATTGCAAAAGCAGGTCGGCTTGTCAAGGGGTGGGTCGATTTGACCGGCCCTCCAGTCGGATATTTCTTAGGTCTCCTATGGAAATACCTAGCCCGTCCCCCCGCATTGGCCTGTTGTTGGGGCCCACTCTCTTTTTATTCCTGTTAGTCGCGCCTTCGCAAGAAGGCTTGTCGCCTTTGGCGCAGCGCATGACCGCCGTCGTCGTGCTAATGGCCGTCTTCTGGATCACCGAGGCGTTACCGATCGCCGTCAAGGCGCTGTTGCCGCTGGCGCTGTATCCGCTATTGGGTATTGCCCACCAGCAAGCAGACTGCCTTGGCCTACAGCAACCACTTGCTCTTTTAGTTTATCGGCGGCTGTCTGATTGCCGCCGGTTTGCAGAAGTGGAGCCTGCATCGGCGCATCTCGCTGTCGATTATTCTGTGGATTGGTGCCGATCTCAAGCGGATTATGTTGGGTTTTATGCTGGGACGGCTTTTTTGTCGATGTGGATATCGAATAGCCCGACGCCGCTGATGATGTGGCCGGTGGCTCTGGCGGTGGTGGTGGAGTTGGCGCAAAGTGATGCGCAGGGGCGGATCGAACGCAGTTTCGGCACGGTGCTTATGCTGGCCATCGCTTATGCTGGCCATCGCCTATGCTGGCCATCGCCTATAGCGCCTCGGTCGGCGGCATGAGCACGCTGATCGGCACCGGCACCAATGTTGCCTTCGCGGGTTTGATGCGCGAACTCTTTCCCCATTCGCCCGAGATCGGCTTTACGACCTGGAGGGTGTTGACCTTGCCTTTGACGACGGTTCTCTTGCCGTTTATTTGGTTGGTAATGTTGCGCTACGCGGCCTATTTGGGCTTTGGGCAGATAGAAATTTCGGTCGAAGCCGCGCGCAGGGTGGTGAGCGAGAAATTGGCGGAACTGGGGCGTCCGAGCCGCGGGTAGAAAACGATTGCCGTCGCATTTTTTATGACGGTGTTTCTATGGGTATTTAGATAGCCCATCCCGGTCGGCGATCTGTTTACGCTGCGGGGATGGAGCCAGCTCTTTCCGGTGGCCCACGCCAAATATCTGCACGACACTATGACGGCGGTGCTGATGGCCTTATTGCTCTTTATGATTCCGGTCGATTATAACAAGGACGTTTTCGCGATGAATTGGAAGACCGGTGTACGCGGCGTTCCGTGGGATATCGTTCTGCTGATGAGCGATGGTTTCGCTTTGGCGACGGGGTTGGACGTCTGGCTGGCCGGGCATCTTGCGCGACGCCCCGACTTGGTTGATGATCCTGGCGTTTTGTGCGCTGATGACCTTCGTAACCGAGTTCACCTCCAATATCACTTCGACCACCATTATGATCCCGATCCTAGCCGCCCCGGCGCAGAACATGTAGGTAAATCCATTGTTGTTAATCGTGCCGCCGACGCTGTCGGGCTCGTGCGCCTATATGATGCCGGTGGCCACCCCGCCCAACGCCATCGTCTTTTCGAGCGGTTGGATCGATATACGGCAGATGGCTCAGGTGGGAATCGGGCTGAATGTGCTGGGAATTTTATTGGTGACGGCGATGTCCTACGCCGCGCTCTATTTCATTTTGGGGATCGATCCGGAGGTTTTCCCCGCTTGGGCGGCGAGTCCAGCCTCTGGTCACTGAGCGCTTGTAGCGCTTTTGACTGACGACCAAGTGGTGCCTTCTACCGCTGAAGGCGTTAATGTCGGCGACAGCCTCTAGGCACGCACCCAGTCGGCGAGCAGGGTATTGCACGTCGACTCCCGCAGCGAAAGACGGGGACGAATTGATGCTGAGCCGTACGTATCGCGAAAAAGCGCGGGAGTTTATTATAACTGGCTTTTTGAGTCACTGTTTTTCGTTCTTTAGATCGCGTCCTAACAGCATGGTGAGGAACTGGCCGCGCACGACGGGGGCCAGTGAGCGGTTCGTGAGGTAGCGAGCGGGTTGTCCAGGAGCAGAAGGTTGTAATTCGATACCCCAGAGAGGTGCGAGGCTATTGGGCAACATGGCATAGCGGATATCGCCGATGAAGTTGGGACGGGTCGAATGGCGGGTGGCTAGCCCTTGCGCGAAGGCGGTAAAGCGTCGAGCATCGTTATCGGCACGTGAATTTGTGGGCGCCCAAGGCAGGTCGCTGGAGGGGTCAAAAAGCTTAGTCGCCGCTCCGGGGTAGACGCGTTGTCGGTCGTCGAGGCGGATCGCGTCTACCCAGACGCTGTCGTCTACCGTATAGAGCGCGCGCCAGAGCACGAGATTGGCGATTGTGGGTTTGACCAGCAGGCGCTCGGGCGCATGCCCGCGTTCGGCGGCGATTTCATAGGCGACGATTTCGGCGCGGTGGTGCTGAACGAAACCGAAGAGTAAGTAGGCGAAGGCCAGAACGAGCCCTTGGCGCAGCGGTCTAGACTGTCTTATGCCGATGAGCAAAGGGATTAAGAGTGCTAAGGTAAAGACCGGGTCAACAATGGCGATAACACTCCAGGCGACAGGCTGTTGCGAAAAGGGCCAAAAAAGATGGGTGCCATAGCTGGTACAGGCGTCGAGCAGGCCGCCGGTGGCGTAACCAAGCAAAGCGTAGCGGTACAGCGCACCGAGGGGCATATGGCGGCGCAGCAGGGGCCAGAGTAAGAGCGCGGCGAGTGCGGCGCCGAAGGGTATAAAGACTAGTGAGTGGCTGAAATGCCGGTGGTATTCTAGTTGCAGCAGCGGGTCGCTGGCGCTGTGGATCAGTGCGTCGGCGTCGGGCAAAAGGCCTGCGCCGAAACCCACCAATGCGGCGGTGCGGCTGTGTTGCGGTTTGGCGCAAGCTTGGGCGCAGGCGGCGCCGATGATGCCTTGGGTCAGGATATCCATGATGTGCTAAGAACGCAGGTCTGACCATCGGCGACAAGCGGTTGCCGTAGAGTCATCGCAAATTTCAACTAAATTCACAGGACCAACGCTCTTTAATGCCGTCAGGTAGGCATGTTGTCGGCTCGTAGTCTAAAAGTGAGGTAGCTGCAACTCAGTGTTGAGTGAATAGAAAATCACCTTCATTCGTTGGCTCACGGACCATTTACATAAAAGTTGTGTTAACCGCGGGAAGGGTGCGGCTGGTTGCCCCCCGTCGTCGCTTTGGTCGTCGTCTTTTTTATGCAGGTTGCTCATTAACTAAGGTCTGAATTGCAAAAGAATTCAATGGCTATGAAAATGGCGATGCCGATCAATCGTTCATCTTTAGTGTTATACCACGGGCCAACTATTAGCTATCCCGCCAGGCCAACACCTACCACGATGAGGATTGATACGAAGTTCCTCATTATCTGGGGTATTGCATGTAGTAAAATCGCACAGAGAATAAAAAATGCAGTACCGACATATTGGGCTTCTGTGTTAGAAGCGGTTGAGTTGAAGTTTGACGCGTTTAGCCAGCGTGATCTTGATCATGGCAATGCGAATCATGTTTTCCGCGAAGCGGTGGAACTGGTCGAGGTCGGTGTGCCGCTCGATTGCGCCGTCGGGCCAGCGAATTTCGAGCGAGTCGATGCGGGTGCGCGCCCCCCAGGCCGATTTCGGCCCGAAGGTCGTTGGTGGAGCCGGGCGCCGATGGCCCCTTCACCGAGGTCGATGCCCAGCCAGTGGTTTTTGTGGCCCTCGTTGCGGTAGAGGCGATTGACCCACAAATCGCCCGGTAGTGGCCGCCAACGGCGGTGTAGAGGCCGAGATCGCCGTGCTGAGCGACCAACGCGTGCTGCGTTGAGGGGCACCACATCTATGCCTGTTCTTTACCGATAATACCCTCCTTTATCAAAAGGTAAGCGTCGGTTTCTCCCTCTTATTCAGTAGGCCACACCCACACACACCATTTTTTTGAGCGCGGCGACCTCGCCCTCGATTTCCGGGCCCAGCAGATAGAGCCCCGGCGGCAATGGCCCACCACTCTCGTCTCGACCGTCCCACTCGACCCGCTGCAGCCCCGACCGCTGTAAGCCCACCGCCCGCGCCGCGACCTGACGCCCGTCAAGCGCGTAAACCTCGAGTCGGGCAACCACCGCGTCCGGCAACCCGAACAGGGTGTATTCGATATCGAGAAGGTCGTTAATTCCGTCGCCATTGGGCGTCACCACGCTGGTCGACAACCGCAAGTCGCGAATCTTCTCGGCCCGGGAAGTCGCGGCGAGAACCCGCAGCGTATTGGTGGCGATGCCCTCACCCACGTTGGCGCTCTGCACCGGCTGCGGCAGGCTCTCCCCGCCGCTGTCGAAGACCTCGCTGTGGAAGGTCCAGGCGAAGTCGTAGACCTCCGCCGCGAAGACCACGCGAATCGGCTCGTTGCTTCCGGTGGCACCCGCCGCGGCATCCGCACCACGAGATCGCCCGCCTCCTCGACCACCTCCACCGCCTGCAATGGGTCGCCCATCTCTACCCCTTGAAGGCCGGCGTGCTGCCGGTGCGGATGCGCAGCGCATCGAAACCGAAACCGCCCGCCGAAAATTCCGCCGCGAAATCGCAGACGAAGTCCGTCATGTCGCCCATTTCGACCTCGGCGACTCCGCGCAACGGGGTCGGGTCGTCCAGCCGTGCGACCCCGCCGCTAACGCGGGTGGCCAATACCGGCGAGGTCTCGACCCACATCGAGTCGAGCCGCATGTAGGCGTCGAAATCCGCGCTGTGCAGCAGGATCTTCAACTGCAAATACTGCCCGGATCGCAGCCCTATGGCGGGCACCGACCAGAAGTTCCAGTTGTCCTGGTCGTATTCGACGCCGGCGCGCAGCCCGGGTTTGGGCTGCGAAGTCACCGTGACCGTCCCGCCCAGGCCGTCGGCGTTGCTGATATCCCCACTCCTATTCTTGAGCACCTCCTGATAGCGGATCTGGTCCACGACGACCCGGGTGCCCATATCGGTAACTTCGTAGTAGATATCGGGTCCGGGGTCGGTACCGGCGCGCGCCTCGATCTGCACCACAACCGGGGCCTGGGGCGCCGCTACCGGTACGCCGCCTGCCATCCTGAGCGGTGTCGCCGACCAGGACAGCCGCCCGAAATTAACCGGCTGTCCCAGGTCGAAGATCAGCGTCTTATAGACCACGCGCTGCGGCACGCCCTCGCCGTAGAGCTCGAAGTCGCCGATCGTACCCTTGTGGGCCTGGCCTTTGGCGTGGACCGCCTGCGACGAAATGCTCAGCGCCACGATCTGCGCGGCCTCGAGTTGGGACAGCCGGCGGATATAGCGGGCATAGCGCACATACTGGCGCGGAAAGAGGTGCCGCACGTCGGCGCTGAAATTCTCCCGCACGTCGGCGATCTCCCGCCAGTCGATGGCGTTTTTCTCGGAGATAAAGAGCTCGTAGGCGGGCACCACGTCCTCGCGCAGTGCCTGGCCGTCCGAGCGGTAGCCCTGCGAGGGCGTGTAGAAGCCAAAGGAAAAAACCGGCACCGGCACCGCCATATCGAAGGTGTGAGTGCGGCCGTCGGGGCTGCCTCCCGACGACGGCGCCAGATAGGAGGTGCTGTCGCCGTCGACCAACCGCAACCCGCCAGCGACCCGCGGCCTTTCGCCGTCGATATAGCCCAGTTCGCGGGGATTCCAGTCGCCCCAATTTTCCAGATAGGAAAATATCGGGCGGTCGGGCCGTATATAGACTGGCCGTATTGCCCCCGATGCCTTATCGACGAGGATGGCGACCGAGTCGCTTGTCGCCCAATCGAGGCCGCTACCGCCGATCTTCCACGGGGTGACTTCCGCGTCGGCCGCGGTGTGAAGAAACACCACCAAACATGCGAAAATGCGTGTTAGTACCATATATCGTCTCCTAGCTCGGGACCATACTAAGTTCTTAGAGTATAGGGAAATCGCGACCACAACAGAACAAAAACAGGATGTCCATGCCCTCTCGAATAGCGCTATCTCCGTATCACAGCCGCCCAGTGGCAGCGCCATCCAAGCCCCACACGTCCCCCCCCGGCGCCACACGGCCTCAACGCGGTGAGTGAAATCGCGCTTGCCCAACTCTATTGCTCGGCTGAGATCGTTACCGCATTGCCCGCTGCGAGGAATAGAGCGTCATCGTGCACTTGAATAGCGCATGCGTGGCGCGAATTCCAAGGAGTCAGCTGCTGCTTCTGCCAATGTTCGCCGTCCACAGAATACCACACGTCATTGCGATTGCCATTGGTCCCGATCTCAGCGGCGTGGCCCGCCATCCCCCGGTGCCCGCCCAACACCCAGAGCCACCACAGCGCGGTATCGTGATACGAGCGCGCCAGGCCAGGGAGCCTTCCCGTCCGCTAGATGACAGGTCCATTTGCGACAGTCTGCCAAGTCGGTACGGCAGCCAAGAATTCTTGGACTTCAGCCGGCCGAAGGTAATCCATCTCTTTATTTGGTAATAATTAGGATCTTTGACTTTCGTTGCCGGATTTTCGCGCAGTTAACCCCATTCGACGGCGTGCTGCAGCATCTGCCGCAACAAGCGCAGCAGATGCGTCCTGAAATAACCGTCCTAATCAGCGAGCGTGCCGGGCTTGACCTGGTCGCGAGCATACTTGTCGACCCATTTTATGGTTAATTCGTCAAACGGCATCGTAGATGGCTCGATGAAGTCACTTGAATGCAGTTGCTGAAGGCGCAGCGCCAATAGCTTCGCTGCGGCCTTGCGGGTATTCGGGGTTAATCTTCCCACATCTGGCAGCGGTTGAGGCTACCGTCCGGTTGGGCATCAAGGCCGACGCCATACACGATCACGTAGCGTTTGCCTTCTTTGCGTTGTGCGCCACAAGCGCAATCTGGTCAGCGGTCTACGCGCCTATCAACGCCAATTCAGCCGTTATATACTGGAGCAACAAGCGGATGCAGTGGGCTTTGGCGATCAAGAGGACGAGGACTACGGTATCGACGATATGCCCGTTTTCAAGTTTCGCGCTGAAAGTCTCGCGGGCCGACTCACAGCGCGCACTAAAGACGTATTGCTGCTCGTCGTATTAGCCGTAATGTTTTTTATGGCAGCATTTGTATCGTTTCTGCGGACAGATATCACTTAATGGAACGATTCCCATAAATAGCAAGATTGGTTAAACGGAGAGCCACCTCAAACGAATCGACCTGGCCGAACCCCCTCTCCACCCTTTCCCTCGACACCCAAGTCACAGCACTGCGGGCCGCGGACGTCGAAGCACTGTTTGACCGCCTGATCGGCGCAGTGCAGAACTTCGCCGGGGACGGGCCTCAGTGAGACAGATATGACCTGCGTCGTGTTGCGGGTAGAGTACGCTTAAAAAAACGCTGCTCCGGGAGTGGTCCCGACGCAGCGCCATGCATCCATACAGCTTAGTTGGTGACCCCCATAAGCGAGTCAATACACTACGTGCACGATCTTCTGCATGACCTCATTTTTGGCATTCGCCGGGACCTCGATACGCACCACGTATACGCCCGGCGACACAGCCTGACCGGTCCCTACGCCGCCATCCCACGCAAATGTCGCCTCGTTGCTCTGGGAGCCGGCATGCTCCAGTTCAGCCACCTGGACCCCATCCAGGGAGAAAACCCGCACCTGTGGTTTCTCGCCGGTTTTCACCACAATAAAACGCAACTGATACAGGTCGTTGACCCCATCCTGGTTCGGCGTAAAGATCTCATTGTGGCTGACATTGCGAATCAGCCCTCCGCCCGCAACCGCTTGTGGCACGAAAACCTGGTCGGCCCCGACAAACTCGGGTAGCACCCCTTGCATGTTCTCTTGCTGGGTGGAACTGGACACGAGCGTTTCAAAGACCGTCGGACTCTCGAATACGCGCGTCTTAAAAATGATCTCAACCGAGTCGCGTTTGATTGCCGCCTGGGGCAACTGCACCAGCAATGAGTCCCCCTTCAGCAAACTAGTGGCATCGCTTTTCACCCCCCCAACCGTCGCACTTACCAGTTTAGCCTCAGTGCTACCTGGAGGTAGTACGATCAGCACCTGATCGAAACCGACATCCGTGCTACGAAACGACACCGGCTTGATGGTATAGCGGAACTCCATCAGCGAGTCCAGCGCCGCCTCCCGCGGGAACACGTATCCGCTCAACCCGGAGGTAATGACCGGGTCATTGGCGATAAAGGTCAGCGAGCGCAGGGTCGGAAAAACCTCGGGGTCGTCGCTGCTCAGCGTGACGCGCGCCTGCAACCACTGCCGGGGTGATGGCGACTGGAAAGCCTGGCCCGATAACCGGTGCGGGTTACTCCAATCGCTCCATGAGGGGTCCCGGATGCTCTCATCGACGATATCCCCTTTTTGGCGCTTTTTCGCCGCCTCGTAGCCCTCCTTAGTAACTTCATTGCCATTGGCAAGGTAATAGCGCCTAATCGACTGAAAACCATTGCCCGTTTGCGTCTGTACCTCAATCCGAGTCCCCGGCGGCAAGTCCGCATCCCACTTGATGCGGCTGATGCTGCGGGCCCCACCCAACGATATGTCGTCCGATTGCAGGGAGACCGAAGCGGGGTAGCCCTCGCTGTGGAAGACCCATAGCTGCAGGGCGCGGCAATTGCCGCGACCATTGGGCACGCGCCAGTTGAAAAATCGCACCGGCCGCGACGGGAACTGGAAATCGTAGATGCCCTTGGAGCCCGTATCAGCCGCGAGCGATTCGTAATCAAAGGGACCCTCTACATCCGCAACAGAGGTCTTGCTAGGCGATCCGTCTGAGGTAAATATCTCTTGCACAGAGAAATCACAGTGAGCCTGTAGTGTACTATGCGTGGCCACTGGTTTGTAAACGGAGTAGGTGAAGGGGCCATTGCCGGGGATCCACACTGCCCGGTCGACACGGAAGACATTGCCAAAATCGACCACGGCCCAGAAGCCCGAATCGCGCCAGTCACCACTGACGATCACGGCCTCGATATTCCATTTGCGAAACGCCATGTCCTCATCGAGCAATGCCTCGGCACCGCTGCCCCGGCCGCAGGCGCGATCCACACACTCGCGGGAATCCGAGCTCCATGTCCGGCCCCCCCCAGCCTGCATCACCAGACTCGAGTCGACGTTCGATCGTGACCTTGGAAGACAGATTGAAACCGACGGCGTCGACCTCGATCTCAGCCAGCGCTGCATCGGGCGTGCGCCCCGTTGCCTCAAAACGCACAAAGCGCACCGGCGAAAACTTCTGTTCTGGGTCGTCCTTCACCTCAAGCTCAAATTCAACCACGCGCATGGTATTATTGTTGATCGTCTGGCCAACGCGATCGAAAACGATCCGCTTGCCCCCGCCAAAACTGACCGGCACCCCCGGACTGGTGAAAACCGAAAAAAAAGTAAACGGGCGCGCGCCCGTGGTATCGGGGAAGATCACGCGAATCTTGTCGGCGATCACCGCCCGCCCCAGATCGAGTTCCACCCAGAATTTATCCCTCGGGTCCTCTGTCGCGGGTTTCCACCAGGTCCTGGGGTCCTGATCGGCGATTAGATGCGCATCGGCCTAGTTTGAAGGCGTGCGCACAGGACGAACACTGCCGTACAGATCGCCGATAACTACGGATGAATACTCGTGCGCATCGGCCACCGCGTTGAACGATTTACCGAAACGCTTAATCTCAATGCCGTCGACTTGCACCTCGACCAAGCCCTTCGGAGGGTTCCAAGACTCGAAGTCCGTCCCGCTAAAGACAATATTCTCAGCCATCAAGCCCGTAGCCGACGGCAGTAGCACAGCGACGGCCGCCAAACTCGGCATTTGATTCAATAGGCGCTTCATTGCGCACCTCCAAGGGCGGCCAGCAGACCACTGATAAGGATATTTTATGCTAGACATCGATAATATAGATCTGTGCAAGTCTCTGCACAAAATCCCCACGATAGCACACCAAATTTGCTCGTATACCCAAGTGAAGACACGCAGGGAAATTCACCATTACTCATCGTTATCTGCTTTCGTCACGGCGCGAAGTCGTCAAATGCCAACGGTTGCCGCCCGCCGCCCGCCATCAACGGCCGCTTCATTCTCATCAAGCGAAACCCTGTATCTTTCCAACGCGACGCGGTCGAGCTCAACACCGAGCCCCGGTGCATCCGGCACGATCAAGCTGCCGTCGGCAAACGCAATCGGCTCGACGACCAGGTCATCTTCTCGCAACCGATGCCCGATAATATCGCTGGGCAACTGACAGCCGGCCGCCGCCGCCGCATGCACGCTACTCATATCACGCACCCCTAGGTCCATGCCCGTGCCGCGCCAGGTCGCACAACCCGCCGTGCGTGTCAGCGTCGCCCAATCGACGAACTGTTTCAACGGACCGAGCAAATTATAATGATCCGCTGCCTCCAGTCGTAGTGCTGGCAACAAATCGTTTATCGACGTCAGGTGCAACGCAATCGACTGCGGGATCTTGCCGCGCAACTCGACATACCAGTCCAGACGGTCTTGCGGCACCGGGCTTTCAAAGATGACTCGATCAAAACGCTCTAAGGAACGGGCCACCGCCCGCGCCCCGTCAAGATCGACAAAGCGCTCGTTCGGGTCCAAGACGATAGAAAAATCCGGCGCAACTTCCCTCACCGCCGCGACGCGTTCTGCGATGGGGTCGCCCAACTCGCACTTCATCTTGAGTCCGCGAAAACCTATTTTCAGGCCCATTTGTGTGCGCCGGGCTGTGTCCTCCGGCGTACCGCGCCCCATCCAGAAATCGATCGGGACCCGGTCAATTTTTTTGCCGCCCAATAAGTGATGCACCGGCACGCCCAGATGTTGTCCAATCAAATCCAACCAGGCCATCTCATAGGCTTCGTAGATGATGTACGACTCGTAGTCGTCGCCGTGCGGCAGCGGCAAATTGCCCACCGGCAACTCTTGCAACGTCTTGCCAATAATCTGCTCAGCATATGCACAGAGCGGGGCGTAAAGATCGCCACGGCGCGGTTCGCCCAGACCGACCAGGCCATTGTCGGCGACCAACTCGACAATCCACTTGGGGAATTCCCAGAAGTTTAACGAACGGCCGGTGACCGGATCAGGCGCACAGAGCTTGTCCTCGACGCCTTCAGAGTGCACCGCACCAGGCCGCATCGGCACGACAACTTTGTGCAGAATCACGTCGGTAATTTTCATATCAGCCATTCTCTTTCGCCGTTACGCGTGCGGCGCCGATAACTTCCCGAAACGAACCAAAAGGCATGCCGAGCGAACGCACCCAGCGCCAATTACAGTCCTTCAAGGTCATACTATAGGGCAACACCGCCTCGGCCTTGCCTTTCTCCCACGGCGTCTGAGGCCAGAGAGTGTAACCCTGCTTATCACAAATCTGCAATCGTTTGTCGTCCAGCTCCAGATGGACCCGGCGTTCGTCGATCCACTGGGCCGTGCGGCGCGCCTGGAACATCGCCGCGCCAGTACCGTCATGACACTCGAATATCCAGGCCTCGACATCGCTATCGGCCAAAGCTATTAAGTCCCAATGCCGCGCCTCAAATAAGAAGCGCGAGTCGTAGACCGTCATCTCAAAACGCATCTTTGGAGATTGCCGCAAATTCAGATATTCCGCGAAGGCGCCACCATAACCCGGAACACAGCCTTCGAAAGATTCACCCCATAACTCGGAAGCAACGGTTGCCGGATCGAACGTCAGAGCATTCGAGGTGGTATGAGTATTGAATTCGGCAATGAGGCGTCGGTAATATTCGGACAGACCGCCGTCTGCGGTGAACTCGCTTTGCGGATAGAAAACAGCCGACGCACCCAAATGCCGGATCGCCTCATTCCGCAGCGCCACCGGTCCCCCCAGCTGCACGAGCAAAGTATTCGACGGCCGGTCGGCCAGCGCCGCCAGCCAACGTTTCTTCACCTCACGCTCGCATTCAACAAAGAGTTGCAGGTTGTCGCGATACACAATCTCTGGCGCAAGCGGCTCATAACAACAGGGATGAATCAAAAAGATGATGTGGTCGATTTTCATTGCACCCACGGACGCGTTACGGTGAGAATTTACCTGCCCTATAACATGGAAAATGTCTATTGTATGGGATCGAACGAAGAGAGAGAGGGCGGTGTTTGTTTAAGAAGAAGAAATAGAATTGAAAAGGGGTTGGAAAACATTAGTCATTCGTGTACAACCCTTTTCTATGTCAACAATTGAGGACGCTGAGTATTGTTGGGTTCCCAATTCTGAGATACGGTGCCCAGACCGGCACCTGGCAGACGCAGAAGACATCAGGCTCAGGCTGAGCTTCCGCATCCGACAAGTGCCGGTCCGACTTGTAGCATCAGGCTAGCGACGGGGCTTGTGCGATACTTTCTGCTGCGGTGCCAAATACCCTCCCCACACCGATTCACTACTCCCCCATTTCACCCTCCAGATACAAATCTTCTGTACGGACCTCCCCACACACCCTTTTCACTACTGCAATTGGACCCCCATGTTTCCTAAAAAAATCCTGCATAACGCCACGTGCCGGACTCCTCCTCATATGTTCCTCCCATTCCTCCGAAGCAACACACAACGACTCTATCCTCGCTTGAGAAGCCCGTATGAAACCCTCCATATTCTCCTCGGCAGCCACCACTATATTGTCCACTCGATCAAATAATTCCCTTTTTGTTTCACGACGTGCGCTTCGGCACTCCTTTATTGCTTTGTTGTTCTTTCCCGCCTCCGACTCACAGACAAGAAATTCACTGTTAGCATTAGCATATTCTTCCTGGATTGACGACCAAGACATCCTTAATTCACTGGTCACCACCCTCTCGAGTTTTTCTTCTGCCTCCGATGCCGCAGCTGCGGTTCTGCTGCTGCCTGCCAAAAGCGCTGCAGCAATGCACATGACAAAATAAGCGTATCTCATGTCATAACTCCCATTTTAATGTTGATCGATTGTCTGTCTGCTGATTGTACGATCTCGCGATTACAAAAATCGCAGTCCATCACATCCCGTTTCCCGTCCTACCAATTGCACTGCTCGCACATGTCGCGGACATCATTTGCTATCCAATACGTTCAATGCAATCATTTCCCCCACCACCTTCCATATGGATTAGATCATGTCTATGATGAGTGGAACCTTCATACACCCCACTCAAAATGTAGATGGTGGCCCTGAGGTGCCTTCACCTCGTGTTCACACGCCCCGCAGATGCCATGACCAAGTAATATCAGCCTCCTTTCGTTTCAGTACCTACAAAGTGGTTGTAGCTACGTCAATACATTAGAAATAATATCGGCACAACACCATGAACATCCTGTGACATAGGTCACATGCCGAGCCGTTCCCCCGGCGAATACTTATTATGTCGAGATTTCACATTGCTACAAGCCATATTCACATACTTTGAGGTGGTGGTTTGGTCCGTATGACCCAGTATTCTTTGTAGAGAAAACGGATCACCACCATTTTCGATGTAAGCCAATGCAAAGCTGTGCCGAAGAAGATGTGGTGAGAGTTTCCGACCATCAAGGTTTAATTTTTTCTTCAAACTCCGGCAAAATACTGATTCGGTAAAACACCCATGCTGGGTTCCTTGTGATCTAAACGGCAACCCCTGTGTCATGACACAGAAGTGAGCAAGGACCCAGCACGCAAACTTCAGCCGTCTGATATGTATCCGTATACACCGGATTGATGTTCTACGACACTGAGCGAAGAGGATCCACTGGAAAAAGATGTCAGGCCTGACATAATTAATTTGCCACCGGCATTAGGCGTCGATTCCCATCCATTATTTGCTCTAAGTCATTGATAATATGAGGAGATTGGTGAAGGTTGCCAGCATCTATCCAATTAAAGATGATAGGACTAGCATAATTAATTCTTTAACCCCCAAACCTCGGGAATGTAGTCAATAAGAGGCTGAAAATAGGCGAAATGTCTCCGGTTTACAGCAGGGGAACTTCGGCCAATGTTGGCCGAGGTTGCGGATTGAGATTGGAACCCCTGTCAATGTTGACAGCGGTTGAATGGTTTAGTTTTGTCGGTTGTGAAATTAATGGCGACTTCTGCAGACTGTCTGAACAGAGATATGGATCATTAAACGAAGTAGAAAACACCCCCTAAATCAAGCCACAATCCATTCCAATCACCTTACATATACCTCAACACCTATTTGAGGAGAAGTCGTGTGAGAGAGGTGAAATAACCTTGAAAATACCTATTGCTTGAGGATGAATGATGAGGCCAGGGGTGGTGTCTGTTTTAGAAGAAAAAAATAGAATAGAAAAGGGCTGGAAACATCAGTAAATCGTGTCTCCAACCCTTATCTATAGTTTATGATGGAGAAGTGGTTTTAGTCTCCTTATTCACACATCTCAACACATACTCCGTTTTCGTAGATATCTTCGTCGGTTATGTTTCCATCTTCATCATAATAAACCCACTTACCCACTAACTTCCCATCTAAATAGTTTGCTTCCCACATAACCTTCCCATTCTCGTAATACTCAAACTCTTCACCCTCTAATTTCCCATCTACATAGTTTGTTTCGTTTTTCACCTTCCCATTCTCGTCATACTCAAACTCTCTACCCTCTAATTTCCCATCTACATAGTTGGCCTCCCACATAACCTTCCCACTCTCGTAATACCTCACCCACTTACCCTCTCTCTTCCCATCTACATAGTTGTTTTCCCACATAACCTTCCCACTCTCGTAATACCCAACCGACTTACCCTCTAACTTCCCATGTACG
>Ga0315339_1001302_pt1 | contig 23019 bp, 19 predicted proteins | sample ASW17metaG_FD_204514 | JGI IMG/M metagenome (GOLD analysis project Ga0315339, IMG submission 204514) | Ammonia-oxidizing marine archaeal communities from Pacific Ocean, United States - ASW #17 | ecosystem: Environmental > Aquatic > Marine > Oceanic | place: USA: California | collected 2016-12-05
TGTGGTTGTCGTCCCGCCTAACATACCGGTCTTCTCGACGAGCAGTACCTTGGCTCCAGCGCGGCCCGCTTGGGTAGCTGCAACAACCCCCGCAGTACCACCGCCAATGACAATCACATCGCAATGTCCGCTGCTATTCATATTTGGTTCCGTCGAGTTATAACTGAGCGGCGAAGATGCGGTATATCTATTTCAATATGGCTATATATCGCGTGGGTGCTGATTCTTCTTTTCCCATTTCAGATAATGGTTTTCTGTTTTGCGAACTTGAAGCGATTTAGGTCGCGCTGTGCAAACGGTGATGATATATGATGTGGAAGTCCTTATTGCTGTAGCAAATAGGTGATAACGCACAAAACGGGCGAGTCGCCTATACAGAAACCCCGAGTCGCCAGAAAGTCTCGTCTGCTATATTTGCTGTTATGCGCTCTGCAACTCTGCTCGGCTCAAAAAGTGTTAGCTATCAACTCGGACTAAATCTGTTACCCATTAGCACGGGCGCTTCAAGCCGAAGCTGACACATGATCTCGAAGAGTCTCGCATGCTTTCAATTATTCGACGATCGTTTGGTGCACCAGTGTTTCGAATACATTGTTCAGCTTCCACTGGCAACAGGGTAATACCTGAGTCCAGACCATCCAAATGACATCGTCCTCGCGATCAATGCCAAAGAACGTATTGGCTACGCCACCCCCACTGACTGTTCCGGTCGATGCCAATCGACCACTTCTGATACGATCTTTGAGTATATAGAATTCAAGGCCATAACCATAGTTGGAAAATACCTCAACGCCTGTAGGTAGATTGTCACTCAGCATAAGCTCGACCGTCTTGGGAGACAGAAGTCGCACGCCCTCCAGTTCGCCACCATTGAGCAGCATCTGCAAGAAACGCATATAATCAGACATCGTCGAAGCCAAGCCGAAGCCACCGGCGTGCAACCTAGGCGGTGTCTCATACTCATCTGCCCAAAACTGGCGTGAGCGGACCCAGTTGCCTTTGGTGTCTAGTTCGTAGCACACTGCGAGTCGCTGGCGATCCTCAGCACGCACATAGTATCCCGTATCCAACAGTCTAAGTGGCTCGAAGATACGCTCGTGGAGAAATTCATCGAGTGGTCGTCCCGAAAGGCGCTCTATCAGGGCTCCCACCACGTCTGTCGAGATGCCATAATTCCAGATGATACCGGGTTGATGTAGTAATGGAAACGCGGCGAGTTTGACTAACGTTTCGTCAAGGGTGTCTCCCCGATCGAGAATATTGACTGTCCGGTATAGACTATCTACATAGGAGTCGCCGCTGAGTCCGTTCGCCAATCCTGATGTGTGGGTCAGCAGATGGCGGATGGTCATCGGGCGCTCCATATCGGTCGTCGCGATGCTATCGCCATGGCCCTCGTAATAAACACGCAAGCCCGCAAGTTCGGGGAGGTAGATGGACACAGGATCGTCTAGGCGAAACAGACCCTCCTCAAAGAGAATCATGGCGGCGACGCTGACCACCGGCTTTGTCATCGAATAGATCCGGAAAATTGTCGACCGGTCCATTTTAACTGGCGGTTCAATCTGCGCCTGCCCGAAAGCCTCGAAGTAGACGACCTTGCCGTGGCGGGCAACCATGGCTGCTATTCCGGGAACGGTTCCGTCTTCAACGTACTTCTGCAGCATAGGCCGAATGCGCGCCAGGCGCTCTGTTGACATACCGACTTCCTCAGGGCTGCCTGTTGGCAGATCCTGACCCAAGGATGGCAGGGCGACCATCGCCAGTGTGAGGATCAGTGCCTTCATGCAGTTGAGTCCAGGCCATCTCATCTCCGCATCTCCTTTGGACATTAATGACTTCATTACTCAGAAAGTCTCACGCAACACTAGTAATTAATACTGCAAAAATGTAGTATATCTCCCTGTATTCTGGAGATTTACTCAATAGGTTCTTATTTTTCTTTTCCCATCTCATTTCTCGGATCCGCCGTGCCCGTCCCGAGAATGGGGAATGGCGGAGGGGCGTATACCTCGTAGTCGGGCAGGGTTATGTTCGACGATGTCGGTGTTATTTCTATCTACCTCTTCCATTGCAGATTCCGGAACTCCGGATCCGCGCCCTTCCACTGCGCCCCGAACTCACCGACCATATGCTCTTCGTTGACGGTCTGCTGCAAGTGCTCTCTGGCACTAAGTCGCAATGTTTTAAGCTCCGTCCAATCTTCCATTGCCTCGTCTAGCGCATTGCGAAAATTGGCCGAAGAGAGTATCACGTTTTGCCATTTTAGACCGGCTTTGAGCGAAACTTCTGTCGCAAATTCATCTAAACGCACCACGAGTTTGTTCGACTGCTCACAACGTACTTCCAACACCAGTTTTGCTCCTTGGGGTGCAGCCCACTGCGGATCATAGACTTTATGCATTGTCCGTGCCCAATCGACCGGACGGTATGTGAACCACTCCTTTTCCCAGCCACTTGCAAATGTCTCGATCAGCGGCGAAGGCTTGAGTCTTGCCGTTACCCCCGCCGCCTGGAGTTCCTCGGCGCTGACGAGATGTACTAGCGAAGACAGGTTGAATGTTGTAGCGGTGTACGTCCGGTAATAGTATCCCGCGCCCGTGACGGGCTCATCGAGTGGGTATACCACGTTGGCATAGACCCAAAGCGACTTGTCAGCGCTGGACACCGGCATCTCGGCTTTCCAGGCATCGCCCTCCTTGGTTGTCACTGCATGATGCCAGAACCGGTTCATCGTGTTGTCCCTATCGTCTGCCTGGCCATCCATCTGTCCCTGCTGCGTGTAGTAGACGTCAACATGCAGTATGGCTACGGACGCATCCGGTTTGACTGTGATAGAAGGCACTCCGTCTGCCGTCTCCAGCGCCAACTCGGTTCGCGGCGTTTGCGGAAAAGTAAATGTCCCCTTCAGGTGCTGATCCATCCATAGCTGAGTGGCGACCTCGTATTCGGCCGTGTCCTGGTGGTTGTGATGTGCCGAAGAGGTGATCCGCCAGACCGATGTTTGGATTTCATCGACCGCTGACGGTAGATCGTCAATCCGGCCATGGAAGTCGTTGGCCGGACTGAGGAAAATAATCGGGCAGGAGACGTGTTTCAAGTAGACGGCATCGCGAATTGTGGTTCTCAGCAACTCGTCGCTCTTGTCGAGGTCGCTGATACCGCCGCACGAAGGCGCCGCGGCTTTGATGCGGTCATCTGCTCCCGCCACCATCACCGTCAACTTGCCACCCATCGAGTGACCGTAGACACCGAGCTTGTCGCCATCCACTTCCACTTGTTGCTCCAGAAAGGTCACCGCCCGACGCGCGCCGAGGGTACAGAGCAACCAGTTACTGTTGCGGGGTGACGCGATATCATCGAGCGTCCACGCCGCGGGGGAGAGGTTGCCCCAATTGGCATTCTCCTTGTTGCGGTTGGGGTGGTGGTAAGCATCAAGTATACCCCAATCGGTGATGACTTTATATTTGGGGTCATCGGTCTTGCCCGCCCAAAAAAGCTTCACCTCATCGGGAGTTACCCGGTATTCCGGCGCATCGATACGACCTCCCCAGGAGATTGAGATCGTGGCGTAGCCGCGCTTGGCATTGGTCAGGCAAGCGTTGTAATGGGCATATTGACCCCCTCCATGAATTTGGACCAGTCCGGGGACTTTTTTGCCCCCTTTGGGATATCCGTATACCGCGGCCATCATGGCTCTCCGGCCTTTGAACACGCCGATGCGGTAGCGCAGGACCTTCAGTACGACGCCGTCCTCTTCCCATTGTTGCAAGATTTCGACCTCTAGTGGTTCCGTCCGCGGATCAAAATCTGTCCAGATCTGCTCGAAACTCTTTGGCGCAATCCCCTGGCTCAAAGGCGGCCAGGTCTCCGTCAATGCGTTATGTGAATCCATCGCTTCGATACTCCTCCCAACCTACGTTGGTGGCTATTACGAGACCCAAGAAAGACAAAATCCAGAAATCGCTGGTATTGCCTGCCGTTTTTCTGATGTGGTCAAACCATTGTAGCACCACCGAAGCTGCGAAACAGAGCCGAGGGTGCCGTGTTAATCGCTGGCGACTCCTTGGCGGCGAAACGCTTTAAAATGAATTAAGTTCTTGCCAGCACCCCGCTAAAAGAAATTGAATACCGACTTGGGAATAACGCCGGCGAAATCGATGAAGTTGATCGTGAAATGAGCCAAGATGATGGCAGGCAAGGACCGCGTTCGCAGATAGGTGATCATAAAAATGCAGGATAGAAACTCGGTAATAGCAAGTTTTCGAACAACCGATGGACTTCTATATGGATACGTTACTATTTAGTGGAGAATCAACGCCAGCGTGTCGTATTGTCGAGTCTTCGCTTGGATTGTCAATCTTAGCTGGACTTTTCACCCGTTCGCCAAGGTATGGCACTGGATCCGGTCGGACGGGGGCCCGTGGGGCGTATTGGCATCTTCTCATAGGAGCGGTAGCACACGTCGAGGTGCGGAGTCTCTATCCGCACATGTCCGCGATAGCGCGATTCCATCAGCGCGTCCAGCGCCCCGCTGGTCAACAAGGTGCGCTCCACTGGGTACTGGGGCTTGCCGGTGAGGAACATCTCCTGGATGTTCAGGACCATGTAGACGAAGTGCGGATGCGGATCACCATGCAGGAAGACCTCCATTCCCTGTACCTCGCCGCCGCTTCTACCGGCGTAGCCCCAGCCGCTCAGGTGCCCGTTTAGGATCAGACTCGCGGCGCGCAGACCGTCGGCATATTCGAGGAGAAACAGGGCGGGATTCTCGCAATTGTCCTCCATCCGTCCCGGTGCTCTCGGCTTGATGTACTCCTCGGCGGCAGCGGCCAGCTCCCGCGACCACAGTCCCTGCTTTTCCGCCTCCCACACTTCTTGCCCTTCGAGGCATTGCACTGCAACGATGCCCGTCTCTCCGTTTCGTCTCCGTTCGACCATACACTGCAGCAGTTCCAGGGCGTGAAACCCGTAGGCATCGAGCCCTCCGTAGGCCATGGTCAGAGCTTCCTCAACCGGGGTTTCGAGTTCGTATTCCAACCAGGGATTGCGATAGGCCACAGGCAGAGACGAGCCGGCCATGAACGGTACCTTCAGTTCACGGGCGCGGTCGTACATCCACCTGGCCTGCTCCCAGCTATAGGAAAGATGTTTATCGTTGAAAATCGGCACCGAGTGCCCCGAGGTGGAAAAGAGGCCACAAACCTGCTCGAAGAAGAAGCGTCGCGGGTAGAGTTTCTGTCCCTTTTCGTTCGATCCGTAGTCGCCGTGTTCGCCGATGATGAGCACTCCGTCCACTGCTAGCTCTCCGCTTCCCAGTGTGAGGGCTTTGACGATGCTCGGGTAGATGGGGATGCCGTGTTCCCGGGCAAACGGGACGCAGACATCTTCTTCGTGGATCTGATCCAGATAGATGGATGCTAGATCCACCTTTGGCTCCAGCATGCCATCGTCCGTGGGAAACCCCTTGATCAGCTTGGGGAGAATCACTTCGGCATGGGATCGGGTGAAACAGGTGGTGAGTATCGCAGCGATCTTTTTGCGCCCGGTCATAGCGGCTACTCTTTTTAGCTGTTCTTTGAAGCTACTACTCTAAAATAGAAAGAGATTACAGTGGAACGGCAAGCAGAAGAAAAATTTGAGAAGCTAACGAAAATCCATTTGGGCATCTGCTGAATAGATTAACGATAAGTACCCGAATAATGTATCAACCGATCTTTTGATTTTTGAATTTCTATAACGTTTCTTGGCTTTGCGAATCGGGCTGAACTTTTAGTGAAGGGAGGATGCCCGTAAGGCCCAGCCACGCAAGAGGTGCAACGCAAAGGCGATATTAATCGACATGAAATCCTCACGCGCCTGCCGGCTCAGCAGCATGTGGGAAATGATGCTGAGTCTCTGGAGTGGAGAGGTGGCATTATACTGGGCAATCTGGCCGCAGATGACAACTCGTCCGCCGCTGACGATCTATTCGATTGCGGCCTTGGCCAGTTCCCTACCGACATTGTCCTAATAGATATCGATATCAACGAGACACAATACTGGCCGCCTGAGCGACAATTATCATCTCGACTGATAGAGACTAACAGCGAACGACCTCCTCTACGTCGGGCACGGGCAACGCATCTGGGTGCTGGGGCAACACTGCTTTGCCCCAGGCCGTTATAAGCGCGCCGTCGCGCTCTAATTCACCGCTGCGCCGCTCTACATATTCGGGATCCCAGTCGGCGTAGAGCCGCACCATCAGTTCTTCACGCACAGCAGCATAAGCGCTATCTTCACCCAAATCGTTTAGTTCAGCGGGATCATCGGTTAAGTTAAACAACACCGGCGGCGTATCATCGTGGCATTTGTACAACTTCCAAGGTCCCCGGCGCAGCATGCGCGAAGCGGGCTCGCCAGCCCCTGTACGCATCTCACTCACCGTTTCACCCGGCCGCAGAGGATCTTCTTGGCCCTGCAGCAGGGACCGCAGCGAATGGCCATCGGTCTGCGGTAGTTTCGAACCGCCGGCCAAATCCACTGCCGTCACGCCAATGTCCATCAAATTACATATGGAGGTGCAGACCGTTGCCGCCGGCACGGCACCGGGCAATCTGGCAATTAGCGGCACGCTCACCGAAGCTTCGTAATAGTTGCTCTTCCACCAGCAGCCGTGTAAACCGGCCATTTCGCCGTGATCCGAACAGTAGATGACCAGCGTATTCTCGACCAACCCCGCTTCGTCCAACGCCGACAGCAGTTTTCCCACCTGTGCGTCAAAATATTCACACAGGCCATAATAGGCCGCGCGCGCCACGCGGATGCGCTCTCTTTCTAAAGGCACGTCTATTTTGCGCCGTTTTTTAAAATTTTTAATCGCCTGCGGCTGCCGTGCCAGGTCTTCTATGCTCGGTTCGGGCACGTCGACTCGTTCGTAGTAATAGTCGTAGAGCTCTTTCGGCGCAAAAAATGGACAGTGCGGCAGTACAAAGCTGGCCACCGCAGCAAAGGGTCTGTCGCCGCCTGCGGCCTTTGCACGCAGATATTGCACTCCCGCTTCGGCCACCATCTCATCAAAGGCTTGATACGTAGTGCGCCCATAACCCGCAATTTCCACACATTCGCGGATCTGTCCCGACGTGCTGGCCGGAATATCCTTAAACATCGGCCCGCCCAAACGCGGCACGCCCGGATGATGAGCGCTGTATTCACCGATGGGGCGCCGCTCAAAACCGTGGCGCTGATCCGAGCCGACAAAATGCATCCTGCCGATTAGCGCCGTTTCGTATCCAGTCGCCCCCATGGCGTGCGCCCAGGTGGGAATGGCCGAATTCAGGATGTGGGCGTTGTTCCAGACCTCGTTGGCGCTAGGGCGCCGCGTGCTCATAAAAGCCATGCGCGCCGGTACGCATAGCGGCGCAGCCGTATATGCGCTGGTAAAACGCATGCCCTCGCTGGCCAGTCGATCGATATTAGGCGTACGCACCAGAGTATCGTCGTAACAGCCGAGCTGGTATTTGCTGTGCTGGTCGGACAATATGACGAGTATATTGGGGCGTTCCATCGCTTAACCTTTGCTTGTAATCGGCCGCAGTGCATGCTAATTAAACAGCTTGTAATACTGAGGAGGTTCCCTTTTGAATTCCTTTATTCGAGCCAGAGACGCTTCATAATAGCAGTATTACAAAGCAGTGGTGTTAAATGTCTAGAAAAAACCATTGAGACTCAATAAATATTCAATCGGATTATGAGACTCACGCAGCTTCTTCTATTTTTAATTGGCTGGAGGCGAATGGGCGTATGTATAGGAATTATAAAGGGCCTTTTAGGACGTCGGGTCAAGCCATATACGGCTTTAGCTATATTTTTCGGACTGTTGGTATTATTGTATTACAGACGGTCATTAAGCGGGAGCAAGACAACGGCTCAGCAAAGTGTGCCGTGGCCTAATCTAGAAGACGGCAATAAACATTAGGCCGGACGTTTTACCGGAGCTACTTGCAATGGAAAAAGGTACAGCAAAAAGAGTGCAAAAACGCTATCGTGTCCTGTGGGATCAAAATTCTGGCCAGGCCGGTTATTACAATCCGCCGTTAAGCCCCGAACGGGTTGCACAAGGACATTTTGGTTTTTTTGCCGGTCGCCCGGTAGATGCGTATGTTGGCGCCCCCGGGTGCAATGCAGGCTATACGGTGGCGTGGCCAACAAAGGTGAAAAATGCTGAATTTATGGTGGATCGGCTCAATAGTGGAGCGGCCATTGGCAGTGTGCAATTGTGGCGTCATGCAGAAAATTTACGGCGCCTCTGGGATGCGGGGCATGATCCTATCGCGCTTGAGGTTGCCGAGGCGCAGCGCCTTGGTATTGATCATTGGATTCGCTTGAGTATGAATGACTGGCATCATTGGGGGGCAGATGGCAATGAGGTAAATCTGCAGTCTTCACATTTTTACGATAATCACCCCGAATATCTAATTGGTCAGGAAGGGACGCAAGGATGGACGGGAAAACTGGCGAATGTACTGCCCTGGTTTCAGGACTTCAGCCATGCCGCAGTACGGGCGTTGCGGCTGGACCTGGCTGTAGAGGCCTGTAGCCGCTATGAGATTACCGGCTTTCTATACGATTTTATGCGGTGTCCGGGCTACTTTAAATACGGTGAAGAGGCTGCCGGGGCGCAGATTATGACGCAATTTATGCGCGATACACGCCAGGCGCTAGATCGTGTGGGGCAGCACAAGGGCCGCTCGGTTGGCTTGGCAGTACGCGTGCCCAATACCATTGCCGGATCAAAAAAACTGGGTTTGGACATTGCTACGTGGATGGCTGAAGATTTAGTTGATTTTGTTGTACCGTCGTGCTTTTTTGGACAAGATATGGAAGAAGATATAAGTGCCTGGGTTGAGCTGGGACGGGCTACCCAGGTGCAGGTCTATCCCGCTATTGAGGAAGGCTACGTGGCTGGCCATACCAGCGGTTTTCGCCGTTGGTATTTTAATGCACCGGTAATGACACCCCTCTCCAACGAAATGATCCGGGCTTTGGCGGCGCGTCATTTGTGGCGTGGGGCTGATGGGATATACGTATTTAACTTTTTTGGTACCGCACCCACCTACGATTACGATAATCGCGATGTGCTGGATGATATTGCAGAGCCGCTGCGGTTACAATATAAAAATAAATTATATGTGGTGGCGCGCTCGCATGATTCCTTTCCCAATTGTTTAGAGACCGAACGCCAGATTCCTAAAGCTGTCACGGCACAACCGCTAAGCTGCACCATGGATATACCGGATGATATGGCGAGAGCTGCGGAGCGGTTGCTCGCCATACGGTTATGGGTGCATCTGGATAATCTTACAATAGAGGATGAACTGGCTGTACACTTCAACCAGGAGTTGCTGTCCTGCAGCAATCCCATGCAGGCTGGAGCTTATGATCCAACCCCTGATACGTGGTTGAGCTTTGATCTGATGTCGCATTTGCCGCTACAAGGGGCCAATACAATCACCTTGTGCATGGTTAGAAGCAATGCGCAACTGGCGGGACAGGTGGAGGTGATTATAATGGATATAGAGCTTGAAGTATGTTATGAATACCCGGATGGGGAATGGCGTCGAGTGCGTGGTTGGTCGCCCCGGACCTAGGCTACATTAATGGTTTGGGTATGATGCTTTCCTACCATCAACAGTGCTTATGCTCAGGGCTGGGGAGCGTTCAGGATGGCAGGGACAGCAGCGGTTCTTGCCAGGTGTCAAATGCGGTGGCAAACTGATCTAGGGCAGTAAAAGTGAGCCTGCCGTCCGCTAGTTCAAGGTGACAGAGGTGATGTTTTTTTTGTGCACAATTCACTATACGGATTGCGTCCATCGCTTACTTCAGGAAAATCATAGCTTGTGGCTCCTGAAGTGATGCAGGGCAGCCCCTTAAAACGGCTGTGATCGTATAGATGGATATGGCCTGAAAAGTACATGCGGGCTTTACTGGCTAGTAAGGCGTGGAGCAATGGGCTTGGTTCCACGGCAGCCCTTGTCGTATCAACCCTAATGCTTGGTGAGGTAGAAAAATACAGTTCCGGGGACATAAAAATCGGATGATGGCCACAGACAAAAGCCGCTTCACCTTGTTCCCGGGCCTTAGCCAGTTCGGCTTTCAACCAAGTATATTGTGGCGTATCGTCAGTAAACAGACCCCGTTCCATGGTCTGGTCATACAGCATCGTGTCGAGTAAAATAAAACGATTACCACAACGCGAAAAGGCGGCATAGGGTAAGGCGTGCGGGGTAGCAAAGTGCTTGGCGATACCTAGTTGTTCGTAATCGTGATTGCCGGGAATAGCATGCAGTTCGCATTGTGCTAGTAGCGGCGCTAATAGTTTGTTGCAGCGTTCCCACTGGGCGAGATCTGTAGCATTATTAACTAGGTCGCCTAGGACAATACACAAATCGGGTTGTAGAGAACGGGCAACCTGTATAATATTCTGGGTAATTTCATTTTGTTGTTGCATATCGCCAAACAACACAACAGAAAGTGATGGCATAATAGAGTTGTCGCGTGTTAGTTGATTTATGATCTTATTGGGAGATAGCGTCCCGTGATCTAAACGAGTTTCCGGTGCTCAATGTTGATGTTGCTCTTCGCTCTGATCGCACGATGAAAGCGAAGACCGGCTTGAGTCGGGCCGAGTTTCAACACCTATGTCCGGGCTTTGGCCAAGCACTGAGTGAGCAGATGCAGTCGCGTCGGACTGACCGTCAATGCCAACCGGGTGGCGGGGGGGGAAATACCGCTTAGATCGGATCGAAGTCAAGCTGTTTTTCATCCTGATGTATGTCAAATGCTATCCGACCTTCGACGTGGCCAGCGTGCTCTATCAAGTGCATCGGTCTCGGCTCCATCGTTGGGTACAAACCTGGTTGCCGGTCTTAGAGCAGGCTTTGGGCTATGAAGTGGTGTTACCCGAGCGTCGGATTGATCAGGTCGAGACCTTTTTCACCAGCATTCCTCAAGTCAAAGACCTGTGGCTCAATGGCACAGAGTGTCCGATTCGGCATCCGCAGGGCACAGGTAGGTAAAAGTCCCATTATAGCAGTAGGAAAAACGCCACACCTATAACAATCTGCTGCTGACCGATCGCCACTGACGGGTCTTGGCCTTTAGTCCAACCCAGCCCTATCGGACACCACACCTCCAATATGGAAGACCAACTCATGTTGGTCGCCTGCGGGCTAGGGAATTTTCACCTCAAATGCACCGCCTAAAAAAACAATGCGTGGATCAGCATCGGTTGATTATTATCACGCGACAACTCTAATAAGGCTCCTTACGATAAACGGTGGGTTTCAAGATACAGTGCGGCCATATGAGGGGCAAAGAAAAAAGATGCACATACGCATACTCTGGAGGATAGGATGGGCAAGGTAAAAATCGTTTTGATTGGCGGTGGTAGTTATAGTTGGGGGCCTGCGGTTATTGGTAATATTCTTAATAATACCTATCTCAACGGTAGTCAGGTGGTACTTCACGACTTGGATGAAGAGGCGCTGGAGATGACGTATCGCTTGGCCTTGCAGTCTGTCGAAGCAACTAAATCCATCATACAATTCAGTCGTACAATGGTGTTGGAAGAAGCACTCGATGGCGCCGATTATGTTGTGGTTACTATTTCAACCGGTGGTCTGCCGGCAATGCGCTTTGATTTGGAAATTCCGGCTCGCTTTGGGATTTGTCAGACCGTTGGTGATACCGTTGGCCCGGGAGGGGCATTACGGACCTTGCGTAATGTGCCCGTATTTTTGCATTTGGGTCGTACTATGGAACGCTACTGCCCGCAGGCCTGGATGTTAAATTGTTCTAATCCATTGTCAACGCTGACGCGCGTGGTCAATAAAGAAACAAGTATTCGTGCTATTGGACTATGTCATGGGGTAGTGGGGCAGGTACGTCTTTTGGCGGAATTTTTTGAGCGTCCACTCGCCGCATGTAGTTATGTGAATACCGGCATAGATCATTGTGCCTGGCTTACTCAACTTAGCCTAGATGGCTGCCAGGTAAGTGATTTATTGCTGGAAAAAGGAATTGACCGCTGGTTGGCTTTAGCGCCAACAGAGGCTGCTGCCGATACGGTTTTTGGGGCGCTTTATGGGACTCGTTGTGGACTGCAACTATGGCGTTTGCTGGGGGCCTTACCTGGCATTGGAGATCGTCACCTGGTTGAGTTTTTTCCCGGCTTTTTACACGGTGAAGAGCAAGTACAGCATTTTGGTCTTAAGCCTACGTCTATTGAGATGCGGCAAGAGGGCCGGAGCAAGGCACGGCAGCGTCTGGTTGAGCGCTTGGCCCAAGCGACAAGCCAAACACCAACAGAGGGTAGCGATAATGTAGCGGGCTGGATTGCGGCATTGGCCGGGGGGCCACCTGTTGAAGATAATCTCAATGCCCCTAATTTGGGGCAAATCCCCCAGTTGCCGCTAGACGCGGTAGTAGAAACCCGTGGTATCTTGGATGCCGGCGGTTATCATCCCTTAACCAGCCCGCTGCCGCCGGCCCTTGAAGCGCTAGTAAGGCCGCATGTATTGCGGCAGGAAATGCTAGTAGGTGCTGCTGTCGATGGCAATGTGGCTGATGTGCTTGCGGCGCTATGCAGCGATCCACTGCTGCGCCAACCAGAGCAGTCCGCCCCCTTGCTAAAACAGATGCTGCAAGCTACGCAGCAGTGGTTGCCGCAATTTTCTTAAACGGACCCGTCTGCCTAGGCGATCATGGCATGGCGTTCAAAAGGGTTCTTCTATGATTGTATGGCGCGCGTGCCGTTTATTGTGCGGGGGCCGGGGATACTGCCTTGGGCCCGTACTAACAGCCTGGTTAGCGCTTTGGATATAGTGCCGCTGTTTTATCAAACGTGTCAACTGGAGCCACCGCTCGGTTTGCAAGGACAAAATGTAAGGGATTTATTGGATGATCCCACTGCGGCGCTACGGCATCAGGTTTTCAGTGAAATGATGGGACGCACCATGGTGCGGGAGCAGCGCTATAAATATGCTTATTATGCCAGCGGCGAGGCCGAATTATACGATCTGCAAGAAAATTCAAACGAACTAGTAAATCTTGCCGGACAAAAAATATGGCCAGCATAGAAACACGTATGCGGGCTTATCTGCTAGCGCATGGCTTTGAAATCAACGCGCTTTAGCCGCGACCGTAGCACAGCCACAGGCATCCCTATGGGGTGGCGTTGGAAGAAGCCTATGTGCAGCAGCAGCGTCTCTGATATTGGTTAATGTTAGGACCTATATGCCAAAAACACGTGCGGCATTTTCGCCCAGGATCAGGGCCCGGTCACTAGCCGATAAATCGGCCTGAGTGCGCACAATTTCCAGCGATTGCTGATAGGTTAAAAAACGTTCTACCGGAGGCCAGTCACTACCCCATAAAATGCGGTCGGCGCCCAGGCCTTCAACAAGCTGATAAAAAAAGGTTAGTGCTTGTGGGCAAGCCAAATTCCAGGGTGTTTCGGCTGCTGCATAAAATGCCGATGCTTTAACAAATAAATTGGCATAGACCGCACCTGCCATCAGGCCCCCATAGCTGGCATCGTCCAGATCAAGCGAACCCGGTAAACCCATATGATTGATCACAAAGCGTACCTGCGGATAGCGCTGTAGTAATTCCAGCAAAACCGGATAATTAGCGGGCTGAAGCTGCAGGTTACAGACCAGGCGGGTTGCTTGATATGCTTCCCATAGGGGAATACAGGGCTCGTCCAATAGCCAGTTAAGATCCGTCATCTTAGGGTAATAGCTGGTACCTACCGCACCTAGATCTGCACGGGCCCGCAAAACCAGCTCAGCGGCATTGGCCTGATTCATTGGTACATCGGTCAGTGTTGCCAAGCGGTCGGGATGATCTTTGACCCACTGCGCACATTCCTGATTATTACCGGCCGAAGTGGGGGCTACCACCGGCAGCATAATGGTTTTGTCGACGCCACACGCATCCATGTGGTGCAGGAGACGGTCAATGCGTCCGGCATCTTCAAAAGGGGCAATTAGGATAAAGTAGGGCAGGCTGTGAACGTGGGCATCGATAACGGGCATAGAGAAGCTCTCCTAGGTATAGGAATTATAAAGGGCCTTGTAGGACGTCGGGTCAAGCGATATGGGCGTCTGATCGCCCTCGCTTCAGCTTCCAGGGTTCCAAGTATATGACCCGCAACGGCGGGATGGTGATTGCTGGCGACGAAGACTATGCCCGCGATATCTGCAAGGCGGCGGTCTGTGGGTATCGCATCCTGTGCCAGAGCGGGTTCGACGAGCGCTAGGACTGGAGTTATCAGCGCCATGGCTATATCGATGCGCTGGGAGCGACGATTCGCTACTTCGCAGGTTCGAACTCGATCGCATCGCCGACGGTGTAGGCGACCGCGCGTACCCAATCCCCAGCGCTCCATCCCTGCGGTGGGCTTGCGAGCTCGACGACAGTGCGATCCATGTCGGGGTTGGCGGCGTCGACGATGGGTTGCCACGTGCCGTCTGATGCCCTTTCGAGACGGGTTGAATGCAAATAGCCGGTGCGGGTCGGCAGGAAGAAGTCGAGTTCGACCTCGGACCCGCACACTGCGGCGATCCGCGCCTTTCCCAGTATCGAAGATAGGTCGAGTGTCAGTCGGTGGCTGCTCTCGGCGAGTGCGGCGACGGCGACGACGCGGTAGTTGCGGCCGGTCGACGGTATCCGCACCCGATCCCCCGTGGCGATTTGGCTGAGGCCTGTCACCTCGACAGTGGAGGTATCGCGATCGAGGGCGGTGATGGTAGCGATCTGCCGGGCGCGGGGGAAGTGGTTGCGGCGCGTGCGGGTTTGCACTGCAGCAGCACCGGTGGAGCACCACTCGCCATCGATGCATACTGCGATACCGCCACTCAATTCGGTGCCGTCGGCATAGCGGGTCGGTTCCCGGGATTGCGGGTGCCAGTAGAGGGTGAGTTCGCGTCCGGCGCGCGTCTCTATTCGGACTCCGATGGCATCGGGATCTGAAGCGGGAACGGCTTCGGCGCGGGACAGCGTTGCTGGCCCCAGCCGTGGTTCGAACACTAGATCGAAACAACTCGTCTCTTCGCTTTCGCGCCGCCAGAGCAGGGTGCGGTAGGTGTAGCCCGATTGGTCCGGTGTGCCCATCGCCGCAGTGGCGCGTGCCGTTAGCGCGCCATTGGGCGCGCGGAGCGCGTGGAGGTCGAGCTTGGCCGCCGGGTCGTGACAACTAGTCCAGGTGCCGCGCCAGGCACCGGTCGTCTTCAATTGGGCCGGCTGGTCCATATAGGCCAGCGCCGCGTGGTCGGGGTGGGCGAGTCGGTCGAGCTGGCCGCGTTCGACACCGGGTCCGGCGGCGGTGCCGGAGAGCTTCTCCGACTCGATGCCCTGCACGGCGAATTCTCCTTCCAAACCGCGGCAGATACGCCAGTGTTCGGCTCCTCCTGCGACGCGGGCCAGATCAATCAGTGCGACACCCTGGCCATCGGTTTCGACCAGGGCGATCAATCGGCGAAAATAGATCCCGGGCCGATACCAGCGCTGCTCTGCAGGGTTCCAGGCCCAACGCTCGGCTTCGACTTCGGCGACCTGCAATCCTTCGCTAGACAGGATCCGCACTAGTCGACCGCGCCCGGCGATCGCTTTGAGAAAAGGCTGAGGCGTGTCGAAGGGCAGTTCGAGCGGATGCAGGTCAGGGGCGACCGACCAGACTGAATTGTGTGTCGCCCAGTGTCCTTCCCAGCAGTGGACGCTGGCCCAGGACTGCGGATAGCCCAGATCGCTTATAAACGGGCGGTCGTAGGCGTAGAGCTGGACATCCAAAAGGTCCATATGGCGGTGGTAGGGTGCGTCGCCATAGACGATGCCGGCGGCGGCGCGCTCGGGCATTTCGCCGGTGCGCAGGATGGCGATGCCGACGCCGTCGAGTACGGTATTGCCCAAAGGTTTCTGTCGGGCCGATTCAACGAGAGGGTCATCGCCCAGATATTCGTCGGCCAGGGCTTTCGTCGCGGCGGGCAGGGGTTCGAGCGGTGGGCGATCATGCAGAGGCGTCTGCACGCCGCTGGAGCCTCCATCGCCGAAGTGGAAAGGGATTCGTCCCAGCAGTGCGAGCTCACCGGGGGCTTGGACGATGCGCCGTCCGCGGCTTGAATCCAGCAGCGAGGGGAAAAGGGCTTCGGGATAGGCTTGTGGGTGGCGCTGGCGCAACTGGCGCAGCTGATATTCGAGGGCGAAGAGTCCTCGGGTATGGGTATCGTTGTAGCCGCCGGTGGCTTCGGGCGGGGTGCCGCAGGGGAAGAAGTCATTGGTGCCAAAACCACGCAGTTTTTCGGGGCCGCGATCATAGAGCCATTCCAGTGCGTCCTGGGCATCGGGCCGGTCGAGTCCGCGGATCAGGGTCAGTGCTCCTTCGCTGACGCGCGGCAAGTTGCTGAGGCCGCCGCCGTCGAGCAGGCACTGTAGCAGCGAGGCGAGCATTTCTTCGATCAGGTAGACGGCATCCGCTGGTCGCGCGATCGCCAGACCCAACGCCTGTGCCCGGGCGACCAGCTCGTGGTCTTCTTTGAGCCAAGGCCAGAGCGTGTCGTAGGCCAGGGCTAGCGAGGCGCCGATGATCGGTATGTCGATGGCGTAGCGCAGCATACCCTTGCGGAACAGCGAGGCGATCGGGTTGGGGTCGCTGCTCCAATCGGGCTGGCCCCAGTCCCAGGCCGTTTCGACTTCTTGCGAGGGGCCGTGTCGAAACTGAGGGATCGCGGCTAGATTGAGGACCTCGCTGGCGTAGCGCAGGAGCATTATGCCCAGGCGCCGGGCTATTTGCGGTTCGAATTCCATTCGCAGTAGGGAGGTCAACTGATCGATAGGGCTGTTGTAGAGGTTGACCAGATCGCGGCGATAGGCGGCGGCAAAAAGAAAGAGATGTCCGTCGCGGTCGAAGTATCCGAAGCCATCATCGGCGTACTCGCCGCTCGAGAAATCGCCTGTCCGCAAGTCGTTGCTGGGAAAGGTGGCCCGGCAGTTGGGGCACTCCGAGCGCAAGTCGGCGGGGTGCAGGTTACGGACCCAGGGGTAGTAGCCGTGGTGAGCGAAAATGGCGGTGCCGCAGCCGGGACAGCCCTGGTGGACGTTGACGTAGTGGGCGCGGGGCCCCTCGGCTTCGGGAAGCTGGCGCCAGAGGGTTGCGTCGTCCTGCTCGAGCCACCAGCGCAGGGTCTCCATATTGACCTGGCGCACCGGCGTGTCCTGGAGCGTCTGTGCGCTCTTGGTCGAGTCCCAATCACATCCGAGCGGCCACCGGCGCGGCCACTCGGCCCCGTTGTAGCGGTTGCACTGGCGCAGCTCCTGCAGGGTGCGGACCTGGACGACGAGTGCATCGCTCTGACCGCTGCATTCGGCGCTGAGGGTATAGTCGCCGCTTGTTTGCGGAGCCCGGAGATAGTACATGAAGGCGTCGTCGGATGGCGAGAAGCGGTGGTCGATCAGCTGGAAAGGGGCGAATTGGAGTTGGGGCTCGGGGCCTGGGGTCTGGACCGGCAGACGAAAGGAGCGGCCGGTCATCAGCAGACGCGGTGCCCAGCAGAGGCGGAGAGCAGTGCGTTTGAAATGGCTCAATGGTCTTCGGTCCCGGAGCGGGTTCTGAAAACGCAATTCGCCTCGATCGTAGCAGCCTTCGCTATCGCCCCGAGGTGCAGGGCGCGATCAGGGGGGAGAGCCAGGCTGTTGAAAGGTGAGTTACGCATGATACTTAAGATAGCGTTACACGCGCCGAGCTCATAGGATTAATAGCCGGAGTTTTTGCAGTCGTAGGTTCAAAATCATAAATCAGGAATCGTAATATTTTTTTGCGTTGCTTACTGCCACTGCACTCATCATTAGCCAACTGTTTCATTGTATAAACGCTGCGGATCAGACGCGGCTATGAGCCGTCATTTGCTTCCGGCTGGTTGTGTGCTCTGTTATCCCACGGTTGCGTCATCAGGGCAAACACGAGCGCATGAACTGGGCGATATGCTCAATAGCCTCGTAGCTTTCGGGAAGTTCGCGGACCTGAAACACATGGACCATGCCCGGCCAGACCTCGAGCTTCACTTCAACTCCATCAGATCGAGCTTTGGCCGCAACACGGACACTATCGTCACGAAGCATCTCATGCTCACCGACCTGGATCAGCAGGGGCGGGATGCCGGTGTAGGTAGCAAATACTGGCGAGGCGAGTGGATTGCGGGGATCGGCCTCCCCAAGGTAAAGCTCCGCAAAGACGGGCATGGACCGAGCACTACAGATGGGATCCTCTTCTGATCGTATGGAATCGCTGGCCAACGTCAAATCGGTACAGGCCGACAGGGGAATACCCGCTGTTGGCAGTGGCCGGCCGCGGTCTCGCAGCGCCAGCAGCGTCGCCAGGGTCAGGCCGCCACCGGCCGAATCCCCGGCAATGAAGGTTGCCGTAGCGGGCGCCGGTCCATACGGCCCGGATGCGATCATCCATTCGTGGGCGCAAATGCAATCATCAATGGAGGCTGGAAAGCGGTGCTCCGGCGCAAGCCGGTAGTCGATAAGGAGGACGGCGCACTGGGCTGCCGCCGAGATGTGGCCCGCCAGGGCAAGATAGTGTGCACCTGAACCGGATACAAAGCCGCCGCCGTGCAGATACAGAAGCCGAAGATCAGGGTCTGCGTCAGGGGCCACGACCCATTCACAGGGGATGCCATCAATCTGCGAGCGGATACATTTAATAACGCTGTTGGCAGGCGCTTGGCGTATTTCCATGCCTTTGCGCAGTGCGTCGAGGTCAAACTCGTTTCCTACGGCACCAAATGCCGGCCTCTTACGCAACTCCTGTAAGTATTCGCGACTTTCCTGTGAGGGCATTAAGGATCTCTCTCTATATATACGACTAATGAGACGGCACGGGATCAGCATGCCCTGCTACGGTCAATATACCCGTTTCCAGGCTTGGGTTGCTCACCATATACTTTTCCACCTCATCGCGCGTCAGTGGCGCCGGGTGCAGTCATGTTGTGTGTCGCGCGATCGCCTGTCGGCACGTCTGAGTTAGGGCCATGCCCGCAAGCAAATGTAGCTCTCTCTGCTCCAGGGATAGCAGTCTGTGGCCAACTCAACAAATTGAGAGTCGATCCGGCTGTCTTGCTATGTTGGCAACACGCTGTGTTGTCGACATGAATGCCAGTCCCTATATGGCCCAGTACTTCCAGAGATCTTCTGGAACATCATGCCGAAAGACCGGGTCGTCCCTATCCCTATGATCAAAACGGGCGATCAATGCGGTGCGTGGTGACGACCTCAGGTTGAGTGAGCCGTTGTGGAAGAGGAACGCATGCCAGAGGAGGAGATCTCCAGCCTTTGCCGTGAACTCAGTGCCGCCCGTCTTGGGATTGTCGCAGAAGACGTCCCAGGTGAATCCCTCGATATCTAGAAAGCTGCCGTCTAGATGCGATGGATACTCGAGGAAGTATCGGTGCGCAGCATGATGACTATTCGGCCAATAGGTGAATGCACCACCTCGGGGCTCTACATCGTATAGGTACGCCGTCGCTCCAAGCATCAGCGGAAGCCATTGCCCCCCATATCCATCGATGTGGCCGGTCTGGGGTATTGTCCAGGTCTCATCCGGCTGTGGCCATTTGATCTTGGGTGTTCCATGGCCGTAGATAAACGCCCCGCCACCGAGTTGCTCCACGAAAGCGTGTAGGGTCGGATGGCGCCAGAATGCTGACTCGGGAGGATCGTATTCGTATCTATGAACACTTTTGTCGTCTTCAGGCCAAGTCTCAGGCGTCTCGAGGCTCGATCCCAATTTGTGCCAGATCTGATCTCGCCAATCATCGATAGATGCCTGATCGAACACATTCCGTAAGACGACATATCCATGGATCTTGAAGTGGTCAATCTGCTCAGCAGAGAGTAACGTAGTTGAGTCCACAGTATACTTTCCATATCAGGCCCGCTAAAGCCATGCGGGGGAGTTACAGTTGTTTTTAACTACGGTCAATAACGTCTTGGTAAGACGACGAATCTATCTCGTCACATAACTGGTGATTGTACTGCATCTGCGCAGTTCATCGCCCTGTATTCTGAGAGATACCGAATAGATTATGATTTTCTTTTCCTCGCAGCGTACAATAAAACGGCAACTAAAAACAGTTTTTAGATTGTTCTTAATTAGTGTTTGAAGTTCTTTCTCTAAGGAGAAATTTCGCGGTCTTAATTGTTTTTAATATTGTTTTCTCTAGGTGAAACAACGGCATTTAACATCCTCTTAAAAAAGAAGGCCAAAACATCGCATACACCGGTTTTTTTCATATAACGGTTTCACCATTTACGACCCGAGTATGCGGGGTGCCGAAGGCCCCGCAGCATAAATGGATGTGTCAGAAGAAGTAGGATCTTCGTTTTTGTGCAAATACGAAATCCTATATGAATTAACGCAGTGTTGAGCCGCGAACAGATTCACCAATTACTTTGGATCGACCGAACGAGAAAGGCGAATCACCGTCAACTCAGCATCAGCGTTCACCCGTCTGCAGCAAGACATGTTAGGCGCTTCTCCATTTCACACTCGGGATGTATTCCCAATAATTATAGCTCACGGCATGGCAGCGCGGTTGAGTCGTCACCGCTCTCAGTTTTGAAAAGCCAACATAGGAGCCGGACCACCGCTACCCAGAAGGTCAGCGCAGATCGGCGAAACAGCCTCGCCACTGTAGGCTCTTGTAAACGTGCGTGAGCTCTTCGCCCTTCGAGATGGGCTGCAGTGCAGTGACCTCGAAGGTGTCGTTTTCGAAGTCTCGGTGCATCTTCGTGTTCGGGGTCTCAGAGGAGTTGTAGAAGGTGGAGCACCCCGAGCCGATGGCCCATACCGTGCGATCCTCGCTCCAGGTGAACACGTAGGGGCTGGCAGTCGACGAACGATACCGCGCTCGACGATCTCTCCCTCACTCATGTCACAGGCGGCGAATGCTCCCGCGCCCTTGTCACTCGACGTTGCTACGAAGACCTTGTCACACTGAACCAATCCGTGCATGACTTCTCCTATTTCTTCTAATGGTTTTTGGCTTCACGACTTGGGCTCTTCCCGTTTAGGGTTGCCCAAGGCAAGTGCCGTGACAAAAGCCCATATGTCCGATAGGGCCAAGCCGCGTATAAGCCGGTGGTAGAGGCCGTGTGCCCCACACCGCGACTCACCATCATGGCACGGGTGTTAATTCTGATGCCTAGGTAATAAATCCATGTCACACCAAGTCCCTACCCGACAACGACCTTCTGCAACTCTTTCTCATCAAATTCGATGCCCAACCCCGGCCTTTCCGGCACCATGGCCATCCCGGCTTTAAATTCAAGCGGCTCCTTAAGCAGCACATTGCCACGAGAGCCTCCGACATCCGTGGCGTTGTGGATATTGCCGCCCTCCATAATCACCGCATTTGGCGTGGCAACGGCTAAATGAATGGAAGCTGCCACATAGGGCGGCAAGCCGGAGCTGACATGGGGCGACCAGAGAATGCCGAAAGTATCGGCCATATCGGCGATACGTTTGCATTCCGTGACGCCGCCGGCCCGGCCCACATCCGGATTAACCACGTCCGCTCCCCGCTCGGAAAAGAGGTCGCGGAATTGAAAACGATTAGACAGCGTCTCGCCGGCGCAAATTGCAGTATCAAGGGTCTCGGTCAATATTGGGTAGCTAGCCGTATCTTCTGGCATCAGCGCGTCTTCAAACCAACCGACATTCCCCAACTCGTCCAGTTTCCGGCCGACGCTGATCGCTTCGTGTAGCTTAAAAGCACCCAACGAATCAATCAACAATTGGCCCATAGCGCCCACCGCCTCAGATACTTTGATGACCCGCTCAAAATCTTCAGAGCCGACGCCCTTGGAAAACCCCATCTTGACCGCCGTGAAGCCTATTTCCATCGCCTCCAGAGCCTCTTCTGGGCTGCCGGCACCACTATAGGTCGGTATACTGTCGCGGTATTTCCCACCAAGCAATTGATACAGCGGTACGCCGACAAACTTTCCCAGAATATCCCACAACGCGATGTCTACGCCGGCGATGGATTCAGTGAAGAAACCGGTGGCATAGCCCCTGAGCCGTTGGCTGGAATACATTCTTTCCCACAGCGGACCAATGTTCCGGGCGTCCTGGCCAACGAGAATCGGTGCCAACAGGTCAGTAATCACCTTGGCGTGCACCGCCGGTGCGGTCGGCGCATGCGCTTCCCCCCAACCAATAAGGCCCTGATCTGTGGTGATCTTTACCAGGACAGTTTGGCTATGCCCTTTGGACCTGGAAGGGCTGGCGTGATCCAGTCGCTTCCCCACCCCCACCCGGTTATTCATAAAGCCGATCGGCGGCATCTCTATAAATTCATCCGACGGCAACATACTCATCGGCGTACGCGTGATTACGGGCTCAATCTTGGTGATTTCCAACGAGCCGATGCCGCGCGAACTATTTTCAATTTGCTCAGTAACTGACGGGGCAACCATTACACCTCCTGAGTTTGTATTTGTGCGATAGTCAACTGATTTTGACCGCATGGCCTCTAACGGGTTGCCGGTTTGCGACGCAGCGCATAATCGCGCTGTTATAGGTCGTTAAACGTTTTCTCTTCGAGCAATTAACTGTACAAAGCCAAGATTCCGACCAGCATCTATCTGAAGCATTTTCGCCTCACGGCTATATTCCTCACTATTTCCACGTAAACCCTGTTCAACGAGTATCTGTTGCCATTGAAGCCAATGCTTCCAACTTGACTTAACGCCTCGGTCAACCAGGCTACATTCGGTCCCATTTCAGTTTCCAACATCCATTTAAGGTCATAATGGGAGGAACGAGGAAATGCTTCTAAGCGAAGTTGAGACCCGAGTGAATCATCTGTAGATGCCATATGCTCCACTGTTTCTTTTTAATGACCTATAACGGGTCGCCGACTTGCGAACTCGCGCTGTTATGTGAAGAAGAACATTAGTTTAGTGTACATTATA
>Ga0315339_1001304_pt1 | contig 23008 bp, 22 predicted proteins | sample ASW17metaG_FD_204514 | JGI IMG/M metagenome (GOLD analysis project Ga0315339, IMG submission 204514) | Ammonia-oxidizing marine archaeal communities from Pacific Ocean, United States - ASW #17 | ecosystem: Environmental > Aquatic > Marine > Oceanic | place: USA: California | collected 2016-12-05
GTGTTATCAAAAGAACAATCATCAACAACAATTACCTGATCATTTTTTTTTAACTGATCTAAAATAGAGTAAAGTTGTTTTTCAATATACATCGCCCCATTATAAGAAGCCATACAGACAGAGATTTTCAAAATTTAATCCTTAACTCAGTATTTAATTAATATTATTATTCTTTGCAACAAGAGTCCAGTGCCAACAATAGTTTCTAATAATTGGTATAGACAAAATAAGGCCATCAATAAATATAATTATTTTCTGCAACCAAATGGGTAAGTCTATTAATTTATCTTGAGGTAATTTACTATTAATTATTGAAAGTATCGTATGAATAAAACCGTGAATAAGCCAAATTCTGTCAAGTCTCTCTAATTTTAAATCAGATTTATTTAAAAAATTCTTAAAGTCTTTGTGAGTAAATCCTTCAGTTTCTGAATCACCAATAGAAACATCTGAATGTTTAGATTTAGTATATTTATCAATCATTAATAAATTTTTCAAGAATCTAATAATTGGATAAATTGAAAAATAAGGCCAACAATTTGGTTCAAAACCTACAATAAGAATGCCTTCTGATTTAAGAGCCCTTCTAGCCTCTTTAAAAAAATTAATTGGTGAGGGTAAATGGTGTAGAGCGCCTACTATCATTATTGCATCTAAACTACTATCTTTACATGGAATAGTTTCTGCATCAGAAACTACATAAACAGAATTAGAATTAGTGTTATTTTTTGCAAGCCTTACCATTTCAAAAGAAATATCACTTTGGATAAGGGTAAAATCTAAAGAGTTTAATTTAGTAGCATCTTGCCCATCCCCTGAGCCTACTTCAAGTACGGTAGCATTTTCTTTAAGCTCTAAAAATAATTTTAAATATTTTTCATGGTAAAAAGTAACTCTATATGAATCTGTCATATTAATCTCAGAGTAATGATGAGCCTCATGATTATGATACTCAGCTTCAAGTTGTTTAAATTTATCGAGCTTAGTAGGAAGAAGTATTGGAATTCCGTCCTTAATTGGATAAGAATTTTTACATGCAGAACATAATAGTTTTAATGAGCTTGATTTAATTAAATCATTTTTACATTCAGGGCATACTAAAAAATTTAGTTGATTTATCACTTGAAAATTCCCTAAAATAAATTTTTATAAAAAAAACGACTACTTTTTAAATCTAATAAATAAAATTCTGAATTTTTATGCAAAATTTTAAAAATTGAAAAATATTGATACAAAATAAAATTTAAAAGATAACCAGGAAACTTAGCAATAAAATAATTAACAATAGAATATGGTGAGAATAAATCCTTGAAATATTTATTATATTCATTAATTGAATACGATCCCCGTGCCCTATAAAGAATTAGAGTGAGCAGACTTTTTGAGAAATCTTTTTTACAGACTTTTAATTTAGCGTGATTAGATAATTTATTGAATGACCAGATTAAATTAGGCCAAACAACAAGAGAGAAATAGAAACTTTGCTCCGACCATGATGCATTACCATATCTAATTGAAATTAATGGTTGGGCAATAACTAAAATATTATTTTGAAAAGATTTTTGAAAAATTACACCGACATGTAGAAATCGGGTTCCAAAATAATCATTTTTATTTCTAGCATCCCAAATTGACTTTTTAATAACAACTCCTCCAAAGAAAGATAAATAATCAGCCGTATCAATAAAAAAATTTTCAAAATCTTTATTTACATAAGAACGATCAGTTATAATTTTTAAAAACCTTGGTCTTAAAATTTTAGTTAAATTTTTATCTTTAATTTCAGAATTTAAGATAACCATATCAGGCAATGAAGATAAATTACTTAAAAGAATATCAATGGCTCCTGGTTTAACAATATCATCATCTGAAAAGAGCCAGCAATATATTCCTTTCGCTTTAGTAACTGTTAATTCAAGATCATGATCAAAATCACCTTTCTCATGAAGCTTAGTATATTTAATATATGAATAATTTTCTAAATAAAATTGAATAACCTCTTTAGTATTGTCAGTTGAGCCTCCATCAAAAATAATTATCTCAATATCATTCTTTACCTGGGAAGTAATGCTATTAAGCGTCTCAGCAATAAAATCACCTCGATTTAACGTAGGTATACATATTGATAAAATTGGTTGTTTATTCATTTTTTTAATTCATACAATTCATAATTATTTTTGAGATTCTTCTAGTAGATGATTTTTTTAAGTCCTTAGTAGAAGCATCATATTTATAAATTAATTTTTTTAAGGAGCTCTTAATTGATGAATTGCTTAAAGATTGTTTACTTGTAAAAAATTTACCATTAAAGGACTTAAAAATTTTATACATTTCACTTTCACTTTTGGGTCGAAAATGAGATATTTCATTTATATATTCACTAAAAATCCAACCAGGAAATATTGGAGAAATTATGACTTTGTCAGCAATTAATGCATCTATCGTTGTTGTTGAGCCGAATGATAAGAATGCATCTGAAATATGAATTAATTCCCTAATATCAGATTTGGAGTCTGCATAAATAATTTTATTAGGTGACTCCTTGATATACTTTTTAGTCTCGTTAATACTTTCGAATGGATGTGGCTTTACAATTAAAACAATATTTGGACAGCTTAGTACTGATTTAAATATTGCTTCTTTCATTGAATTTAAAATATCAGGTCTAACATAGTTACTATGATGTTTGTCATTAAAAGTTGAAGCTAAAACAAAAACAGATTTATTTGATGGGATTTTAAGTTCTTTTCTTTTTTTCTCAACAAGCGTTTTACTGAGTGAATATTTAAAATCATGTCGAGGTGAACCAGTAATAATAATTTTGTTTTTAGATACTCCATAAGTCAACAGAAAATTTTTAGCTTTTTCACCCCATACTAAAACATAATCAGAGATTAAATATTGCCATTCAACCGATTCATTTCCTAATAGACCAAATTGAACGTCAATGGTAGTAATATTTAATGATCGGCAAAGAATTGTATAAACCCTAGATCTTGGGTCAGATACATCAGGTGAAATAAGAATTGATGGCGGAGATTTCTTTAGTATTTTTTTTGCAGTAATTACATGGAATAAAATATTTGGCAGATATATATCAAATAAATCATCAAACATAAAGTAGAAATATTTTTTTTTATTTTTATGTTCTAATGGAATTGAATATTCAATAAAGCTAGATTTATCAAATTGTTCTTTTAGGTTTATAAATAGGTTTTTTAATCGGGTATAATTTATCTTTGTTTCTTTATCCCAAACAGCCCATGGATCTATAAAGGATGAAGACTGCGCTAAATCAAAACTATTATAATCTTGTCCAATTGTTACTTTATCTTCTTTTTGAAGTAAGTGGTCTTTGCTAATTGGCATTAAGACATCACGATATAAATGTTTAGAAAAAGCAAGAAACATAATTGGTTTATATTTTAATTTTTTAAGATTATCTATTTGTTCATTTTTATTTATTTTAAAATTAAAATAACTCTTCCATTGAGATAAATGAAATCTGATAATATTTATTTTTCTTATTAATAATTGCGTTAGAGGCTGAGGGTAAATCTTATCTGAGCCAAGTATATTGTTTACGTGACGATGAGATAATTCTGCAGAATATAACTCCCAGTAGTCTACTCCCTCAATAGTCAGAAATTCAGAAAGACTTTTATTGTTAATCTTAGAATTACCAAGCTGCTTAACTAATTTAGATGACTTATTTATATTTTCAAAATAATTAATTGGTACGTTATTATTTTTCATTATTTTTTTTATGCTCTTTCAAATCATGATCCACCATGTTTTTGATTAATTTCTCGAATGTCATACTTGGTGACCAATTTAATATTCTTTTAACTTTTCTAATATCGCCAACTAAAGTTACCGACTCATTAGGACGACCAATATTTAAATCTTCCTTCACATATAACTTATAATCTAAGTCTAAATGAGAGAAAGCTATTTCACATATGTCTCTTATAGTATGTGTCTTTCCTGAAGCAATTACATAGTCATCTGGGTTATCGGCTTGAAGCATTAGCCACATAGCTTTAACATAATCTCCTGCATAACCCCAATCTCTTGTTGTATCTAAATCTCCTAATTTTAATTCTTTTCTTAAACCTAGTTTAATCTCCGCAGCAGCAGCAGATATTTTTCTAGAAACAAAATTATGGCCTCTTCTCGGACTTTCATGATTAAATAAAATTGCTGACGTAAGAAATAAATTATACTGATTACGGTATCTAGATATCATATTGTCTGCATGTAGTTTAGCTTCTCCGTAAGGACTTCTAGGCATTTTTAAAGTAGTTTCCGACTGGGGACTTTCTAAAGATTCGCCAAATATCTCCCTGCTAGAAGCCTGACAAAATCTAATATTTTTATCTACATGCCTTATAGCCTCTAATATTTTATGTACTAACCCGGCATTAATTTCACTAATATCTTCTGGATTAAGGTACATGCCATCACCAGAAGTTAAAGCAGCAAAATTATATATTTCATTTGGACAATATTTCTTTAAAATTCTAATAAAGCTTTCTTGTGTAAATGATTCATATTCAACTAGCTCTATAGTCTCTATCAATTTTTTGGGGAGTTTCTCTATAGTCTGTTTCTTACTTCTGGTTAATCCAATAACAATATATTTTTTAGAGCATAACAGCTCTGCTAAATATCTACCATCTTGGCCAGATATACCGGTTATTAAAGCTTTTTTCATTTGAATTTTATTCAATTACTTAGATTTTCGAGCAACTATAACCCTTTCAAACCCTTTAACTAATCCAATCTTACAAAGGAAGTAATCTATACCAATAACTATCCTTGCTGCTGAATAGCGAAAGAAATCAGGGCCACACAACCTCATACAGGGCAGCCCACAAAAAGCATTATTTTGTTTAAAATAAAGCACTTCGTATTTATCATAAAATACCTCTTCAATATCTTCTACTGCGCTATGCTTTAATTCCTCCATTGGGCTAAATATTTCTTGTCTCAATGGCTCTTTACCTCTCATAACGTTAAAAAGCTTTATTAACTTTTGTTTATAAGTCAAAGTATGGACTGGTAATATAAATTCAAAGAAGTATTCTAGCCATGGTTCAATCCATCCCCTCTCCATATCATCCATAGTGGCGATTATTCCGCCTGGTTTTAGTGCCCGATATGCTTTAGCTAAAAATTTATTTGCATCAGGCATATGATGAAAAGCAGACCAGCCAGATATTGCATCATATTTGTTGACACCAAGATCTATTTCACTTACATCCTTATTATAATAATTAATTTTTCCAAAGCCTTTTTTGTAAGGATTGTCTTTTAAAGTCTTTTTAGCAAGAGCAATAGCTTTACTCGAAAGATCATAAGCATCAACAACCTGACCATTACGAGCTAATTCAAGTGCTAGCCATCCAGCACCACATCCTAGATCTAAAACTCTACCTCCTTTTTTATGAGCCACTAGCTCAATATATTTATCACGAGCTTTACCGTTGAGTAAATTTGTCATATATGGATCAGTTACATGAAATTTTTCTCCGTTCTTAGGTATATATTTGGTAGCCCTCCTAATATCAACTTCTTGACAAATAACTTTATCTTTTGAGTCTCTAATATTTGCAACTCTATCAAAAAATTTAGCCTCTCCTTTTTTTGCAATTTCAACCTCTTTATTCTTCATATTTATTTATAACTCCTTTTGGTTTGTATAATTATTTTTTAAATTTATTTGTAAAAATCTTAGCAACTTCATCGGCTACCCAAATACTATGGTCAATCTTGCTTGAAAAAATTTCAATATAATCATCGGTGTTTGTTATCAGAGAAGGTCGCGCATCTGTATCATCTCTTCTTGGAAGAACCATTCTTGGCCCTTCAAGAAAATCAATAAGTTTAGAATTTTTTAGTGCGGGTATGAAATTTTTACATTGATCAATCATCGTATTAAAGTATTCTTCTTTATCCAATTTGCTTAAAGGAGAAATTTTCTTTGACAGCCATTCTAAATTTAATTTAGTGTTAACCTCAGAATCTATAACTGATAAATTAACATGGTACAAAAGAAATTTATTAGTCTTCCCAAAAGGCAAAATAGTGAAAAATGGTCCATCCATAATTGTAATTCCAATCTTATCAATATCTAATTCAATTATTGGAACAGCCGTATATTCATATTGTCTTTCGGGAACCAAAATGCCTAGTTGTTCAGTTAAGTAATTACTTGCCCCATATGTTGCGTTAATAACCACATCTGCTTCAACCTCTTCTTTAGAACTAGCTTTTAAAGTAAAAAAATCATCACTTTTACATATTTCTTCAACTCTTGATTTTAAAGAAATATCAATATCATTTTTTTTAATATTTTCTTTAACTATGTCACGAAGTATTTCACAATCATATACAACTTCCTTGCACGAAATACCTCTTTCTGCTCCTTCAAGCTTTATTGGTAAATCCCTGCTGTTAATATATTTAAAAGGAATCCCTAGTTTTTTACAAAAAACCAAATATTCGTCAATATCTGTAAGCGAATTATTATTAGAAATAAAATAAGTATTTAAAAAATTAGATTGGATACATTCCTTATACTTATTTCTAAATAAATCGAACCCTCTGATTGATTGGATTCCAGTCTCAATATCACGGGGATAATGAAAGCCTAAATGCAAACGATTTTGATTATTCATTGAAGCGCCTAAAAGAATATCATCGTTAGCCTCAAAGACTTTAACTGAAAGTCCCATATTAGAAGCTTTTAAAGCAATTTCTGCACCGAATATACCGCATCCAATTACTACAATATTAACTGTTTGTTTCATCTATAAATGCAATATTAGAGCGTAAAACCATCATCGATGATTAGATTTTGACCAGTTATAAATTTAGAAGAATCAGATAAAAGAAAGATAAGTGTATTTGCTACATCATGAGGATCTAGCATTCCCTTTTCTGAACAAAAAGAATTGTATGCAGAAATAAATGATTCAGGCTGGTTATCTAGAATGCCGCCAGGACTTAAACAATTAACCCTTATATTGTCTTTTTTAAAGTATTGTGCAAAGTATTTTGTCAGCTGAATAATGGAAGCCTTGATTGCGGTATATTCAACAGGTGCTATCATTTCCGTATTTTTATACAATTCAAAACGTGGTGCTAAAGTCCCATATATAGAGCCAATATTTACAATATTTCCACCGTTATGATTTTTAAAGAAAACTCCAAACTGTTGAGATGTTAAAAAATAACCGCCCACATGAGCTGATATATTTTCAGAAAAGTCCTTATAAGATACATCTTCCATTTGCTTTCCATAATTCTTATTCTTTGGATATGCATTATTAACAAGGCAATCTATTCCACTATGTCTTTTTGAAACATCTTTAATTAAAGAATTGATTGATGAATTATTAGTGATATCCATATTTCGAGCATAAAAATGGTCTGGGTATTTAATTTTCATTTCGCCAATAAAATCTTCAGCTAATGAGATATTAATATCAGTCAAGATAGCTATTCCGCCATTGGCTAAAATTTCTCTTATACATGCTTTACCTAGCAGCCCTGCTCCACCAGTAATTACAATAACTTTGTTATTTAAAATCAAAATTCTTACCCCACTATTTTCTTAAAATAATTAATTGTTTCTTTCAATCCATCATCTAGACTTACTGAAGGCTCCCAACTAAGGTCTGCTTTTGCTTTAGTAAGGTCAGGCTGTCTTTGCCTAGGATCGTCTGATGGCAATGGCTTAAATATAAGTTTAGATTTTGAGCCAGTAAGTTTTAAAACTTTTTCTGCTAATTCAATCATAGTAAATTCTGAATTATTTCCAAGATTGATGGGACCATTGATGTCTGAGGATGAATTCATAAATTTAGTAATTCCATCAATAAGATCATCAACGTAACAAAAGCTTCGTGTTTGCTCCCCTTTACCATAAATAGTTATGTCTTCACCTGTCAGTGCTTGAACTATAAAATTACTTACAACTCTTCCATCGAAAGGATTCATTTTCGGACCGTATGTGTTAAAAATACGTGCCACTTTGATTTCTAAATTGTATTGTCGATAATAATCAAAAAATAGTGTCTCAGCACACCGCTTACCTTCGTCATAACAACTTCTTAAACCAATTGGATTAACACGACCCCAATAATCCTCAGTTTGTGGATGGACCTCAGGATCACCATAAATCTCAGAAGTTGATGCCTGGAAAATTTTTGCATTAGTTCGTTTTGCAAGTCCCAACATATTAATTGCTCCATGAACACATGTTTTAGTTGTCTGAGCAGGGTCTTTTTGATAGTGGATTGGGCTTGCTGGACAAGCCAAATTGTAAATCTGATCTACTTCAACATAAATAGGTTCAGTAATCTCATGCCTAGTAGCTTCAAAAAAAGGATTCTTTAATAGTTCTTTAATATTTTCTTTTGAACCAGTGGAGTAATTATCTATGCATAAAACATCATAGTTATTATTTAACAATCTCTCACATAAATGTGACCCCAAAAATCCTGCTCCACCTGTAACTAACACTCTAGTTTTCATATTTTTTCTTATACTTATTAAAATTTATAATGATCTAATTTTTCTTCTTCGTGTATCTTGTAAGCATCCAATCCAATAGTTTTTTCTCCGGGTCTAGGATAAATATATGCAGATACATGATCCAAGAAACCTATTCTAGTTCCAGCTTTAAAAATTCTAAATGCTAAATCAACGTCCCACACTTTATTCCAATTCTTTCTCCAGCAATCGACATTGTATTGCAGTCGCCCTAAGTAAGACCTAAAAACCCATGTTTGCACGCCTCCTATTTTTGGCCCTTTAGGAGTTTTTTTATAATCTTTAATAAAATATTCACTTAAAGCTTGATTACCATCGATAATTTTCTTCTTACCAAAACGCACCTCCTCGTACATAGATGAAACAAATTCAAAATTATTTTTAATCGCAAAAGATAATAATTTTTCAATATGATCATTAGCCCATATATCATCATCGTCTATTCTAGCTATCCATTCACCTTTCGCCATTAGCATTGCTTTATTGGCTGGAATAGCTCCACCAACAAGCCAATGATTCTCTACAATTTGATAGTAATTTCTCTTTCTTTTAGGGAGATTATAAAAGCGAATTCTTGGATCATTTATTCTCAAAACGAACTCTTCAGTTTTATCAGTACAATTATCACCAACAATTACGACTTCTATATTTTTATAAGTTTGAGATAGTGCTGATTTAATAGATCTAGTAATCAAAATTGAATCTCTATTATAAGTTGGAATACATACACTGACTAAAGGCTCAGTATTTGATTTGAAGTATTTATCTTTATATTTAAATCGATAAAATATAAGCATCATTGGTTCAAATATAAAAAATTTAAAGCTATTGAAATTACTAATAAAATAGTTTTTTATTTTAAGGGAATTAGGCAGAATATCATCTGACATGCTGCCCTCCGTTTAAATCAATACATGCGCCATTTAAATGAGCCCAATGATCTTGGCATAAATCGAAAACTACCTGGGATAAATCTTCAATATTTAAAAATTTATTTGATGCAATTTCGACTTTATGTGAAGCCCTTACTGAGCTAGACATGTTTTTAAACATAGTGCTTCCCTCAATTAATCCAGGAGCTATATTATTAATTCTTACCCCTTTAGGTAAATGAGGAATTATTGATTTAACAAATGAATTTAATGCTCCCTTAGAAGCTGAATAGATTGGATCATAGCTACCTTTGTGGCCAGAAATTGAAGAAAACATTAAAATAGAAGAATTTTTTTTAAAGATCTTGAATAATCGATGAAGCAATTTTATTTGGCCAGTAAAATTTACTGCCATAACTTTATCTATATCAATGTCGCTATATTTAGTAAATTTTTTACCTGGTAAAATTGAAGAAAGAAATATTGCGACATCAATTCTATTTGTAATTCCAAACAATTGTTTCGTAAACTTATCAATTGACTTATCATTTTCTAAGTCTAAATGCATAGGTTTTAAATTTTCTCCTGATAAATTTACCTTATTACTTTTATCGCTATAAGTTGTAATTACATAATTACCATTATCAATAAATTTTTTGATTATGGCTGGGCCAATACTTGAATTGCCACCAATAATTAATATTTTTTTCATATCATTGAGCTACCTTAAGGCTTCACCGCTTATTGATGCTCCAATAATTGCGATTAATTTTTTATTTAAAGACTTTTGTGTTCTATTTTCAATCCATGAAATTATTTCTCTAGAGTATCTTGGTGCGCATATAACCAATAAACTTAATTCACTAATTTCTGAAATGCAGTTCTTAGGCTCTTTTACCAATATCCCTTCAAGTTTTAAATGATTTCTTCTTCTTGGATCCGAATCAACAACTATTATATTTTCTGATAATTTAAATTCATCAATTAATGACCTCAATAAGTCAGTTACTCCCCATAAAATAATTTTCTTATTTTTACTAGCTAAGGTAGTTATATTTTTTCTTACTTTATTAATTAATTTTTTATTATTTTCTATTTGGTTAATTCCACCCTTAATACATGCAAGAGCATCAACATACTCATATTTTCCATTTTGGTATCCCTTAGAAGAATTTTTTATTTTTTTAAAGATAGCCGTTATACCAAAAGGTCGGCTACAATTATGTTCTATATCAACCAAACTGAAGCCAACTTGCTCTGCAATTGACGCTAAAGAGTGAGCTGAAAAATGATTTACATGTTCAAACTCTTGCAATAGCAAGTTTCTTGGATATTTTTTTAGGTCAGGTACTTCACAAATCATAAAACCCCTGTCTTTCAATGCTCTATGGCAATCTAATAAAAAGTTTTTAACTTCCAAAACATGCTCCAAAACATCGTAATGTGCAATTACATCGGCAAAATTACTTGGGAGGCTCTTAATGCTTTTAATTTCTGCATTAGCGTCATCAGAAATATCAACCACAATACATTTAGAGAATAATTTACTACATTTACTATGAAATTCATCTGGATTATCGCCGCCAATCTCAACAAAAATACCCTTGTTCGATTTATATTTCTTTATTGTATTAATTCTAATATCTATTGAGTATGGGAGACTTATATCTTTATAACCAACTAAACCATCTGCGTAATATTTCTTAAGTAATTCTTTATTAGGAGCAGGTGATGAAAAACAAAACCCACATGTCTTACAAATAGCAATATTTACCGGAAATTTCCATATTTTTTTTGCTCCGGCCATTTTTGATGAAGACGAATAAGCTGGTTTAAGGGTTTTTCCATTACAAGACTCACAACTTCTTTCTGATGTTTCAATATTAATAATTTCTTGTTTATTTAACTGCATTTTTTTTTCCTGAATCTATAATAAGCTCTGCTATTTTAAAATCTAAATCTATATCAATATCAATTGATCTCTCAATCGGAATATGAACACTTCTAACTCTACCTTCAAATAAATGGTTATGATTCATAATAAATTTTGCATCTAAAACATACGCAACCGTAGTCATATCAAACATAATTGGTGCATCTTGTCTGCGGCTAATTCCACCCTTAGTGTTTAAAACTAGATTTACTTCGCCATTAGGTTTTTTTTCAACCATATTGAAGTATGGATTCCTATGAGCATCTGTTACTGTTACAACGGCATCAGGCTTGTATTTCTCAAACTCATCTAAACAATCCTCTAAATCTAAAGGGGATCTAAGCGGTGAAGTAGTTGGAATTGAAATAATTGCATCGTTAGTTACAGGTGACTCATTATTAAGATAATTGACTGCATGTTTCCATGATAGAAATTCAGGGCTATCGTCTTCACATATGTTGGGTGGTCTCATTAAAATTTCAGCTCCAAATTTTAATGCTACTTTAGCAATTTCTTCTGAATCTGTAGATACAATAATACGGTTAATTCTTTTAATAGATTTTGCTTGGTCTATAGAATAGGCCAATAAAGGCTTTCCATCCAAAGGTAAGATATTTTTATCAGGGAGCCCTTTAGACCCACCTCTAGCAAATATAAATGCTGCAATATTTTTCATAATTTATTATACCAAGTTGATGGTGATATTTTTTTTGGATGATTCCTTAGCTGCTTCAATGATTTTTAACGTTTTTAAACCATCATCAATAGATATTATTGGCCGTTTGTCATGAATAATACATTCTACTAAATGCTTAATTTCGCATTTATATGAATCATTATAATCATTTTCAAATCCACTTTTTTTACTCCATGTACCATCTTTGTAATAAGACTTTATTTCGTTATTTAGACCATTCCAAGAAATAGTGCCTTTATCGCCTATAACAGTACACATCCTAATAGGATCGTGTCTTACAAAATCCATATTGACAGATGCAATAATTTTTTTGTGGTTATCCAGACTAACTCCTAATAAAAGATGAGCAGTATCTTCAACATCTATTTCAAGATTGCTTTGTTTTGATAGCTTTGCGTAAACCCAATCTATCTCACCAAAAATCCATCTTAAATAGTCAATTTCGTGACTCAACTCTAATAAAACCCCACCTCCTAATTTTGATTGGGCTGATACAGTACTTCTATAATCTTGTGCTGGTCTCCAGCTCGGCAAATATTTTCCTACGTCCAGTCTAATAGAAAAAATTGAGCCGATTGAATTACTCGAAATTAATTCTTTAAAATTTTGAAGTGAATTAAGAAATCTTAAGTTGTAACCAATTAAAACTTTTGCATTTGATTTTTTACTTAATTCAATAAAGTTGTCAATATTATCTAGCGAAGAAGCTATCGGTTTTTCAATCAATAAGTTAATTTCATTTTCTAAAAGTATAGTTGCAGCCTTTATGTGGTGAGATGCTGGATTAGAGATAATTGCAAACTGTGGTGCAAAATTAATTGCGTCATCATATTTTAAAAAAGAGCCATTTGATAATTCTGGTACTTCATCAGATTTAGTGTGTCGAAAAATTCTAATATCTGCATTTGGAAATATCTCCCTACAAGATTTCAAATGTCTTTTCCCAATATTTCCAAGACCAACAATTAAAATTCGATCAATCATAAGTATTTACAATGTCTTTATAGCAATCAATTGCATCAAGATCCCAAATAGGTAATGGAACGCCAGATTCAATCAATTTATTTCGTGCACTTTTTAAACCATCGCCAATGAAATTAAATAAGTGCGCAGTCGCTACAGCATCGACGCTTGGATTTTTAAACCCTTCGAATAACCTATTAGAATTATCAGCCCCACCAGCAATAATTAAAGGTTTATGAAAGTTTTTTGGTAGTAAACTAATTAAATTAAAATCATACCCATCTCCAGTTCCATCATTATCAATAGAATTTAAATAGAGCTCACCAATTGGGCTTTGCATTAAATTATTAAATATCTCTGTTAATGATGCATTTACTATTTCACTTCCAGATTTTTTTACAACTTGGTAGCCATGTTCTGATGACTTTTTAACGTCGACAGAAGCTATGATAGATTGATTACCAAACTCCTTAGAAAGATTAACTAAAAAATCACTTTTTGCAAAAAGGCTACTATTTATAATTACTTTATCAGCACCTGATCTAAGTAGTATTTTTGCATTACTTATAGAGTGGACTCCCCCACCTGATGCGATAGGGACAAAACATTTATATGAAATAGTTTTTAATGTATCAATAAATTGTTTTGTTTGTTTTTCATTTCTACTTACATCTAGAATAATTAATTCATCGATAAAGAAAGAAATATGTGAAAAATCATAATTTGAAATCAACCAATTTAAATCACCAACTCTCTGTAAGCGAAAATTTCTACTCAACATAAAATAGCCATCACAATATAACAAAATAAAAATAAGTCTTTTTTTTAACATAAAAAATTTTTCAATAGAGCAAGTCCGTTAGTTTGACTTTTTTCAGGATGAAATTGTGTTGCAAATATATTTTCTTTTTCATATGCAGCTAGAAAAACTTCACCGTTAACAGCTGTTGCTTCAATTCCATTTCCATCACTTAGCATTCTGTAGGAGTGAACAAAGTAGAAATCTGATTGATCTGCAAGGTCTTTAAATAATATTGAATTAGTTCCAGACTTAACTGAATTAAAGCCAATATGTGGAATTTTATAAATTTTTTGATTAGATTCCTTAAATTTTTCTACTGTTTTTGGAATTAAGCCAAGTCCATCTGTTTCTCCGTCTTCACTGCTTTTAGTACCCATCAGTTGCATTCCTAAACATATGCCTAGAATCTTGCTTTTATTTTTTAGGGTTGCATCAAGTATTGCTTTATCTAACTTACTATTACACAACGAAACCATTGCTTTTCTAAATGACCCTACTCCTGGTAAAACTAGATATTTTGAATCTTTTATGACTGCATTATCATCAGTTATTATTACTGCGCATCCCAAGTATTCTAATGCGCTTTTTACAGACCAAATATTACCCATCCCATAATCAATAACAGTTACAGTTCGCTTCATCTTATTACAAACCTAGGTTTCCATCTTCCATTAGATTTTTCAAAGATATCTTTATTTGCATACTTATCAATAACAACATCAAATTCTTTTATAGTCATTTGGTAGTAATTTAGATAGGTGTCAATAAATTCCTCTGGGTATTGACCATCGTAAAGTTTAACTAAATTCACACCTTGAGCCCTATCCATTGCCCCTCTTCTTATTTCAATAGACGCATCTTGATTAGCTCTACCAAAACCATACTTTAAATACATTAAATAAGTATGGAGTGCATATAATGCTTGATCATTTTGAGAGTAATTTGTGAAGGTACCCTCACTCGTATAATCAGATTCAAGCAAACCACAAAACTCTTTTGCTACCAAATAGTTTCTATAAGGATCCCAGTTCTCAAAATATGACCAGTGTGTAAAATCAATGGGATTGTTTTTCATTTCTTCATCATTTGGAAATTCAAAGAAATATAACTCTTGCTTACTTAACCCAGATTTTTCTAAAACTTTTCTGAATCCCCCTTCAAGATAAACTTTCTTTTGGTATTTTATATCGTAAATTGGGGTTGTTTCTGTTTCGTCTGTTCCACCATATTCAATTTCACCATCTTCACCATAAAAAATAAGGTTAATACCAAAATTCATAGCTACCCTTATGACTGCAGTGTGAATAGCAATCAACCATCCATAGTAAGGAAATCCCATCTCAATAAACCCAGTTTTATTTAGCTGACGCATTGATTCATATGGAGCATTTATTGAAATATGGGAAAAACCTGAATCAGTAAAGGCCTTTAAATTTTTCTCTCCAATTTCTAGCGGTAGTGGCGGTGTTACTGTTACAGCAAGGGGGTTCATACCGTATTTAGTTTTCAAATTATGCGCAACATAAGAGCCATCCTTACCCCCACTGCAAGGCACAATGCAATCAAATTTATTAGCTTTGTGCTTATGCTTGTTTATTAAGTTGGAAAGTTCAATACCTCGCTTGTCCCAATCAAGAACTTTCTTTTTTTCCATCCATCTACATGCATTACACCAACCTCGATCATCAAAAGTAATTCTATTCCTAGTTGACATTGATAGGCAGTTTGAACACCAAGATAATTCATCTAATTTCATAAAATCTCCATATGATTTAACTTATTTAAGCTTTTATAGTTCACTTAAAAATATTTGGGCTATATGATCAATCTCATCGGAGCTTAAATTTGGCGATGAAGGAAGATTAATTGCAGAAGAGCCTAAAAATGAAGAAATTGGATATTCACTGCCATCAGAATATTTTTTATAAACTGGCATTTTATGTAAAGGATAAAACCCTGGTCTTGCATCGATTCCCCTATCACTTAACACTTTTAATAATTTATTCCTTTTTTGCTCTGTAAATTCTTTTACTACAAGAGTATATAGCCAGTAAGAATTTTCAGACCAGGTGTTATTTGGTAGTAATAATAACTGGCTATTTAACTTAAAATTTTTATCATACCTTTTAAAAACATTTTTTCTTTTTAACAAAAAATTATCTATTCTTTTAAGCTGACCAACACCAATGGCTGCCTGCATATTGGTCATTCTAAAATTAACACCAGCAAACTCATGCCAATATTTCTTTTTCGGACTCATTCCATGATCTCTCATAATTTTTGCTTTTTCTGCTATCTTTTTATCCTTAAAAACTACCATGCCACCTTCTCCAGTGGTAATAAGTTTATTGGCAAAAAAACTAAAGCAAGTTGCATCGCCATCATTCCCAATCAATCTTTTCTTGTAAGTTCCCCCAAGAGCTTCTGCGCAATCTTCTACAATATATAAATTATTATTTTTAGCGATTTTATTAATCTCATCAATATGGGCTGCTTGTCCATATAAATGGACTGGCATAATTGCCTTTGTATTTTTATTTATTACTTTCTCAATAGCACTTAGGCTTAACGTCCAAGTTTCAGGATCAACATCTACCAGTACTGGAGTCGCACCAACATGAATAATCGCATTTATTGAAGCTCCAAAAGTAAAATTTGGAACGATCACTTCGTCATTAGCCCCGATGCCAAGTGCTAACATACCAAGCTGTAAAGCTGTTGTACCACTTGAAACAGCAACAGAATGACCACCATTTAAATAGCGACTAAAACCATCCTCGAATTCTTTAATAAATCTTCCTTGGGATGATATCCAGCCGGTATTTGCACACTCTAATAAGTTGTTAATTTCTTCGTCACCGATATCAGGCTCCAATATTGGAAATTTTCTGACCCTTGAAGGAGTGGAAAAATCAACCACATTCATTTCATTATCCACCAAAGGGACGCATTTAATATTTTGATGAAATAGAGTCCAAATTTCACTTATCTGACAATTAAAAGGAAGATAATGTGGTTTTTTATTATAGAAATCTGAATTTTTTTCGATCATTTTAGGTAAAGGTGTTTCTTTTAAAATAACCCTTCTTGAATCACCATCTGAAAAAGAACCTATCAATTTTTTAGTGTCATTAATAAAGAAAATAATTCCTAATCCATTTAATTCTATAGCTTTAAGTGCCTCTTTATATTGTATAGGCAGCTCAACAAATAAATTATCAATACTTATTTTCATTTAATATTTAATTTTAATTCTGTAAGTTTTTTTTGATCTAATAATAAATTAAAGTCGGAGCTATAAACTTCAATACTAATATAATCAATTAAAGGGTTAAGGTAATTCCAAAACCAAGATTTAGAATTGAATGCTTGATTTGTATCAGATAAGCCATTGTTATCACTTAAATGATATCCACCAATTCTATTTTCACACATATGAAACATCTTCTCGGGATTAAAATTTAGTGAATTAGCAGACACTTTTAAATGAGCAACATCAATTAATAATTTTATATCTTCTGGCAGATTATTTAGCACTTCATTACACTCTTCAGGGGCGCACATTAATAAAGGATTACTTTTAAATTCTAAAGAATTATTATTTGATAAAACATTATTTTCAATCATAAGGGTAATGTCTGAATTTTTTGCAATTTCGTGCAAATTTTTTACTCTTGAAACAAATATTTCTTTAGATTTATCTCTATCGTATAAGTCTCTATCAACAATCTTTTTTCCAAGCTCATGAACTCCTGGGTCTAGTAAAAAACCAGCGTGAAAGCTATAATGATCAGATCCTAATATAGAACACCATTCAAGCGCTTTTACAACATGGTCGTAGCTTCTCATTCCCACTTCAGGATCTAGTGATCCTAAATTTAATACAAATGGTTTTTCAGGTGGTGGGAAATAATTGTGAATCTGAAAGTTAATTTTTGTAGATAAAATAAGTAGGTCATCAAGTAAGCTTTCTGAATGAAGACCTCCAGACAGTTCGATTTCATTTATTCCATAAGATAGTAACTCTTCCGAAAATTTAGAAGCATTTTTATTTTTTATTCCGCCTGTAGATATATAGATCATATTTATTTTATAAAATTATAATTTTATTATTTCGTCTTCTTGAAAGTCTTTTTTTGCTTTTTGTCCAATGACTTCATGCCATCTTATTGGTGAGATTCCTTTACCAGATCTTTTTGCAATAATATTAGAATTGCTAAAAAGCTCACCAGATTTAATAAATTTTGAGGCAACGATAAACTTTCTTGCAATGTTAATATTCTTTATTTCACTAGGTGATGGGGTTTTTTTTCCATCGCCTAGAGCTAGTTCAATTTTACGAATACCATCAATCATCAAAGTTAATTCATGAGGCTCTAGACTAGCCTTATGATCTGGTCCATCCATATTTCGATCTAGAGTGAAATGTTTTTCAATTACACTTGCGCCAAGAGCGACTGCTGAAATCGGCACAACAATGCCTTCAGTATGGTCTGAGTAACCGAATTTAAGATTAAATTTCTTACCAAGAGTCTTCATTGCTAATAAATTAACTTCATCAATTGGGCAAGGATATTCAGAGGTTGCATGTAAAACTGTAAGATCTTTATTAGTAACTCCTTCATTAAGCAATATTTCTACTGCGGTACTAACCTCTTCTAATGTAGACATACCAGTTGACAAAATGACTCTTTTTTTTAATCCTGCAATTTTTTTAAGGTATGGATAATTTGTTATTTCACCGCTAGGAATTTTAAAAATTGGCATTTTGAGACTATCTAATAAATCAATGCTTTCATGGTCGAATGGCGTAGATAGAAACATAATATTACTTTTATTACAATGCTCAATAAGTTCATAATGTGCATCATGATTCAGCTCAAGAGCTTTAATCATTTCATATTGAGATTCATTCTTTGTCGTATTTTTCTTTTGGTAATCTGCTTTTTGCATACCTTTACAAACTAAATTTTCAGCTTTAAAAGTCTGAAATTTAACAGCATCAGCCCCTGCAGAAAATGCAGCATCAACTAGTTTCTTAGCAATTTCAACTGAACCGTTATGATTTACACCAGCTTCAGCAATAATAAAAGTTTTCTTCATATAGTTCTATTTATATAATGATCCAGCTTTAATAAAATCATTTTTTTTTGTTACTGCAGAATCAACAATTGTTGCATTACTTCCAACAAAAGTGCCTTCTTTAATTATGCAGCTACCATTTACAATCGCACCTGTTGATATGTGGCAATTATTCTCAATAATTGCATCATGCTCAATAAGAGCATTTGTATTTATAATACAATTATGACCAACTAATACTTTTGAATTAATGAGGGCCCCATGCATAAATATTGACCCTTCATTTAAAATGCTATTTTTTGATATATAAGCTCTAGGGGAAATAATATTAGGGGTATCAAATCCAATCTTTTTAACTAACTCAAATAATTCAATTCTTTTTCTTACATTCTTTATTTGCCCAATAGTTATTAACACATGATTGAACTTCTTTTTTAAATTTTTTAAATTGCTATCATCCCCTAAAGATGGGTAACCTAAAGACTTACCATCATAATTTTTATCAACAATCCCAGCAATTTTATATACACCCTCTTGTTCAATCACATCTATACATGAAGCACAATGTCCACCACCACCAATAAGAATAATATTTTTTTTCATTTATTTATCAATATTTTATATTTTTTTTTCATTAATAATTTCATTAAATGAGCCACATCTTAGAACTTTGCCATCTTCAAGTTCGATTATTTGTGAACAATTTCTAAGCGTTGTAAGCCTATGGGCAATCATTAAGATTGTAATATCAGGGTTAAGATTAAAAATACTATTTATTACCTTAAGCTCAGTTTGATTATCTAAGGCACTCGTTGCCTCATCAAATATAATAACGTCTGTTTGTTTATAAAGTGCTCGAGCAATTCCAATACGCTGCCTTTGCCCACCTGAAAGTTTAACCCCTCTTTCCCCAACTAAAGTATTAAATTTCAAACTCCATGATTCAATAGTTTCAAAAATTTGAGCTTTTTTTGCACACTCATAAACCAACTTATGATCAATTTCAGCAAGTGGAATTCCAAAAGCAATATTTTCTAAAATTGTTGTATCTGCTAAAAAAATATTTTGAGGTACATGTGAAATATGCAGCTGCCAAGACCGATAATTTTTGGCTGTAATTAGATTATCATCAATATAAAGTTGGCCATCTTCTGGAATTATAAGTCCCATTATGATATCTATTAATGTACTTTTACCACTGCCAGTTGTTCCAATTAATCCGACTTTTTCTCCTTTGTTTATTCTACAACTAAACCCTTTTATGATCGATGGCCCATCTGGACTATAGCGAAAATCTAGATTTTGTAAGCTAATACAATTGTCAAATTTTATCAAAGAAGGTTGAGGAAGATTATAGTGTTCTGGTAAGGCTTGATTAAGATAAAATAAAATATCTTTAAGCAAGGCACTGCAGCCTATTATTGATGTCCAACTAGCATATATTTGTTGAAGTAAAGGTAATAATCTTTGTGCAGCAAGGGCAAAAATTCCAAGCAGAGGTATTGCATTACCTATCCCTTCTGAACTCATTGCTAGATAATAGGCTACTATAGCAATAATAGTTATTCCAAAAGCCTCCACAATAAAGCGTGGAGTTTGACCAATAATTGTTATGCCGGCCTGAGCTTTTCTCAAAGGTAAATCAACCTCTCTAAAAATTTTACAGTAGGCTTCTTGTGTGCCATCAATAATAACATCTCTAATACCTCCAAAACCCTCCTGTAATGACTGAATTAATTGATTTGATTTCTTACTAATATTTTCACTATCTATTAATAATTTTTTTCTTGTTAAAAATAAAATAAACCCATAAGTAGCACCAAACCCAAGTGTTGCAATAATTGCTACTAAAGTATTAATTGTCAAAAGAGCAATAAAAATTGCAATTAATATAATACTTGAACTTATAATCAATAAAATTGGTAAGATAACTTGTGTTACAACTAGTGCAGTTTTATGTGTTATTCCTGATATAAATTCACTACTATTCATTGAAACATGAGAAGAATATGGTAAATAAAGTGAGTGTCGATAAACAGAAATACTAATATCAGCGCCAATTGCATAAGCAAATCGAGTCTGGGTCCAAAGTAAAATTAATCTCATAATTCCCGAAAATATTGCTGCGATTATAAATATAAAAGTCATTGGAAATAATAGATCGGAAGGCTCAAGAATATCTAATTTATCAAATAATGGATGCAAAAATTGGATATCTAAAATTTTATCCGGCGCAGTCAGGGCTCCCAAAAAAGGTAAAACAGCTCCAATACTTATAATTTCGGCTACTGAGACAATGATAGTTAAAAATATTAAGGCTAATAACTGTCTCTTTCTTCTTTTGGGTATATGATCCCAAAAATTGTTTAAAAGAAAAAAATTAAATTCTTTTTTTATTTGCATTGAAAATTAATTGATACATTTATAATTTTATAACTTCAAACTGAGGTAGTGGAAAAATAAGAGTTCTTCCCTTCATTGATAATAGTGATAGAAAAAAATCTTTGAAATGCCAAGGTAAAATTAATAAATAATCAGGATTTCTTTTCAATACCTCTTCTTCTGACATTAGAGGAATTAAAGTACCAGGGGTATAAGAACTATATTTGTCTTCATTAATATCCCCAATTGCTTTCAGAAGAGTGCTGTCAATTCCACAGTATTGTAATAAAACATTTCCTTTAGTTGACGCGCCAAGGCCATAAACGCTTTCATTCTTTACCTTAGCCTCATTAAGAAATTTCATTAGTAATTTACAATTTTTATCAACATTTAATTTAAAGTTATTAAAAACATCTAAAGAATCAAGTCCAAGAACTAATTCATCATTACGAATCTTATCTAAATATTTTGTTTTTGGTTTGTAATGAGAATTTATTTTTGCTGCAGTAACTGAAAAGCTGCCACCATTTATATTATTAAATTCAACATCGATAACTTTAAGGTTCGCTCTTGATAGAATCCAATCGATTTGTTTTAATGAATAAAATTCTAAATGTTCATGACATATGGTATCAAATGAATTTGTTTTTAACATTTGTGGTAGATAGCTTTGTTCAAAAATCCATAATCCATCATCGGCTAATGAAATATCAATCTCTTTTGCAAAAAAAATTGGGTCCTCTAAGTCATAAAACATGGAGAAAGATGTAATAATCTTGGCCCTTTTAGCAGAAAATTTTGAAACAATTTCAGAGGAAAAGAAATCAGAAATCAAAGAAATTGAGTCAGGATAAAACGATTTAAATTTAATACCTGTTGGGTCAATTCCTAATAGTTTATATTTATTTTGTGGGTAAGCCTTAAGTGATGTTCCATCGTTGCTTCCAATATCAATGATTAAATCTTCATGTTTAAGTATGTTTAAATCTATTATTTTCTGTACTTTATCTCTTAAATGATTAACCATGCTTGAATTTAAACTGGAACGATAACCATAATTCATTCCATACATCTCATCCAAACTATAGCTTTGCTTTAATTGAACAAGGCCACAACTACTCTTTCCATAACACTTTACTAGCTCAATAGGTCCACTTGTAACTTTTTCTGATGGTGACTTAGGAAAAGTCCCTGTTAATGATTGCTGCCCTAATTTCATAATAGTTACTAAATTAGTGTTCTTACAAATACGGCATGATGAAATTAAATTATAAATATGAAGATCTCAGTTTAATAATTAGTTTTTTAAAATTTTGTTTGAAAAATACTATAAATTCTCTAAAGCATTTATTGCTTCCAGAATTGGATAATGATGGTTACCAATAAATAATCCATTTTTATCAAGATATTCTGCATTTTTTAAGTTGCCAGAAACTTCGTAATCAAAGAATTTTATAACTTCATTTTTGAGAAAATTACCAGTAACGATTGGTCTAATTTCAAATCCCAAATGATTTAACTTATTAACTAACTCTTTTCTTATGAGAGAGCTACCCGGCCTAATAATAATACTAAAACCAAACCAACTACTCATTCCAACTTCTTTTTGGATTAGTAAATCAGGATGGTTAGATAAAGTTTCTACAAATAATTTAGCATTTTTACGGCGCTCAGAAATAATCATAGGTAATTTTTTAACCTGTTCAACACCGAGT
>Ga0315339_1001305_pt1 | contig 22995 bp, 17 predicted proteins | sample ASW17metaG_FD_204514 | JGI IMG/M metagenome (GOLD analysis project Ga0315339, IMG submission 204514) | Ammonia-oxidizing marine archaeal communities from Pacific Ocean, United States - ASW #17 | ecosystem: Environmental > Aquatic > Marine > Oceanic | place: USA: California | collected 2016-12-05
GAATGCTTGGTCAGTGCCAAAACCAAGCTCATCCTGCTCTGCACGCCTTCCAACCCCACCGGCCAGGTCTACGACGAAGCACTGATGCGCGATTTGATACAATTTGCCCAGCGCCACGACCTGTGGGTGCTTTCCGATGAGATCTACGGCGACATCGTCTTCGACGAAAAACACCACAGCGCACTACCGCACGACGAGGATGGCCGCACGCTGATCGTCTCGGGCATGTCCAAAAGCTACGCGATGACCGGCTACCGCGTCGGCTTCACCCGCGCCAACCCCGACTATATCGAACTAGCCGCCAAATTGCAGGAGCCCTTCGTTTCCTGCGGCACCGGCTTTTCGCAACTGGCCTCGGCCGAGGCGCTCGACGGACCGCAGGAACCCGTCGCAGCAATGCGCGAGGCCTACCACCGCCGCCGCGATATAGCGGTAGAGGTCCTACGCGCATACGATCTCTACCGCTATACCCCCGGCGGCGCGATCTACCTGATGATCGATATATCCGCCTCCGGCATGGATTCGCAGGACTTCGCGATGAAACTATTAAACAAAAAGCGCGTCGCGGTCGCCCCCGGCAAAACGTTCGGCAAAATGTGCGAGGACCACATCCGCATCTCCATCGCCGCTTCCGACGAGCATATTCGCCGGGGCGTCACTGCGATCTGCGAGTTGGTACGGGAAGGCCAATGAAGCCCGCGCTGGTCCGCACACAACGACGCACCCCGAGCAAGATCATTAACATATCAAAGAGGCCTGGTCCGATGCGATAGTGGTGGATATCAGCGATGTCGAACTAAAAAACAGCCCCTGCAATATCAAGGTGTTGCAGGACGAGGATAATATCGCCGTCGTCGACCCGAAAAATGATCTCGCGACGCAAGCTCACCCCCTGGGACTGTGTTATCCGATTCTATTGATCAACGAACTGCTCAACTGCGACGGCTGACCCGCTCCGCAAGGGCTGCTACAACCACCGGCGGCCATCGACTACACACTGCCATATAATAGCCCGCCAACCATCTTATGGGTGAGCTGCCATTGGCGCCGTCGGCCCCGAGTGGTGTTGATAGCCCAGCGCGTGCGAACGCCACCTTTTGTCCACCACTACTTTCTGCGTATAAAACGGATCCTCCTGATCGCGAATATGCCGTTTGAGCATCTCCCGGTGCTCCAACAGCACCGCGCGATACGCAGGGTCGGCGGCCAAATTGACCATCTCGCCGCGATCCGTCTCCAGATCGTACAGCTCTTCCCCCCCGGTCGGATCGTCGGCCCCACCGCTGCCTTCGAGATAGCACGTATATTTGAAACGCGCGCTGCGGATCATGCGGCCAGGGCTTACCGTACACCCCCACTCCGAATACCACTCGGCAGCGACAAATTCCCGTTGCACTTCTTCCTTTTTGAGCAACGGCGCGAAACTCACGCCGGACAAACCATCCGGAACTTCGATCCCGGCGTATTCGCACAAGCCCGGAAACAGATCCAATAACGAGGTCAACGTCGCAACCCGCTGCCCGCCATTCGGCACACCCGGTCCGGCAACAACAAAGGGTACGCGCGCCATCTCTTCGTAAAACGAAACCTGTTTGGTCGCCATCTGATGCGACCCCATTGCGTCGCCGTGGTCGGCCATCAGGACGACCAGCGTATCGTCCAGCACGCCGCCTTCTTCCAACAGTCGCAATATTGTTCCGACGTGCTCATCCGCCATCTTCGCATAGTGCCGGAAAGCATCGATATAATAGCGCCAGTCCTCGTCGGTATAATGCGAGGTCTGACCGGCTCGATTGTGGCTGCAACAGATATAGCGGATCGGTAGCGGCAGACTATCCCAATCGACTACTTTATTATTGCTCGGAAGCTCTGGCAGGTTCTCCGGCGAAATGGCATGCGCAACCGGCGCGTCCAGACTGCTGTGCTCACCGATCCAACCACAGATATTGTGCGGATTCTGCAAATCCACAACCGCACAAAACGGATCGGGGAAACCGCCCTCGGCCCATTCGGCAAAGCGGTCCATCGCCCAGTTGTCTTTCCAGGTGTCATTGTTCTCCGGATATCCCACCGGCACATGTTCCGATTCTCGCGTGCCGTCCGGTACAATTTCAAACCCGCGCAAACCACCCGAGTCATGGCACTTGCCGAAGTGGATGGTATGGTAGCCCGCGTTCTTAAAACTCTCGCCGATCGTCGGCATATCTTCCGGCACCGACCCGTTCGGCAGAATATCCGGCCCCTGCACTTTTAAGCCATTGCAGAGCACGCCGGTATCGTGCGGGAAACGCCCCGTCCAAAAAGCAGCACGCGACGGTCCACACAACGGATAACTGGTGTACATATTCTCGAAGACTACTCCACGCCCGGCGAGGCGGTCGATATTGGGCGTATCGGCCCAGTCGCTCTCGCCATAGGCACCGACCGCGCGGGTCGACAGATGATCACTTACAATAACAACAATATTTGGCATCATTCCCCCTACCACTGGGCTCGAGTGAAGTGAATCGATTGCAGGCTGCCCATCTCGAGATTCCCATCCATGCAGCGGACGCCCACCTCATAACGCCCGGGAGAGGAAAATTCGATCAGACCGATCGGGAAAGTCTGGTAGTTGTGCGATGAATTTTGTTCGTTCTGAATGTGCTCGCCGCCTTTAATCCCCACGCCCCAAACCAACCGCCCCTCACCGGCATAGGTCAGATCGACCTGATAATCCCCGGGAACCAGTACGTCGACCTCCCACACTGCCTCGCCCTGCGCTTGCCATTGGTGCACCCTGGTCACTTGTTTCCATTCGCCGAACTTCTCCATCCACCGCACAGAATCTTTTGTCGCATCGTTCACCACTGCAAATTCGGCCTGTATCTCCGTGCGAAACTCCGGATCCAGCCCCCAAGTCGGGTCGGCTTGCGGTGCACGAGAAAGCTCGACTTCGATGATCGAGACCAATGTTTCCGGCGCCTTTGGCGGCAATTCGAAACGAATCCAACTCCGCTCTTTTTTCCAGCTGACACTCTCGCCCTCCTGGCCACGGAGCAATCGCGTAGCGACAATATCGCCTTTAAAGCCGGGCAGATAAAGCGTACTCGAAGCGGGCCAATGCAGCACCGACAGATAGAGCGTATTCCCCTTGCACGTGACATCCCCCCAAGGCAGGGCGTGTTGCCAGGGCGAGGCGTCGGCCGCATAGACCACTTGCGGATAGCGACTGATCCAAGCGCCGGCCGCCCGCAAGGTAAGCGCCGCCCGCAAGGGCACCGAACCATCTCCGCGGACCCCTAGGTTTAGCATATAGGTGCCGCCGCGCCCGACGCAGGCGATGAGTCGCCGCAGAATCTCTTGCGGCGATTTCCAATACTCGTCATACCAGGCATAAGCCCACGAATCATTGCTCGTGTCGACGCTTTCCCACATCCCGTGCACATTGCGCATTGGCACGTCCATATCTCCGAGTGTCTGATAGTCGCCCAGATCGTGCCCCGCCCGCCCCGAGACCAGTGCGTTGGGCTGATTTTTGCGGATCACGGCGATCAATTGCTCGACATATTCTTTCGGCATCTTGCCAGGCGTGTCAAACCATACGATTTCAATGGCCCCGTATTGGGTGGTGATCTCCTCGACCTGTGGCAGACACTTCTTTTTGAAGTAGTCGTCAAAACCCGCAGCTTGTCCCGCCGCGTCGGTCTCGGGCCCGCCACCGCCACCGGGAAAAGTCCAATCCTGGTTGTGCGAATAATAAAAACCGAAACCGATGCCGACTTTTTTGCACGCCGCGGCCAACTCTCGCATCGGGTCGCGGCCATAAGGCGTTGCGTCGACAATATTGAAATCATCGGCCTCAGAGCGATACATGGCGAATCCGTCGTGATGCTTGCTGGTGATCACGATGTATTTCATACCCGCGTCTTTGGCCAGTTGGGCTATTTCTTCGGCATCAAACCGTACGGGATTGAAAGAAGCAGCACGTTGTTTATAGTCGTCGACGGGAATCCCGGCCATGCGCGGGTGCATGATCCATTCGCCGATGCCGTAATAAGTTTTGCCGTCCACTTCGTTGGCCAGGTTCGAATAGGGGCCCCAGTGGATAAACATCGCGTAGTTGCCGTCGTTGAAGAGTTGGCCGCGATCGGCGTCCTCGGGCCGGAGCTTGACGATTTGCTCGCCCCACATCTGCTCCATGCCTTGTCCCGATTTTCTTTCCCTCATATTTTCCCCTTGGTTAACAGCTTCTACCCGCCCCGACCGAGGAGCCCGAGTCTCTATGGACGCACAGCTATTGCAACGAGGTTTCACACCCGAACCGTTAAAGCCGGCTCTGTACCACGAACTTGATCAAAACGGCTTTGCCGTTCTCGAAAATATCATCGGGCCAAAATGGCTAGAGCAATTGCGCCAGACCTTTGAAGAGCTTGTCGAAGAAGAAGGCGAAGAAGCCGGCGTCGAGGTCGCGCAGATGAAGGGCGTGCGCCGGCTCGCCGATTTGGTCAACAAGGGCGAGGCTTTCGACGCGGTATATGTGCAGCCGGCGCTGTTGACGGCTGCGCTTCACATCTTTCAGCGACCATTCAAACTGCATTCGCTCAACGGGCATGACCCGTTGGCCAACGACGGCTTACAAAGCCTACACGCCGACGGCGGCCAACCCGAAACCGCTGAGGGGCCTTTCCGCGTCGTCAACTCGATGTGGATGCTCGACGATTTCACCACAGAAAACGGTGCCACCCGCATCATCCCCGGTAGCCACCGCAAGCTCGGCAATATTAACGACTATATCGAGGATCGCATGGCCGACCACCCCGAGCAAGTCCACCTCCAGGGTACGGCCGGTTCGGTCGCCGTCTTCAACGGCAGCATCTGGCACAGTTCCTACATCAACCATTCGGGCCGGTTCCGTCGCACGCTACATTGCGCCTTTATCGCCCGCGAGTTCGACCAGCAAACCAACCAACGCGAGTATTTGCGCCCCGAAACCGCCGAACGCCTCTCGCCATTGGCCCGCTATATCCTCGACGTCGACTGAGCTTCAGATATACTTCCCATATTCGTCTTCGCCCCGCAAACGCTCCAACACCTCCTTGACCCGCTGCGCCTCATCCTTCTTGCAGATCAAGAGCGCGTCCTCCGTATCGACCACCACGAGATCCTCTACCCCGATCAACGCCACCACCTTGCCCGCCCGCCCGTAGACCGTCGAATTCGCGACATCAACCGTCACCACTTCGCCCGACAGCAAATTGCCCGTGTCGTCCACTGGCAAAACATCCGTCAACGCCGCCCAGGAGCCGATATCGCCCCAGTCGATATCCGCCTCGATCGTCGCCACCTTCTCGGCACGCTCGATAATCGCGTTGTCGACGGCAACAGCCTTTAGCGCTGGATACTCACGGGCGATCACCGCCGCTTCCTCCGCCGTGCCCACCGCCGCCTGAATTCGCATCAATCCCTCATGCATTTCAGGCTCAAAACGGGCAAAGAGTTCTAACACCGTGGCCGCCTTCCAGACGAACATATTGCTATTCCACAGGTATTGACCGTTTTCCACATATTCGGCCGCCGTTGCCGCATCGGGTTTTTCGGTGAAGGCCTCGACCTTGTAAACCGGTTGTCCCGCGACTTCTTCAAGGACTTCGCCCCGGCGAATATAGCCATAGCCGGTCTCTCCCCTCGTCGGCACCACGCCCAGGGTAAACAGATAGTCGGGATGGGCTTTTAACGCCTCATCGGCGACTTGCAGCAACCGACAGAATTCCTCGCCCCGGCCGATATAGTGATCCGACCCCAGACTCGCGACGACACACCCCGGATAACGCGCCTCCAATAGCGCGCACTCCAACCCGACGGCCGGCCCCGTATTGCGCAACGCCGGTTCAACGATCAACTGCTCAGCGGGCAACGCCGGCAATTGCTCGCCGACCAACCCCGCCATCTGCACTCCGGTCGAAACCCAAATATCCCCCGCCGCCGCGGTCGGCTCTATGCGGCAGACCGCATCCTGCAGCATCGTCTGCTCGCCGGCCATGGCGTGGAACTGCTTAGGTTTACTCTGGCGACTATAGGGCCAGAGCCGGGTGCCGATACCCCCGGCACGAATAACAAATTTCATCGATAAAATCCTCTTCTCAAGTGGGTACTGCAACGACCAGATATTCTAGTTTTTCATTCCCGAGTGGTGCGATCTCACAAACGCCCCCCGCAGTCACCAACGCCGTCGCGCCCGTACCCAACGCGTATTCACCTTCCCCGTCCCGCACTACGGCCCGGCCACCGACGAGGGTCAGCGCTAGAAACGACCCTTGGGCGGCATGCTCCGCCGAACCACTTTCCAGACCGCAGCCCTGCAATACAAAATGCTCCGACTCCACCAAGACCTGGCCTCGCAGATCAGGGCATGGCACGGGGCTTGGCAGTTGCTGGGAGAAATCAATCACCTCGAGCGCCTGTTCGATATGCAACTCACGCGGTTTGCCATCGAGCCCCGGTCGATCGTAGTCGTAGATCCGGAAGGTCAAGTCACTCGACTGCTGTACCTCGTAGATTACCACTCCTTCGCATAAGGCGTGCACCGTGCCCGGCGGCGAGAAGACTAAGTCGCCGCGTTCCACCGTATAAAAACGAATGACTTCGGCTACGCGATTATTTTTGACGGCAGCGGCAAAATCCTCACGCCCGACCCCTTCCTCAAGTCCATAGGCCACCCGCCCACCGTCCGAATGCAGTACATACCAGGCCTCCATCTTGCCCGGGTCCTGCAAGCCCTTAAGCTGCGCGTAGGCATCATCGGGATGCACCTGTATTGAGAGATCCTGCTGTGCGTCGAGCAACTTGATCAACAGGGGAAAGCGCCCGCCGTAGCGCGACCACACCTCGGCACCGACTAGGTCCGCGCGATATTCCTCCACCAGATCTTGCAGCGAGCACCCAGACAAGGGACCAACCGCCGCCCGACTCTCCCGCCCTTTGTAGGCGGAGAGTTCGAAGGTTTCTCCAATCGACACATCGCTCGGCAATTCTTTATCGTAAAGTTCGGCGAGTCGACGCCCTCCCCACACCATTTCGCGACAATAAGGTTCCAAGGGGATGATACCCGGTATTTTTCTTGCCATATATACAATATTTCCAATATTTTACAATAAAAAACTAAGTATTGAATTATAATTCATTGCATACTTGCAGTGATAAAAATCAATAATGCTTTATTGTTAGCGCCACAAATTATACAGAGCCCCAGTGACTCGCAAGCGTCGAACTAAATAGCCTCAGATGCGACCGAGATCCGCGACCGCTACGGCATATCCCTTATCTGCTTCACCACCAATTCCGACGCAGCGATGTACCTGCAAAATCCTTCAGCCTCAAAATGGTCGACCGGACCTTAGCCAAACCCTTATTATGTTTCAACAACTCAGCGCCGGATCGACCTGAAGTAAAGGGTATGCAGGTAGTTGTTTCCTTAGAATTTTCGCAGTATCATACAATTAAATGGAATCGTGTGAATACTACAATGCCCCGAGTTACCTACGGGCCATCAAGGAATCGCTATTCAGGACATCAAAAAAAGCGGAATCATTGAAGAACTGGCAGAATTGAAAAATCGCCTCGCCGACCTCACAGAAAAACAGCCCGATGAAGCAACTGAAACAACGCAAGCAACAGATTCTCTCCCCTCGCTCGACCCGCAACGAGATAGAAACTACAATTCAGTTTATCGGTGATTTTGGCTTGGTTAAGGCGAAAGGGCTCGACATATCCAACGGCGGAATTGGTTTTGAACTCGAAGAGGATATCCCCTTCGACATGGAATTTGAGGTAGACGGGGATTTACATCAGCATCGCGCCTATACGGTGTTGATGCAACGACTCAAGAATGGGTGCAGCCGTTTTGGTTTCCAATTTAAAACTGGTCCAACCTCCTCCTTGCTCTGGCTGTACAAGGAGTTGGACAGCGATTCACAGTAACCTGTATTACTCCACGACAGCTCCGATCGCGGCAATACCCTCTAACGCGACGGCATTACTTGGTTGCAACTCAAGTACCCGCCGATAGGCATCCGCCGCCGCCAAAGCCCGCCCCAACTGCTCATATGCACGCCCCAAATAGAGCCGAGTGTCGATATCATCAGGGCGCAGTTGTCCCGCCCTGACAAAATTCGCCAGCGCCTCATCCACACGCCCCAACCCCAATAGCGCCTCACCTGTCTTGAATCGAGCCGCGAACATATCTGGTTCAACCACTAAGACTTGTCGCAGATGCATTACGGCCTGCTCGTATTCCCCAACAGCTAGCAAAGCCTGACCCAGATTATATTGCGCTTCGAGAAAATGTGGCCGTACCACTAACGCCTGACGCAGCACGGCGATCGCTTCGGGTAGCAGCCGCAACCGATATAGCGAACTACCCAGATTATTGTGCGCCTGACTCATATTCGGATCCAATTCGAGCGCGCGGCGATAACTCAAAACCGCTTCTTCGAGTTTGCCGTCCGCCTGTAAAGCCAACGCAAGATTATTATGCGCGCGCGCATTGTCGGGCACCGCCTGTACCGCACTTTGCCACAAGGTCTTCTCGCTGCGATAATCGAGATTGCGCCGCGCTGTTATCCCTGCAAAAACCAATACCACAATAGACGCCAACGCCATCCCGAGCCATCGCAACTGCACCCCCCCCAATACTCGCTGCAACAAAAGCAACAGCCCCGTAACGAGCACCGGCAACAAAGCGGCCAGGGCCAGATACATCCGTCTTTCGGCCCCAACTTCAGTCGCAATCGGCAACAAACTAGATGTCGGCGCCAGAGTCAAAAAAACCAAAGCCATCGCCGTACCCACCAACCTATTCCGCCACAGGCCCCACAGTGTCAACGCACCCACCACTAACAGAACCAACGCCTCCGGCGCAACGACGAGCAACGACAGAGGTCGGATATAACCATAGTCGAGTGCTAGTGGATACGGCCAGAAGACCTTGCAGCCATAATCTGCGAGGACCCAACACTGATTGAGCAGATAATCCCAGACACCGATGTGCTCCAGCCCCGCCGAGTCACCGCGCCGACCGTGCCAAAGCAAGGCCGCCAACACCGCCCAGGAGACACAAAGCCCCATATAAAATGGCCATCGCCGCCGAACCAACTCAAGGCAATTTTTTTGTGCCAACGCACGATCGAGCATTAACGCTGCCAGTGGCGCGGTCACCATGCTCTCTTTTGCAGTCATCCCCGCCACACAACAACAGATCGCCGCCAACGCCCAACCCCATCCCTGCCGCAAAGAACAATAAAGCGTAGCGAGATAAAATAGGCCCATCAACGTCTCGGTCCGCACCACGATGTAATTGACGCATTCGCTGTGCAGTGGATGCACGAGCCACAATAATGCGCAAACGAAAGCCAGCCAGATATCCCCTAGCAGCAATCGCAACAAAGCCATATATAATGACCCGCACAGCAGATGTATTGCGATATTGACCGCGTGATAACCCCAAACGTGCAACCCCCCAAAGGTATAATTGAGCGCCAGGGTCAACCTCACCAGTGGACGGCCGTCGATCGATGAGTGCGGGACCGAGGACCAAGTTCCCCATTGCGAGCGGTCAAAAACGCGACGTAGATCGTCATTTTCAACAATAGAAGGCAGGTCGTCGTAAACGAATACCCCCTCCATACTATTCGCATAGACGAGCCACCCAACCGCCAGCAGCACCACCCAAGTCCATTGTCCGCGTATTATCATCATTCTCTAAATAAAAAATGGGAGGGCATATCGCGCCCCCCCGCTGTGTAAATTTCTTTTTGCAACTTAATTAGCGAAAAAATGACTCCGGTCTTAATAGCAATTCACGCGAAGTGGCCAACAGTGCCTCTTTTTGCGCCAGATCGGCAATAAGTGGTAGCTGAGCTACGCCGATCAACCTCCGCATAATCTCCATTCCAGCAAAGCGTAGGGCCAGTTCGCGGTTAAACGAAGCCGCGCCGCGATAACCCGCGAAGACCTCATCAAACAGTGTCGGCGATCGGCCAGCAAGCAGCAGATGCCCGATGAGAATACCTAGATCGAACTCCGCTGGACCGAAAAAACAGAATTCCGGATCAATAACCCAGATATTGTCGGAAGATGCTTCGCCGTGTCTAGCGGTATAACTCACCCAACTACCTGGATAGAAATCCCCGTGCAACAAACTCGGACCATTCTCCAGATAGCGCGCACCGAGCTCGGCCATAGCGCTCAAATATGCCACGTCGCCCTTAAGCTCTGCTGCCACAGCCGCAAGACCCGGAGTAATCGCGTCGAGGTCAAAGCCATTGTCATGGCGCAAGGGATAGCAATACAGGTGCTCGTGGTTAAGTTTGCGCATCTCGATATTTTCGAGACGCTGCCGCGTTTTTATATCGAATTCGGCGCCGTGTAATGCGGCCAACCACTGACACAGCCTATGCAAAGGGGTGAAGGACGCAAGACCGTCGTTATAGAGGTCAGTGAAATCCGCCGTTTCCCCCAAGTCTTCAAACAGCGCGACAAAATTTTGCTCGTCGCAACCGAGCAGACGAGGCATGCGCTCGGCGATCTCGCCAAAATGGGAAACGGCCTGGTAAAACTCAGCCTCCATCAGCACCCGATCTTCAGGGGCGGGAATAGAAGGATATTTCTCAACCCAGGGCCGAGACTGCTTAACGATAAAGGTGCGCAACTCGGTCGCCACGCGCAGTGTCAGGTTCATATTTCCCTCACCGGCGGGACTAAGCTGCTGCACCGACTCGCCGAGTTCAAGCCAAGCTCTTTCGCGCAGGTAGGCTTCAACCATTTGCGGTTGATCGATGTGCAAAAGGGTGTAATAGGTCTGTTTTTCCATACCAATCATAGAGTAAAACCGGCGGCCATTGCGGAACGTCGGCTGCGATGAAGGTTGCTCGAAGGTAGACGTATTATGTGCTGAACAAAATCGAGTTTATATAATTCGCGGCACTTATTGCACAAAGATTATTTTGCGATGCGCCTTCAGGCCACCCGTCTGCATTTCATAAATATAAAGCCCGGACCCTACGTGCCGCCTGCGCTGGTCACGGCCGTCCCATACGGCCGCCCGACCCGGTCCGTAATAATATCCCGCCGCCTGCGAGCCCAAGTCGACCCGGCGCACCTCTTGCCCCAAAACGTCGTAGATCCTTAACGCCACCCTACCACCCTCTACCAAGCGATAGGGGATTTGCACCGCGTTGTTAAACGGATTTGGATAGGCCGGGAACAGTATCGGCGCAGCCCTCGTGTCCTTTACACCTGCCCCTTCGGCCAATGTCAATAACAAAGCGCCTTGCCAGGTCCCGACCAACAACCGCGCCCCCACACCGCCCACGCCAAAACTCAAATCTTCGATCCCGCTGCCGACGTCCACCTCGCGCTCGAGTTGAAAACCAACCCGGTCCCACACCCAAATCTTCCCGTCCATCCCGCCGGCCGCCAACCATTTGCCGTCGACGCTAAACGAAACCGACTGCACCCACCCACCGCCTTCGCCCAATGCCCGCCCCTGCCCACCACGCCCCAAATTCCACACCCAAATCTGGCCATCGCGCCCGCCCGAGGCCAACCATTCGCCATCGGCACTGAACGAGACTGATTCGACCAGTCCCTCATGCCCCAATAACACAGATTCAATACGCTGCCTGCCCGTCCACAATACGACCTCGGCATTGGCCGTAGCCGCGGCGAGATGGCGACCATTATTGCTAAAAGCCACTGATTGTAAGCCTACTCCACTTTGCGACGTCAGTTCCTCGTCACGGCCGCCGTTCGAAAGATCCCAAATCACCAACCGACCGTCCGCACCGACCGAAGCCAATTGACCAACTTGACTAAAAGCCAACCCCGTAACCCGTCCTTGGTGCCCAGCAAAATAAGCTCGTTCTTTGCCATCTGATACCCCCCACACCTGCACCGAACCATCGCGCCCACCGACTGCCAACAGATCTCCATCTGCGTCAAAGGCCAAAGCCTCCGTATAGTCGGCTGTAAAAGTATGCAATAAGACCAGATCCCGGCCGTCGTAGACCCGAACCTCAGCCCCATCGGCTACCGCCAACCAGCGACTGTCCGAGGACATCGCCACCGCTCCCAAACTTTGCTCAATACGACCCACCAGTATTTGCTGTGCAGGGCTTTCGCCCGGCACGGGCAGCGCCACGCGCTGTAAGGGGCTGCGACCCTCGTTGCCCGCTGTATCAACAACCACCGTCTGCAACAGATAATCTGTGCCCGGCCAGGCAGCAGGCCAAATGCCCGCAAACTCACCTTCCATATCAACCAGCGGTATCTCCGCTATGGCCTCTGCCCCACCGTAGGCCGTAAAAACACGCACGTGCGCCAAACCAACCTCACCTCCTTCGAGAACGAGTTCGCCCGGCAACCAAAACCAGAGCCCGTCCTCTCGCGAACGAGCTTTAACCCCTATAACTCGCGGTGGCGTGCGGTCAATTCCCGGTGCCACTTCTACCTGTAGTGTATCCCGCCAGATAGTGAAACCACTGCTGACCTCGAGTTCAAAATTGAGTACCGCCCCCGATTCTAGCGCGCCGCTACCCAAGAACTCGGGACCAGCCACGCTGCGCTGGTCGTAGCGATTCGGACGGCGAAAAGAAAGCTTGCCGCCACCCAAGCGCTCGACGCCTGCAGTGAGCGAACGCAGGCGGAAATCTAGCCCCTGCAATAGCGCGGGGGAGACTAGGTCCAACAGCAATTCCAAATGAAAAATCTCCCCAGCCTGGACCTGCCCATCACCATTACCCATACTGTCGATCACAGTGACCGCCGCGACTTGCTGCCGGGTAGCGACCGCTTGCAACTCAACCTCCTCGCTCCACAACACTATCCAACCTTCGCCAAATTGCTCTTGTACTTCAATCCGCACGCTGGTCCGGTTGCTGCCAGCAAATTTTTCGAGCAGACGTAACTGGTTAGCCGCTTCTGTTAGGCGATAGCGCGTCGCCCCGTCAGATTCGACGCGTGAAATCGGATCGATAGTATAGATCGCTTCGGAACGGACCAATTCAACCAGCGAATCCGGGCCTGAGATAACCGTGCGCAAGGTGCCACTATCGCCCGGCGTTGCCAAATCGAATATTAATTCGGCCGTTTCGCCAACGACCAAAATGCCGTCCCGATTCTCGTCCAGTACCTGCACTTCGCTGACTATCACGACCGGGCTAACCGTGATGTCGGCCACCATCTGACCGCCGTCAAAGTGGATATTCTCAATGCGCACGCTTGACTTAAGATCTTCACTTAAAGCGGCGGGATTAGTCTCGGGTGTAAAATCGTGAAAAGCTATACCGTCGAAAGGATCCGTCTCGTCGCCCAAATTACCAGCAAAAGTACGATTGTATACTGCATCCCTAGACCAAAAATCCAGGTTGTCGCCCCCAGCCACCGACTCGCTTTGACCGCCGAGAGGGAAGCCCGCATCGAGAAACCGCCCATCGGCACATTCGAGATCTATTTTCCGCCGCGCATTCGCCCCACCGACATGCCAAATCAATAGCCCTTCCGCCGGAATATTGCGGTCGTAGAAATTGCTCGACCGCGTCCGGTATTCAAGCAGAAAGAACTCGCCATTGGGCATCGGCACCTGATACGCCTTGCCGCTGTCGCCGACCGGATCGATACGCAATTCCTGTTCGAGCTGGACTGGAGTCTGCAAAGCCACCCATCCCAAGCGCATCCGGCTCCAAGCACTAAGACTCGTCGGGCCATCGTCTCCTTGCCAACCCAAAGCGCCCCACCCCATCAAACCCCAATTGCCGATCCCAGCCGAATCGGCGGTTGGATCCTCTGAGCCACTGCGGATGAAACCGACATCAAAAAGATCTGGCAAACCGAGTAAGTGGCCGTACTCGTGGCAGACCGTGCCGGAGGTTTCGGCAAAGGTCCGTCCCTGCTGGATGGTCCCCGCCCTGATTTCAATCGGCCTACCGTCAGCCCCCCGATCGTCAGTCCTGTAGGGTTCGCTGCCCAAACTCGCAATCCCTGTCGCCCTGCCCAAGAGGAAATTCTGCGGTGTCGAAGATACGACAATAAAAACGCCGTCGACCAGCCCGTCGTCATCGCCCGAGTTTGGCACGCCATCGGGGCCTTCGTTATCAAAACGCGCGAAATTGATATCGCGGTCGGCCTGATTGAGGATCTCCCGGCTAAAGCGCGCGAAATCACCGAGTTCGTCGGAACCGGCCGCCAAATAATCGCGCCTCGCACCGAGCGAGGCATAACGCCTCGGCGCCACCTCGCCACTGATACGCAAGCGGGCAAAGGACATCTCGTCATAAAAATGACTAATACTGCCCTCCCGCTGTGGGTCGAAAAGCCCTGCAGCCCACGATGGCGCATTATTTTGTCCCGGATTCTCGTCACCGAAACGAGCAAAGATAACCACGGCCCCACGCGAGCCAATAGGCGTCGTTTGGATAGCGGATTCGATCAACTTCGCGGCACAGCGCAGTTCTGCATTAGCCAAGTTTGTAGCGCATAACGTCGTTCCCAGCAACCAACATAGACAGAAAGACCGCTTGTCAACGTTATTGTACATAACCAAAAGAGAGGCGAGAAAACGTAAAAGGTTCCAACGATTCACTGCAAGCGACGGATCTTAGCGAGATTGACACGTGCCTTGTCGTAGTTCGGATCTAGATCAAGCGCCCGTTGAAACCAGATGACCGCCTCCTCATACCGCCGCAAGGAACCTAGCACGGCGCCAAGGGTATTGTATAGGGATACGTCGCCGGGCGCTAATTGTGCAGCACGTTCGTAGTGGATAACTGCTTCGGCCAATGCGCCCTTTTCTTGCAGCATGCGGGCCAAGCGCTTGTGCCCTTCGTTCCATTCGGGCTTCGTCGCGACTACGATCCGGTATTCGGCCATAGCCCCCTCGAAATCAACCATAGCCTCTAAGGCCAAACCGAGATTGAAACGGGCTTTAAAAAAATCGGGTTGCTTTGCAATAATGCGCCGGTACTCGACAATAGCTCCACCCAGATCTCCCTGTTTTTCCAAAGCTATGCCCAAACTATTGCGCACCTCGGCCCACAATGGACTTTGCTGCAATATGTAACGGTAGACCGCCACTTCCTCGTTAGTAAGACCCTGGGCACCCAATGCCCGCGCTTTACTGATGTGAATCAAAAGTTGGTCGGGGAAAATCCGCAATGCGTTATCGTAGGCGGTGACCGCGTCCGCAAAACGCCCGACATCCGCCAATGCGTTGCCTAGTTGCGCATGCGCCCGCGGGTTGCCGGGTAAGGCGGCGACCGCCGAGGCCCATAAAACTACGGGATCGCGGTATTCGGCATTGCGGGCTATGGTCACCCACCCCAAGAACATTGCCGCGAGACACCCCACCACCGCACCACATAGCCCTGCCCGTTGTCCTGCCCAGCGCCCGAGAACATACCGCACGGCAAAGACCACGACCACCACCGCGCCCATCAAAGGCAAATACATTCGCCTTTCGGCGCCAACTGCGGTGACAATCGGCACAAAGCTCGATGTCGGCGCCAGCGCGATAAAGAAAAACGCCGCGGCGACCCCCAATGCCATCCCACGATATAACGCCCACAAACTTGCCACCAGCAACGCCACCAGTAATAGGGCCTCGGGCCACACATCACCCAGCGCCAAGTTTCGCACCTGCCCATAATCGAAATTCAGTACACTGGGCCACAGGGTTTTGAGCAGATAATCGCCGATTACTGCGCATTGATTCAACGCGTAATCCCACGGACTGACCCCCAGGTCGAATCCGATCGCACCGCCGTGCGGCCGCAACCAGAGTAAATAAGCGACCAACGGCCAGACCAGAGCCAACCCCCCATAAAGCACCCAGCGCCGCCGCAACGCCATCTTTAGGGAAGAAGTGACACAGGTCCGATCGTAGAGCAGAACGATCAACGGTAAGGTCGCCGCTGCTTCTTTGCACAATACGCTGCACATACAACAGACCACCGCCAGGCCGTACCACTGTTTGGGTCCCGCCATTCCCCTTTGCGCGCAATAGAACGACAACGTGTAAAACAACCCCATCAACAACCCGCTGCGTTGCGACACATAATCGACGCTCTCCGTATGCAGCGGATGCAGTAACCACAGCGACGCGCACATCATCGCGGGTCCTCGCCCGTATCCATAGCGATCCGTCACCTGCGATACGACACCGTAAAACGCCAGCCCGCACAAAATGTGTACCGCGATATTAAAAAGGTGGTAGCCCTCAACATGCCAATCACCGAGCGCGTAGTTGAGCGCCAGCGTAAAATTTGTCAGCGGACGACTGTGCAGCGGTAGAGTTCGTCCCCCGGACGGCCATCCCCATTCCGGCGGCCACAACTGCCGGATATCCTCGTTAAACTCTATGAAGGTCTCGTCGTCGTAGATAAACGGCCCGGACAGAGCATTTCCGTACGCCAAAGTGCCACAGACCATCAACAACAAAAACGGCATGTAATTCGACCGCAAAAAACACGCCCCCAACACCCGCTCCTCTTTGTTCAAATACCTACCTCCTCCACCCCGATCAAACTGGGTCCAAATGAAACATCCGACGACGTTGTGCCCTGTACACCGAAAAGGAATCCATTCATGCCCAATGCCAGCCCCAATTGACAATGTCCTTGGGCATGCTCTTGTTCGAACACGATAGCCTTCCGCAGGTCCACAATAACATCGAACACGCGATTAACCGCCAAATAGATCAGCCCCGAACGATAATGCGCACACCATCTCGGCGAATATTAAAGATAGCTGCGTAAAGAGTGTGACGGAGATGATTTGGCGAAGTATATTCACAACCCATATAAGTTACTGCGAGCATGACCATTTCGGCAATCTGTTAAAGGAGCCATCAATCCGTGATTGATTCTATCGACCTTTTCACCAGCGGAACCCAAGGCTACCACACCTTCCGGATCCCTGCTCTGACAACTACCCCGGCGGGCACCTTACTCGCTTTTTGCGAAGGACGCAAAAGCGGTAGCAGCGACAGCGGTGATATCGACATACTGCTGCGACGTAGCGAAGACGGAGGCCAGACCTGGAACGATATGCAACTAGTATGGGACGACGGGCCACATACCTGCGGCAACCCCTGCCCCGTCGTCGACCGGCGCACCGGCGCGATCTCATTGCTACTGACCCATAACCTCGGCCACGATGTCGAACGCGACATCATCGCCCGAACCAGCGAGAGCACTCGCACCGTCTGGCTGACGCGCAGCGAGGACAGGGGTCGAACTTGGAGCCCCCCCCGCGAAATTACCTCCACGTGCAAAGCCCCCACCTGGACCTGGTACGCCACCGGCCCGGGCGCCGGTATCCAATTAGTCGACGGGCGACTCGTCGTGCCCTGCGACCACATCGAAGCAGACAACCATAAATATTACTCGCACGTCCTACTCAGCGACGACGGCGGCCAACATTGGCGCCTCGGCGGCTCCACGCCCGAAGACCAGGTCAACGAGTGCGAAGTAGTCGAACTGCAAGACGGGCGCCTACTCCTCAACATGCGCAATTACGATCCCGATGTGCGCGCCCGCGCCATCTCATATAGCGAAGACGGCGGCGAGACCTGGTCCCCCCTAACGCGCGACCCGGTCCTAATCGAGCCTATCTGCCAGGCCAGCATCCGCCGAATCGGCGATTATCTGCTATTTTCCAACCCCGCCAGTAATAGCGCCCGCGAGAAGATGACCGTGCGACTCAGCCAGGACGAAGGCCAGACCTGGCCACACGCCCACACCCTGCATGCCGGTCCCGCCGCCTACTCCTGTCTCGCAGCTTTGCCCGACGGCCGGGCCGCCTGTCTCTACGAATGCGGCGAGGACCGAGCAAACGAACGCTTGACTCTGGCGCGTTTCTCGCCACAAGCCATTATAAACGCGCTGTAAGCTAGACCACATCCCCGACAAAAATTCACCCGATCTTCTGAGGTTTATGGAAGCAGTCAGCATGACCACTAAGAGCCTGCGCAATATTTTGCGCAAGGCCACGAAACGCGACCTCGGTTTCAAGGAGCGTATCGCCCGCGACATACACGGTCCGGGCGGCGGCGTCTTTATGGCCGACCATACCGAACTCGACGAACGACACCTGACCTAGATCGAACAACGCAAGCCCACGCCCAGCAATTCGACCTTCGTCGAGGTGGTCTTTTCCCAGGATCACCCAAGCCCCGACGCTGGTCCATATCCTGCTCTTCCATTCCGAAGTACTACACATGGCCACCCGTCCACCCTAGTTTACTCGCTACAACATCCCGACGACCCGGAAACACTGCGCTTCCACCCTGATTTCCACGCCGAAGCCGAGCACGCGCTCAAGGACCAAATGCAAGCCGAAACAGCACCCTCGTCCCTACCGGCATTGACACAGTTGCACCTATTGCCGCATTATACCCGCAACCCTACTCCGAGACAATGACAATGACCACACCCATTCCCGATCGCCTAGTAGCCCTGACCTTCGACGACGGTCCCAAATCCCAATACACCTTTGCCACCCCCTTGCTCAAAGAATGTGGCTTCAACGCGACCTTCTATATCACCGAAGGCCTGCGCTTCCTCGTCGACAAAGACCGCTATATGACCTGGGAAGAAGTTGCCGCGCTCGACCGCGACGGCTTCGAAATCGGCAACCACACCCAGCATCACAACAACGTCACCCAACAAAGCCCGACGGAATTGCGCGCCGATATCGACCATATAGACAAGCGTTGCCAAGAATATGGCATCACCGAGCCCACGACCTTTTGCTACCCAGGCTATAGCAACGGCCCCGAAGCCGTGGCGGTACTAAGAGAACGCGGCTTTCGTTTTGCCCGCCGCGGCACCGACCCCGAATTCCCCTATGACAACGAGGGTGGCCGCGGTCCGGCCTACGACCCGGCGATCCACGACCCCTTGCTCATTCCCACCACCGGCGCTTCCGGCCCCAAATGGGACTTCGACGACTTCCTCTGGGCCCTGGACCAGGCCCGTGACGGCCATATCGCCGTGCTCACTTTCCACGGCGTGCCCGATCTCGACCACCCATGGGTCGACACCAAGCCCGATCTCTTCGAGCGCTATGTCACACATCTGCGCGACAATAATTTCACCGTCGTCGCATTGCGCGACCTAGATCGCTATATCAACTGAGCGATCATGGCGACCCGCACCAACGACTTCGGCCAACCCATAGGCCCCGCACTTCCCGATTGGACCGCGCCACCGCTCTTGCCGAAAAAAGTACTGCAAGGCCAGTATTGCCGCGTCGAACCTATAGACATCCCGATACACAGCGAGGACCTCTACAACGCGATCTTATTAGATACAGAAGGCCGCAGCTGGACCCATCTGGCCTATGGCCCTTTTCCCAACCTAAAAGAATATCGCGACTGGATCGCGGCTACCTGCTTAAACGACGATCCTATGTTCTTCGCCATCGTCGAAGAAAAAGCCATTGAGACCTGACCGCGATCTGACAGCCCCTCTTGACCGCATCCGGACGCACCTCGTCCTTGCGGCGATCCTCATCGCCGCCGCGGGTCTCCGGTTCTGGGGCATCGCGTTCGGCCTGCCCAACGACCATTGCCGCCCGGACGAGGTGTTCATGGTGCACAAGGCACTGTCCATCGGCTCGGGCCAGTTCAATCCGCACGTCTTTTATTATCCGACCCTGCACCTCTACCTACTCGCCGCCACCTTCGGCGCGTATTTCGCCGGCGGCTATGCAGTGGGCGCGTTCCCCAGCTTGCAGGATTTCGAACTGAGTTTTTTCCTGGACCCGTCCCCTTTCCACTTGCTAGGACGGTCGCTCAGCGCCCTGATGGGCACGGCGTCGGTTTGGTTGACATACCGCATCGCCCAGATTCTGGGCGGCCGCCGCGCCGGACAGATCAGTGCCCTGTTCCTAGCGGTTTGCTTCCTGCACGTGCGGGATTCACACTTCGCGACCACCGACGTACCAGCGACCTTTTACCTCCTCGCTTCGTGCGTACTTACCATGCGCTATACCCAATCGGGCGCACAGCGCGACCTGTACCTGGGCTCTGCTTTATTCGGTTTGGGTGTTTCGACCAAATACAACGTGGCCTTCTGTGCTGTCACCGTACTGATCACTGCCTTACACGGGGCCGGTCCAATACGGTATACGGTACGCCGCCTGCTGGTCGCGACCGGTTTTATGACGCTGGCCTTTGTAACAGGCTCTCCCTATATCGCGCTGGATTTTACCGCTTTTTGGCGCGACATCCATTCGGTGCGCGCCCTCATGTACCAGGAGCCCCCTGTTGACCTGGGCCGAGGATGGCTGTACTACCCAGGATTCGTCTTGCCCCTTGGCCTGGGGTGGCCGCTCTTATGCCTCGGACTGGCGGGAGCGGTCCGCTGGACGCTGAGGATGCGCCTAGCGGAAGTGGCCCTGTTGGCGGGGCTGGCGAGTTATTATCTCATGACGGGCAGCGGAAAGATGGTGTATTTTCGCTATACGCTACCGATGATTCCCCTGTTGTGCCTCGCGGCGGGCTTGCTGGTGAACGCCATCGCGCGCACTCAGATACGCGCCTGGGCTATCGCCTTGATCATCGCCGCCCCAACGGCATGGGCGTCGTACAGCCACGACCAATTATTGGCCCGCACCGACACCCGTCTATTGGCGGTCCAATGGATTGAGGAACACGTCCCCGCAGGCGCGAAAATCGCCCGCTGTTGCAGCACTTCACTCTTCGGACACCCCCAACTGCAACTGACCGCAACCGCTGCCGAGCGGCAGCGGTCCGAATTATCCCAAACAGGCCATACGTTCCGACGCTGGCGCTATCTGCAAGCCATAAACGACAACATCTCGCGACCCAGCTACGATATCGTAGAACTGCGACGCAGTGACCTCTCGGGTTATAGCTGGATCTGGTCCCAATACGACCTCGATCGCCTCCAACGCGATGGCGTCGATTGGGTCGTCGTCCAAGAACATCCCCATTTGAGCTTTTCCAATGCTGACGCCCCCTTTGTAGACAGCCTGGCCAAGCACCCAGTTCACATATTCGACCCCTTCCTCAGTGCTGCGACACCGCGCTACGACCAGATCGACGCGTATTACCTGCCCGTGTCGGGTTTTGCTGGGATCGATCGCGCCGGGCCAAAAATTGCCATCTACCGCATCAGCACGGGTCTGGACGCTCCCACCCGGGATTAACCCGCTACCGAAACCTTCGAGGAAACCATTGATGGCCCCCGCATCGCCCAGCCGCTTCTTCAGCCGACGCCAAACGCGAGAATACTCGTTCAAAATCGACGCGGACGGCGTCTACCTCACGCTAACCGTCCATAACGCGGTTGAGGAGTATGGCCCAACTTGACAATACTTGCCCGCACCCCTAAAATACGCGCTGACATATTTACTCAGAATCTAACCCGCGAGGGGTTCCCCGCCTGTTGTGCACTGGAGAATACAATGATCAAAAACCCCCCCCTGTTAACCATTCGCCGCAACTTCCCCCGGCCTTCAGACGCCATGTTGCGCGAGCTCCGCAACATCCCGACCGGCTTTATCGTCGACTGCATGAACGGCCGCGGCGCGCTCGACTACCGCATCAAGCCGCTCGACAATACCAATTGCCGGATCGTCGCGCCCATCGTCACCAGCCATCCGGGCCCGGGCGACAACCTCGCCGTCTTCGCCGCGCTCGAAATCGCCCAACCCGGCGACGCTATATTCATCGCCACCGACACCTTCACCAAGACCGCGGTCGCCGGCGATATCATGATCGCGATGGGCCGCAACCGAGGTCTCACCGGCTTTGTCACCGACGGCCTAGTGCGCGATATCGACGGTATCCTGCCCATCGGCTTACCCACCTTCTCTATGGGCGTAACCCCCAACTCGGTCACCTGCAACGGCCCCGGCAGCGCTGGGATGCCAGTGGTTATGGGCGGGATCTGTGTCGACGCGGGCGAGATCGTCATCGCTGACCGCGACGGGGTCGTCGTCATCCCGCACGATCAGTTCGACCACATCATGGAGACTTTGCCCAAAGTGCGCCAAGCCGAAGAGGAGCTCACTCGCAAGGTCCGGTTGGGGTTGGACAATATCCCGACGATACAGGACATACTCAATTCGGACCGCACAGCATACGTAGATTAATACGCCGAGCATTGTCTCGGGCTAATGCGTCCAGCAAGATCAGCGGGCATTCCATCGATATAAGACTCAACGAATAAGGCGATGAACAAAATTACAGCCGCAAATAGTTAGCTACTATAAACCGCCAACGCATTGAGCCCCATCACCCGGGCTTGATCGTCTTCGGCAAGGAAATCCAATTGCACCTCGGCTGCCTGTACCAACTGCGGTAGATTCGCCCGCCGCAAAAGCCCCGGCTGATCGGTGCCCCAGAGCACTTTTTCTGGACCGATGCGATCTATTGCCTCCTCTAGCCAACGCTGGGTCGTCGGATAGGGATAGGCCTCCTCGCCAACGTAGGCCGGCAAGGCCGCCGTATCGAAATAGACATTGGCCAAACGCCCCAAATCGATCTGTTCGCGCCACAATCGCATCAACTCAGCATCAGCCGCGATCTGCGGAGCCGGCTGCCCTAAATGCGCAATCACCACCCGCAATCCCTCGTGCCCAACGGCAATCTCGCGCACCGCCGCTGTCTGATACGCCTCGCCGCCGATATGCCCCAGATCCAATACCAGCACTTTCCCAGTCTCCTCCAGCACATCCCACAACCACCTCAATCCCGGATCGTCGAGCCTGGCCCTCGAATAGAGCCCGCACAAACCCGTCTTCACCGAGCACTCCATTTTGACCGCGGCAAAAGATCCCACCGCCGCCCACTGTGCCCGCAGACTATCGCGCCACGGGTCCAAATACGCCACCGCCTGCAAGCGATCCGGATAGCGCCTGGCCGCATCCTGGGCATACGCATTGCACTCGCCATAAAAAGGGCCCTGCAACAACACCGCCCGCTCCACCCCA
>Ga0315339_1001307_pt1 | contig 22918 bp, 26 predicted proteins | sample ASW17metaG_FD_204514 | JGI IMG/M metagenome (GOLD analysis project Ga0315339, IMG submission 204514) | Ammonia-oxidizing marine archaeal communities from Pacific Ocean, United States - ASW #17 | ecosystem: Environmental > Aquatic > Marine > Oceanic | place: USA: California | collected 2016-12-05
GCGCCTGAACCGGATTGCCAATTTTGATGACCTTGATCCATTGGCAGCGGAACCCAATGTTTCGGTCGACATCATAGAGCCCGGCCGCGCCCTGCCCGGCGATGCCGACCTGGTTTTGATCCCTGGTTCAAAATCCACCATCGCCGACCTCGCCGATTTCCGGGCGCAAGGATGGGACATCGACCTGCTGGCGCATATACGGCGCAGCGGGCATGTTCTGGGCGTCTGCGGTGGCTATCAGATGCTGGGCCGGGAAATTGTCGATGCCGAGGGCATCGAGGGGCAGCCGGGACGCTATCCCGGCCTTGGACTATTGGACGTGGTCACAGAAATGCATCCACAAAAAAGCCTGGCCCAGACCCAGGCGACTTACCTACCGAGCGGCGACCAAGTCAGCGGATATGAGATTCATATCGGCCAAACCGACGGGCCGGATCGCACGCGCGCATGGCTATCAATTGACGGACGCCCCGAAGGTGCCACAAGCCCCGACGGGCTGGTGCGCGGCTGTTACCTGCACGGGTTATTCGCGTCAGACAGCTTTCGCGCGTCCTATCTGGCAGAGCTGGGCAGCGGGGCCAGCGGCACACGGTTCGAACCCGCTATAGAGACCGCTTTGGACGATTTGGCCGCCCATATGGAAACCCACTGCGATATTGATCGACTTCTGGAACTGGCCCAGCCGGTGATGCGCTAGCCGGTTTATTCCAAGTCGCGCATCGCCATCGCACGCTGGATTTCGCGGCGGACGAGGCGGCGCACATTGCGCGTGATGCGTTCACCCAATACGCCCTGCAACTCCTGACGAACCAGATCGGCGACGATTTCGCGCAAAGCCTCTTCGTCGATCATCGTTTCGTCTTCGGCCAGAAAATTCTCCGGCGTTTCATCGGCATCTGAATTATTGGCGGCCGCTGTCGGTTCCGCAGGCGCATTGTCGTGATTTTCCGGCGCATCCGATTGCGCATCTTCCAGGGCCGATTCTTGCCAGCCACGCAGGACATCTGCTGTGTCGTCCTGGCTGTCATTCTCTGGCGCGGCAGGGAACTCTATTTCAAGCGCTTCGTCGGTCTCAACGTCTCGCCATTCCTCGGCAGGCTGGGCCTCTGACAACGTCACTTGTTCTTCGGGCTGCTGCGCGGCCTTTTGCTGCGCAAGCGCTTCGGTCACCTCTGCGAGGACGTCCATCTCTTCCAGGGCTTCGTCCCCGGCCAACGCATCGTCATTGTCGCCTGCAGGAACGACAGGCTGATCATGGGTGATCGCCTCAGCAAGGTCATCACTGCTATCCCCGGCGTCAAAACTGAGCGGCCGGGTTTCATCGCTATCGCCATCTTCGCTGCCGTCCGGCTCCCACTCTTGTGGCGACATCTCTAGCGCGGCTTCAAGTTCGGCGATTCTCTGCTCCAGCGACTGGTCTGCCACGCCAGAGACGATTTCATCGACCGATACAGGCTCTGGTGCGGCGGGCTCATACTCTGGCTGCACTTCGTCTGCCTGCGCAGCCATCTCTGGCTTTGGCTCGGACCAGTCAGCTTCACTTTCAAAGGCCGTAGAAATTTGCGGTTCCCGCTCGGCAGCGGGCGCGGAACCCTCAACGACGGCACCCTCTTGAGTGCCTTCTTGAAGGCGCTCAGCCACCTCTATGGCCATGTTTTCCGTGCTTTCGAAGGCTTCTTCGGCTGGCTCGCGGTTGGAATGTTCCTCTGCCTCAACCACTCGCAGCGCAGGCGTTAGCACAAATCGATCAACCTCGGGTTCAGGCGCAGGGGACTGGCGTGCGCCCTGCCCATTTGGCTCTTCCGACACCAATCGGCGAATCGAGGACAAAACATCCTCGATGTCGGCATTGCTTACAGGATCGGACATGCTCGGCCCTTTTGTATTTTTTGTCGTTAACTTTTATCTTAGACGCTCGAACCCTACCGCACAACTCTTAGCGATACGTTAGGGAAGCAGGGCGTCGCCTAGTTGCCACCAATTGAGCGCAACACGCGGTCAAGCGCGGTGCCCCGACGGCTAAGCGCCCGGATCGGACCGGCTTTCGTGGCGTATTTATAATATTCGATCGGATCATAGGTCACGATACCCAGGTTCAGATGATCGGACGTCAAAAGCCCCATCGACGAGAACAGCGCATAAATCGCCACATACTGCCGAACTTCGGCGCTGATCAGATTTGACCGCGCATCCAGCAATTCCTGTTCCGCGTTCAGCACATCCAACGTGGTGCGTGAGCCGAACTTGGCTTCTTCGCGCACACCGTTATAGGCGACCTGACTGGCGCGCACCTGACGGCGGCTGGCCTCAGTCTGGGCGGCGGAAACGGCGAGCGTGGCCCATGCGATGCCCACCTCTTGCTTTACACCAACCACCGACTGCAATAGGCCAGAGCGAGTCGCATCGCGGCGCGCCATCGCCTGACGCATCAAAGACCGCAGCGTGCCACCCTGATAAATCGGGACAGTCGCGCGGAATCCACCGCTGAAAGAGCTTTCAAAACTGTCGTCCAGCGTCACGGTCGCGTTCGTGGTCACCTTTACGCCAGTCGCCGCCTTGGCGCGCAGAATATTCGCCTCTGCCGCGTTCACATTGCGCTGCGCTTCTTCAATAGACGGGTGATTGCGCACAGCACGGGCCTTTGCCGCATCTTCGGTACGCACGCCCAACGGCGGGTTCGTCGGCCAACGCAGGTTGCCTGGATACTGCCCCACCACCGCCTTGTAGTTTTCACGTGCGATTTCGATGTCGCCCTGGGCAGCGGCCAGATTGCCCCGCGCCGCCGCCAGCCGTGCCTCTGCAATCGAGACATCCGTGCGGGTCACTTCGCCCACTTCAAACCGGTCACGCGCCGCGCGCAATTCTGTCGTGATCACCCGCACGTTGCTTTGGCTAAGCGACACAAACTGCGCCGCGCGGATCATTTCCATATAGGCCTGAACCGTGCCATACAGAATATTCTGCTCGACCTGCAATAGCGCGCCACGCAGCCCCAGCACGGTTTCCTTGGCTGCATCCGTCGCAAACCGAGTGACGCCGTTGTCATAAAGCGTCAGATCGGCCGAAACCGCCATCGTATTGGTCCAATTGTCGACCCGGACACCGCCTGAAATCGCCGGAGAGCGAAAACCGGCATTCGCAACAAAGTTGATCACCGGCAACAACGCCGCAGAGGCCTGCACAACATCTTCGTCCGCCGCCCGCAATAACGCTCGCTGTTGATCCAGCAGATGCGAATTTTTGTAGGCCAGTATAAAAGCGTCGGTCAGGGTTTCAGACTGCGCTGTCGGGGCAGACAATACGCCCACCGCCAGCACGCAGGTTGCCAAGGTTCGCTGTAGCCAATCGTTGATCATTTTCCGCGACACTTTCCAAAAACATCCGCCCAAACCTTTGGGCCAAGTCCTATTTCTGTCAAAGGTGAAACTCTGGTTGGGCTTCAAAACCCGGCAGCACCTCTGCGACGGCGTTAAAGGCATCCCGCCAATTCAACGCACCGCCGCTTTTGTGACCGATGCGACAAATGCCCAGCGGCCCCTCCATAAAGATCGCGGCGATTCGGCCATCGTCTTTCAGCGAATCAATGATCCCCTGCGGCACTTGTTGAACGGCCCCCTGCAGCACGATCACATCATAGGGGCCGTGTTTCGCGGCACCTTCGGCCAATGCCCCCTGCACAACCGCAACATTGTCGGCCCCGGCATCACCCAGCAGCGACTCGGCCTCGCTCGCAAGATCTTTTGAGTCTTCGACCGCGACAACCGCCTCTGCCATCCGGGCAATGACGGCCGAGGAATAGCCCAACGCGCAGCCCAGATCCAGCACCAGCTCATCTGGCTGAATATCCAGCACGTCCAGCATCTTGGCCAATGCCCGCGGCTCAAGCATGGAACGCCCATCGCCAAGGCTTATCGGCCCATCCCTATAGGCAGTTTCGCGCGCATCAGCGGGCACGAATTGCTCTCGTGGCACGCCAAGCATAGCGTCGATAATCGGGAATTTAGTCACATCTGACGGTCTGATCTGAGTATCGACCATCATGGTACGTTGAGCGGAGTAGTCGGCCATGGAACTGAACTCTTTAGTCTAGTTTCGTGCCCCGTCTTGCCACAGTTTCCCAGAACCCACAACGACCCAAAGCCCACCAGACGCCAATCGCCGCAAGCCGTTGCAGCAGTGCCGCGCAATCTTGACGCAAAAGGCACGAAACCACCCCTTGCCTGCCCCCGGCCCATGGTCTAGACCGCACCCACACTTTCCGGCGAGTTGGCGGAGTGGTTACGCAGCGGATTGCAAATCCGTGTACATGAGTTCGATTCTCATACTCGCCTCCAATAAAATCAATGACTTGGGTCATTTTTCTTTTCCTTTCGTTTACTTTTTGAAACAAGCGTTGAAACTTTCACGTTCCGTTCCTGTCCCTGTCCATTAGGTTTCGTGCCTCCTGGGCGCGAGTAGCTAATGCTCTTTGTCGGATCGGCCCGCCATATTTTTTCAGCATTTCTACGCCAGAGTGACCGGTAACCGCTTTGACCATCTCGTCATCACATCCAGCTAGATAAAGCTCGATCGTCGCGTTCTTCCTCAGGCCATGCGTTTTGTAGTAGGCTGCCTTCTCGTGTTTCATCTTTTTTTTGATCGCGCGCATCTCTTCGGCGACAGTTCGATAATTGACCGGCCTGCCTTTCGCGTCGGTAACAACGGTTCCATCAAGACGTTCTAACCCGTTCAAGTGCGCTTCAAGGCGATCTGTGAGTGGGATCCAAAGCGGCTTGTCGGTTTTGCCCTGAGTGAAATCGAATCCATCTTCAGAAAAATGCGCCCATTGCATTTTGACGACATCGCCAATGCGCTGCCCGGTACCAATGCAAAGCTCATAGACCAAACGCGCGCGTTCGGAAGCGAGGGCTTCGAACTCGGCGCGCACATCATCAGGCCAAGGCTCCCACCCGTCGCTTTGCTGCTTGAATAGCGGAATGCCCTTGGCCGGATTGCCGTGCTCTTTCTTGATGAAGCCAATCAATCGGGCGTGGTTCATCAAGACGACCATGACTTGGACAAGATAGTTTGCCTGCCGCCAATGCTCCGCATTGGCGCGATGCAACTCATAAATGTGATGCGTTTCGATCCTAGCCGGATCTTTCTCTGCCCAGATCTCGCGAATGTGGCTGATATACCGCCGGTAATCTGATTTTGTCCGGGGCTTCAGCTTTGCGTAGGCGTCGCTCTCGAAGTAGCTGAGGATCAGCGCTTCAAAGTTGCGTTTAACAGGTGCGGGTGCAGGCTTTCCTTTCAGCAACCGATTGTAATGATCCCAAAACTCCGGCGAGCCCGCCTCCTCCTGCATCATGACGGAGATGCCGCGTGAACGCCGAATAAAACGCAGATAACCTCTATCGTTATAAACGTATTTTGGCAGGCTCTTTCGGGTCATTCGCCCATTCTCAAATCACCGTTGAGGAAGTCGTCGGCCACATCAGCAGCCACCATGTTGGCATCAACGATGACGCTGCCATCGGGCCTAATTTCGAATTTTGCGCGCTGCCAGCCAGCCTCCCGCGCGTCTCTGATAAAAGCTGAAGCCGCTTGCTTTGCTTTCGCCTGCACACTTGCTTTGGTCATTGCCTTGAAACCTTCCCCGCCCGATTAACAGTGCGCATTATCACTCTGATCTATATTGATATTCCCAACAGGACGAAGCGCTAAGCGCCTATCCTTTGCATCACGTATGGCGCGGATCACTTCAGAGTTTTGGGAGTTTCCGTTGCGATCGGATTCCGCCTTTATCCACTCTTTGAGTTCTTGCGGCAGTCGAAGCTGCATTGGTTTACGACTGTTCATAAAGCGCCTCCAGGTTCAAATCACATCCCTTAATGGCAGTTAGCCACTATTGCGTCAATCAAATTTAATGGCACTGTGCCACCATGTCAGAACAAAGCTCTCAAAATCAGGATAAATTCATCGTGCGGTTGCCAGATGGGCTACGCGATCGGATACGGCTCACTGCCGAGACCAACCACCGTAGTATGAACGCAGAGGTGGTCGCCCTCCTCGAGGAAAACTACCCTGCGCCAGTCCCGGAAAACATCAGCGACCCCGCAGCCCGAATGCTATTCTGGCTCGCCAAACGAATCCGACGCAGAAGCCCGAAACCCGGCTCACCCAGAGACAAGCAAGCCGCCCTATACGAGCGTATTGCGGGCGATATTTCGGAACGCATGAAGGATATCGGGGAATAGCCTTAGTAGGCCACCCACTCATATCCGTGGTTGCCTTCGTGATCTTCCCATTCCACGCCAACCCCGCGTCGCCAATTCGATAACATGCAACGACGCGATGGCAGAACCCATTGCGGGGCAGCCGCCGGTGTCGTGCGCTGCCAGCCAAATTCGCCCTGCGCGCCATAGGTCCCGAGCCGCATATTGTGGTGTTCTGAGCAATCGTCGTCGCGGCGACGTTCTCGATGGCTGTAATGCCGCACATCCCAGACGCGAATTGAGCGCACGAAGTCAAACTCCAAACCCCTGATGTCGATATCAGCGCCACCTTCCAGGTCTTGAGCGAGAATGAGATCGGTCAACGTGGATCCGATGGTCTGCTGCGCGGACCAAACCTGCGGCGCTATGCTAGTGCCGGGCACGTTGTAAGACACCCCCATCGGACAGCGCCAAATCTGTAACGGCGGCTCAATTGGCCACGGCGTGATGCGCCGGATGAACACAGCGCGCGCATACGTGCATTCGGCCGAGGCTGGCCAGCCGCCTGCGAGGCAGAGAAGGATCGCACAATCGACCGGATAGGCCTGGGCGGGTTGCGTGGTTACAAAGGACGCCAGCGAAAGCGTGGCCGCCCTGAGCAATTTGTGGATCAAGCCCTTCACCATAAGACATCCTTCCCGTAATCAATACAATGATATTGCTTCATTGTTCTGCAGCCTTCCTTCTGAGGGCCCTGCGAGCAAGAGGCTGGAGTGCGGTGCGATCATTTTGTTGAATATATTCCGTAGAGTGCCGGGGTTGTTTCGGTCGAAATCAGGGTATGAATGCGACCGAACTCATAGGGCTAAATATCCAGAACCTCAGGCAATCCCGCAGATGGAGCCAGGAACGGCTTGCCGCTGAGGCAGGCATCGATCGAAGCTATGTGAGCCTGGTTGAACACGGGCAGTCGTCCCCGACGGCCAAAAAACTGGAACAGATCGCAAAGGCGCTCGGCGTCAGCATAAAAGAGCTACATAACGAGCGAGGTGTAAACGTGCCAACGCCCCATGAACAGCGACTCGAGGCAGAGCCCGTCGCGAAGCTGATTTGCCCAAAAACCGGCGTGAAGATGGGTGACTTTTATGTGTGGGACAACGGAGAGCATCAGTTGTCTGTTCGCCCTGAGTTCGAAGCGCGGTTCTTCCCCAAAGAGGGCATGTAAGGCTGCGCACCACTCACTCCCCCAACAATTCCAGCATCCGCGCATAGGCCTCGGTCACCTGCTGCGCGTCGACGAACGCCCGGTTTCGCTCTTGCTCAAGACAGCGGAAGTAAGCTTGTGCGTCTGCGACGTAGGTCTCGAAGTCTGCGCGCAGAATGTCGGCATAGGTGCGGATATCAGCCGGATCAGCAGGCAAAAACGGCACAGCGGGTGCGACGCAGCCCTGCGCAAATCCCGGCGTGCTCGATACCATTATACAGACCGCCAATTTCCATGTGCTCATTGCTGTCGTCATGACTTGGATTTCTCGATCCGCTGCAGTATTATTCTTTGAGTGCATGAATGCCGTGTTGCGATGCAATATCACAGTTGATTGCAAGATTATAATACTGTAGTGCTTGGTCTGTCCATAAGGGACAGCCGGGCACTCCGTTAATTTGTGGAGGCCCGGATCACATGAACTGGATGCAAGACGCCCCAAATGTTGTCAGCGAAGACGGACTGCGTAAATTCCTTGGTGAAGGCCACAGCTGCGATGTGCTGTGCCGGGTCACGCCCGAGCGCACGTCGGCGCAATGGTCTGGCGTCTGGACTGTGCATTGCGCTGCCCCCGATGGCGAACGCCGCCTTTTGGTTACGGCCCGTAACAACATGGTCGCGCGCGAGTTCAAGACGATCAACGGGCTCACAAGCTTCGTGGCCAGCCTTGGCTTTGATCTGGTCTCGATCCCGATGGTCGAAGGCAAAGTCGCATCGCACACGCTTTCCGAGGACAAGTAATTCCCTCGCACTTCTAACTTGTACTGTCCTGCTGATCTCCTCCCCGGCAAATGCAGAGGGCTTTGTGCTCGCTATGGCTTCAGATGGCCAACTGGCAGCACAATCCCCGCAAGTAGGGTTTGCACAAAGCTATGTCGCGGGTCGACCAGCAAACATCGGCGGCCCCGTAATATTTGGCGATGACGCTGGAGATGCTGATGATCCGCAGATCGCGCCTGTATCTCTCCCGGCATCGATCCCGCAGCCCGCAATCCTCACCGCCTTGCAAGAGACCGCGATGCGCTACGGCGGCCATGCCGCCCTGCGCCAGTCCGGGCTTTCGGTTTCTGACTGGCTGACGCTGTTTCAGGCCAATATCGAGGTCGAGAGCGCGTATCGCCCCACTGCGGTCAGTTCCGCGGGGGCCATCGGCCTAGGCCAGCTCATGCCGGGGACAGCTCGAGATCTCGGCGTCGATCCCCATGACACTGCCCAGAACCTCGACGGATCTGCGCGCTATCTCCTCGCCATGCTGGCCCGGTTCGGGACGCCCGAACTGGCGCTCGCCGCGTATAATGCTGGACCCGATGCTGTCGCGCGACATGGCGGCATTCCACCTTTTACCGAGACACAAAATCACGTTCGCCGCGTCATGGCCGTGCGTGACCGCTTGATTGGAGCCTCCTGATGCCATCCCAAATCCGTCTATTCGTAGGGCTGGCGCTGGCCAGTCTTATGGTCGCCTCGCCCGCGCTTGCGCAAAGCATCGATCTCTCCCCGGTGCAGAACCTGCTGCAGGGGATCGTGGATACGATCACAGGCCCGCTCGGTATCGTGATCGGCACCTTGGCCCTGATCGGCGTGTTCTTGTCGTGGCTCTTTGGCATTCTGGATTTCCGCCAAGCCCTTTGGGTGCTGGTCGCAATCGCGGGCATTGCCGCAGCGCCGACCATCGTGACGGCCATCTGGGGCGCGTGAGGCAGGTATGGCGGAAGACACCCGATTGTTTCTGGGCCTCATCCGCCCTCCCAAGCTCATTGGTCTGCCAATCATGTATGCGATGGTCTGGCTCTTTGGCTTTGTGCTGGTGTTTCTCTGGGTGCAGAGCTGGCCCGTCATTATCTTGGCAGGGCTTGCCTACCCCGCGCTCTGGAAGGCCGCTGATTGGGACCCCGCCTTTCTAGAGGTCGTGGTCACATCGCTGCAAGAGACGCCACCCACAACAAATCGACAGATCCACGGGGGCGACAGCTATGCGCCCTGAGCCCACAGCAGGTTTCAACGAAGATCGGGCGGATGATCTCACTGGCCTACCGGTTTGGGCGGGCCGCGAGCGGCCCATGGCGGCAATGCTGCCCTATGTCAGTCTCGTGAATGACGTAACAATCCGCACCCGCGGCAATGCACTGTTTCAGTGCATCCGGCTGGAAGGCGTCAACAGCATGACCAGCGAGGACGCGCATCTCGAGAAGACCCGCGCACGGCTTGCGGCCATCATTGCGCAGATCGGACCTGAGTATGGGTTCTACGTTCATAAAGTTTCCAAAGCGATCGATATAGATTTGCCGGTGGTCGAGGGCGACGGTTTCGCCAACGCGGTCGACACACGCTGGCGCGCGGGGCTCGACAAGGCAGGTCTGCGTGACAAAACCCTGACACTTACGGTTATGAAGCGCCCTCCATTCGGTACCCGCCTCCCCTTCCGCGCGGACGCCTCACTCAAGCAGTTAAAGGCCAAGACCGCCAAGCAACTGCGCAAACTCGACGAAGTCGTAGGATTCTTGATGTCGAGTTTCGCCGAGATGCGGCCACGCCTGCTGGGGGCCACAAGCGGCGATCTGCTCGGCTTTCTCGGCGGGTTGAACATCGGCGTGGAACGCCCATTATTTCCCAAATCGCGATTTGGCATCGTCGCCGAAGACGTGGCCAACACCCGCGTCACTTTCCAGGGCCGGACCTTCGTTCTCGACGACGGCACAGCAGGCCGCCGCGTTGGCACAAGCTTTGCCATCAAAACCTACCCGGCCAAAACGCGCTGCACCATGTTCGACGAGCTGAGCCTACCCGTCGATATGGTCGTCACCCATTCCTTCACGCCCATCAACAGCAACATGATGGCGGGCCGGATCAAGCGCCAACAGCGGCTGATGAAGGCCAGCGATGACGGTGCGATCTCCCTGAGCGAAGAACTGGTCGAAGCCCTCGATGATCTGGAATCCAAGCGCCTGAGCTTTGGCGAACATCACATGACCGTCACCGTTTTTGCCGAGACCGAGGACAAGCTCGACGCCATCGCGGCCGAGATCCGCAATATCGCCGCCAGTGAGGGCGTCACGCTGGTGAGCGAGGGGTTTGCCGCGCGGACGCATTATTTCGGGCAGCATCCGGGCAATGGCCAGATGCGCAGCCGTAAGGCCGCCATCACCAATCTCAATTTTGCGGACCTGGCAGCCCTCCACCGCAGCCCTTTGGGCAAAACCGGCGATCAGGTCCCCTGGGGCAAGCCCATCGCGCTCTTCCCCACGCCGGAACGCTCAGGATATCTTTTCAACTACCACGAGACCGGCAGCCCCGAGAAAGAACCAACGGGTGGCCACACGCTGATCCTCGGTCGTCCCGGCTCGGGCAAATCGGTGCTCTCGGCCTTCTTGATGACGCAAGCCCGGCGCTGTGGCGCGCGGGTCTTCGTCTTTGACTATCGGGCTGGCATGGAAATGGCCGTGCGCGCGAATGGGGGGCGTTTCAGCGCCATCAAAGCGGGCGAAGCCACAGGCCTCAATCCCCTGCGCACCGAGATCGACCGGCGCGGACAAGCCTGGCTTGCCGATTGGCTGGCCACGCTCCTGCACCGCAGCGACAAGCCGCTGAGCCCCGTACAGATCAACCGCATTCAAGACGTGGTGCGCCAGAACGCGACTGCCTCCGATCCCGCGCTGCGCAACTGGCAGGACCTGGCGTCCCTGTTCGTGGCGGGCGCTGATGACGGTGATCTTTTCGAGCGCATCCAGGAATGGACGGCTGACGGGCGCTACGGCTGGATCTTCGGGCAAAGTGCCGAGGACACGTTCTCATTGGCGGGCGATGTCGTGGGCTTCGATCTCACCGGCATTCTCGACAGCGAAAGCGAGAAGGAACGCATGGCCGTCTTGTCCTATCTCTTCCGCCGTATCGAGCGGGTGATCGAGGATCGCAAGCCCACGTTGATCATCATCGATGAGGCCTGGAAGGCGCTGGACAATCCATACTTCGCGGAGCGGCTCAGCAATTGGCTTGTGACAGCGCGTAAGCAAAACGCCGTCGTTGTCATGATGACGCAATATGCCAGCCAGCTCGAGAACAGCCGCACGGGCAAAACCATTGTAGAAGCCGTGCCGACACAATTGCTCCTGCCCAATATCCGCGCTTCAGCCAGCGATTACGCCATGCTTGGCCTGACCGCCAAGGAGCTCGACGTCCTCCTTGGCACGGGCAGCAATTCCCGATTGGCGCTGGTGCGCGATGACCAAGGCTCGGTCGTGATCGATGCTGATCTCAGCGTGCTCGGACCTTGCCTCACCATCCTGGGCGGCATGGAAAAGGGTGAGGCGCTTGTTGGTGCCGATTACCGTGACCGCTCGGATTTCTGGAGAATGATATGAGCCGCAATATTACCCGCATTTCGATACTGATTAGCCTCAGTTTGAGCCTCACTGCTTGCGCAACTTACCAGCCCTCTGAAGCGGAGTGTTTCAACAGTTTCGCCCAAGTGGCGCGCAGCAATTGCACCTTTGATCTGCTGCGCCCAATCGATCCTTCAGGCGCGTATAATGGCTAATCATACCCCGCATATTCTCTGCGTCGTTTTTGCGGTTGGCACGGCGACAGCGGTCACCGCGCAAGGCGTGCCAACCTTCGATGCAGGGGCCTTTTTAGCGCGTGAACGTTTGCTGGGCCAAAGCGCGCAGGACCTCGCCTTGCAGCGCGACCGGCTCAGCCGTGAGGAAGAACTGGCGGCCTTGGAGGCAGATCAGCATGCCGCGCTGGAAAATCTGCTGGAAGCGTCCACTATTGGCCCTTCGACCGCCAGCACGCTCCAAAGCCTTGAGGCTGGCCGTTCAGACCAAAGCGCCGCCGCCACGCTCTTCGGGCCCACCGACCCCAATCCGGCTGCGTCGCAAATGTTCGGCGATGCAGCGGGCTCGATCGAGGCGCTGATCATCCGTGCGGCGCGCGAGACCCATGGTCTGTCCGGCGTCGGCCGCGCGGGGCTGTCTCTGGTGCAATGGCGCTGTCTGATCCAGGCGCTTATCTGGCAGGAAAGCCGGTTCCAGGTCGGTGCGCGCTCGCCCGTGGGAGCCTTTGGCCTGACCCAGATCATGCCTGCCACCGCCGGTGATCTCGGTATCAATCCAGCCTATTTCGACGATCCTTATATTCAGGTGACCGGTGGCGCGCGTTACCTCGCACAAATGCTGAACATGTTCGAAGGCAATATCGTCCACGCGCTGGCCGCCTACAACGCGGGCCCCGGCAATGTGCAGCGCTATGGTGGCGTGCCGCCCTTTGCCGAGACGCAGCACTACGTTGAGGTCATCCCTGAGCGCTACAATCTTTACCTCACCCGCGTGGGCGGGATCGACGCGCTTGGCACCATTGATCCGATCCTGATGGCCAATGCCTCCATGAGCCTCAGTGCCCATGGGGCTGGCATCTATGGCGATTATTCCCTGATCTCAGTGCAGGCCGCCGCTCTGCGCATTCAGGACATCATCGCCCGCATCGCAGAGACGGAGGATATCCATGCCGCCATGTCCCTCAATACCTATGCCCGCGCAGAGCTGGCCCGACTTATGGCCATTCGAACCCGCCTCAAGGCGGCCCAAACACGGCCCCTCAGCGCGCAAGCCCTCGCGATGGCAGCCGCCCAAGCCCGCGAGCAACAGTTTTTGCATTTTGATCTGGAGGTACTGCCATGAGGCACCCCGCACGACAGTTTTTTACCACAGTGGCCACCTGCGCGATGCTGGCAGCACCACCTGCGTTTGCGCAGGGTGTGCCTACAATAGATACGCGCAACATCGCCCAGGAAATCCGGCAGCTGCAGCAAATGCTGGAAGATTTCGGGATCCAGTCCGATCAACTGGACGCGGCTCTCGACCAGATCAACCTCATCCAAGACCAGCTCGATACGCTCAACGACACCTATGCCGCACTCACCGGCGCTTCCGACATCCTCGAGATGGCCATGGGCGACGACCTCGACGGGCTGCTCGATCAGGAATTTGGCGATCTCTTGGACGTGATTACCCAGATCCAGACCGGCGATTTCTCCGGTCTCATTGGCAATGCGGGGCCCGAGATGGAAGGCCGCATGACCCAGGCGCTGGAAGACGCGGGCTTCGATCAGGACACGCTGTCCACAATGGCGACCAGTGGCAATGCAGGTGCTGAGCGCATCGCCTCCCAGGCCAGTACGGGTGCTGTGATGTCAGCTGCCGCGCAGAACAGCTACGCCGAGGCCGCACAGTCGCTTGAGCGCGTCGACCAGCTTGTCGATCTCATCCCGGATATGGAGACCCTCAAAGAAGCGGTTGATCACAACACCCGCGTCACTGCCGAGCTTGCCATCGCCATGACCCGCATGTGGGAACTCGAAGCGATCCAAACCGTGGGCGCAGGCCAAGCCGGGGTCGCCGATGCCGCAACGCTCGCCGAAGAACGCCGATATATGGATTTCACAATGCCGGATTTGCGGTGACGGATGGCTGAGGGTTTGGAGGTCATCGAAGAAGAACTGGTCTATGGCGCGCGGCGTCGCGAGCTCTTCTGGCAAAAGCTTGGGCTCGCGGGCCTGGGCTTTGGCGCGCTCGGCTGTCTTGCGGCAGCCCTTGTGGCCATCCTCGATGTCGACCCCGCTCCGATGATCGTGCCTTTCGATAGCGAGACCGGAATGGCCCTGCCCAATGCCGCTGTCGAAGCCGTCTCCCTTGCCGAACGGCCAGCCATCATCGAAGCGCAGGTCTTCCGCTATGTCACCGACCGCGAGACCTATAACCAGCTCGACAATGATCTGCGCGTGGAACGCGTTCTGGCCGAGTCTGACGGCGCGGCCGCCGCCTCCCTGCGCGCGCTCTGGACGAGCGGGTCCGAGGCTTATCCGCCCGATACGTACGGCGAGGACGCACGGCTCGAAGTCGAGATCCTCTCCATCACCCTCATCAGCGCGAACCGCGCTCAGGTCCGTTTGCGCAAACGCCTCAGCTCCCCGCGGGGCAGCCAGACCGGGCTCTTCACCGCGACGCTGCTTTTTGCCTTCCACCCCGAAGAGCGCCGCTCGATCGACGAGGTCTGGCAAAATCCCTTCGGCTTCACCGTCACAGAATACGCGGTCCGCTCGGACCGGCTGGAGGAATAGCCCATGCGTGTTGTTTGGATTGCAATTTTGCTGATCACCAGCGCCAGTGCCAGTTTGGCCGAGGTGCAACCGCGCCGCGGTGCCCATGACGACCGCGTGCGGATGGCAACTTTTGTCGATGGCGAGGTCTACCAGGTCCGCACCAGCCTCACCCATGTCACCAGCATCGAGTTCGGGCCCGGCGAGACCATCCGCTCCATCATTGCAGGCGACACCGAAGGGTTTCTGCTCGACGGCGTCCCCGGCGGTCAGGCCTTCGCAATTAAGCCTGTGGTCCGTGGCGCGCATACCAACATCACGGTCTACACCAACCGGCGCAGCTATTATTTCAACGTGACAGAAGCATCCGCCCCGACGTTCTATGTGATCCGGTTTCGCTATCCGGAGGTCGCGCGCGATGATGTAAGGGCGATCGCACGCCAGCCTGCCAACCATGCCTACGGCGTCAGTGCACAAGCCGAGATCACACCCCAAGAGATCTGGGACGATGGGACCTTCACATATTTTCGCTTTAGTGCGAATGCACCTGTCCCCGCGATCTTTCGGTGGTCAACGGGCCGCGAGCGCAGCGTCAATGCCATGGCCCAAGAAGACGGTGTGATCAGGGTTTCGGGTATCAGTGCCAGATGGGTGCTCCGCCTCGCAGATCTGGAAGTCTGTGTTCAGGATATGAGCGAGGTTGCAGCCAATGACTGAGACAGCTGAATTGCGCAAACGCCTGGAAGCGCTCGAGGGCGGTGGCGATAGCGGCGGCCGCCGCACGCGCCCGGTCTTACTGTTGATCGTGTTGGGTGTTGTGGCCGCGGCTGCGCTGCTCGCTGTCATAACGCTGATGTCGCGCGGGCCGCAGCCGGAGCCAATGGAAACGGCTGCCCCGGCAGAGTTTCAGGACAGCGGGCCAGGTTTTGGTGCCCTCGATCCAGTGGCACCAACTGAACCAGCCACGCAACCGGCGTCCCCTGCACCCACGAATGCCGAGACCGAGGCCCTGCGCGCGCAGCTCGACGAGATGCGCGCGGAATTGACGGCGCTGCGCAATACGCCAGCGCCAGATGCGCCCGCCTTGGACAGCGTAGCACTCGACGCATTGAACGCCGAGATTGACGCCCTGCGCAGTGATGCAGATGAGGCGGAGGCCGCCCTGCGTGCAGATCTTGATGAGCGCGCGCGGCAAATCCAGCGCCTGCAGACAGATCTGGAACTGGCGCAACTCGAAGCCCCAACCACCCCGCGCCAGCCCGGACCCTCGGCCGAAGACCTGCGCCTGCAAGAGCTGGAGGCGCGGCGGCAAGCCGAGCGCGCCATTCTCGAGGCCCGCATCGCCAGCCCGATCATCGCCTTCGGTTCCAGCGGAGGAGGTACTGATGAAAGCGCGGCTGAGCAGCGCCGCCTCGATGGTGAGACGGATTTCGTGCGCAATGGCGCGCAGACAGCAACCGTGACCCAGGCCCAAACGATCGTGAACCCGTCCAACACGGTTATGCAGGGCACGATGATCCAGGCCGTGCTGGAAACCGCCATCGACAGCCAGCTCGCTGGTCCCGTCCGTGCACTCGTCTCCGAAGACGTCCATGCCTATGATGGGTCCCGCGTGCTTATCCCGCGCGGATCGCGACTGATCGGGCGCTATCAGTCCGGCGTGGACATCGCACAGCAGCGGATCACAATCGCCTGGGACAGGATCATCCTGCCAGACAACCAGAGCGTCGAGATCAGCGCCTTTGGCGGCGACGCACTGGGCCGCTCCGGCACCACCGGTTTTGTTGACAGCCGGTTTGGCACGCGCTTTGGATCGGCCGCGCTGATTTCGCTGATTGGGACTCTCCCAAGTGTGGCAGCCGAGTCCACCGATGATGAGCGCACGGCTGAAGCCCTCGAAGGCACTGCCGAAAGCCTGCAGGACAGCGCTCAAGGCGTCATCGGCGAATATCTCGCCCTCAGCCCCGTCATCTATGTCGACCAAGGCGCGCGCGTCACCGTCATGGTCGACCGCGATCTGGAGATATTCTGAGCCATGGGTGCCAGTTACCTGCAAAGCTCCCTCGACCAACTGCCCGCCGCGCGCGATCCCAAGCTCATTGAGCTGTGTATCAACCCCGATGGCACGGTCTGGGGCGAGATGCAGGGTGATCATTTTATGCGTGCGCTGGATATGCGCCTGACGCCCCATGCCGCACAAGATCTCGGCGCGCAAATTGCCTCCGCTGCCAACACCACGCTCAGCCGCGCAAAACCCATCGTGTCCGTCAGTATCCTCTACCGCGACCGCCCGATCCGCGCCCAAGTGATCCAGCCACCCGCCGTCGAAGGCGGCTTTGCGATTTCACTGCGGTTTTTTGCCGACCTGCCGCTCGACAAGATCCAACTGGCCTATCTCTTTGGATCTGAACGCAGTTCCGAAGCCACGCGTCGCGCGCGCAACACAGAGTTGCGCACCGTCGTCGCCACAGGCGATATCGAGGCCGCCATCGCCTTCTGCGTCAGCCACAAGCTCAACATGATCGTCTCGGGTGGCACCTCCACCGGCAAGACCGTCACCGCGCGCAAGATCCTATCATTTGTGCCCGAGGCGGAGCGCCTGATCACGATTGAGGACGCGGCAGAGCTGAGGCCGACACAGCCCAATACCGTGACGCTGATGGCCGATCGCGAGGCACACGAGCGCAGCGCAGATCAGCTGCTCACCGCCACGCTCCGGATGCGCCCTGACCGGATTGTTCTGGGTGAGGTCCGCGGCAAGGAGGCCATGACCTTCCTCGAGGCGATCAACACCGGCCATGGCGGATCGCTCACCACGCTGCATGCCGAGACCCCACAGCTCGCAATCCAGCGCCTCGCAATTGCGGCGCTCAAGACCGATGTCCCCATGACCTATCAGGATATGATCCATTACATCACCCGCTCAATCGACGTGATCATCCAAGCTGGCCGCCATGAAGGCGCGCGCGGGATCACCGAGTTCTACTTGCCAAGCGTTGAAACAGAAAAAATGGAGACCGCAGATGTTTGAATACCTCACACGCCAGATCAATACAGGCCGTAAGAAACCGCAAACTTATGCCGAAGAGCTGAATGCCCTCGGGCGCGAGGGCTGGGAGCTTGTTGCTATGACCCCGGATTTTGACGGCGAGCATATCCTCACCGCGTTTCTGAAGCGGCCGCTGAAGGCCGCGCACTGATCGAAGCAAAAGAGCGAGGCGGTTCCCATGGGCGTTGTCACCTGGATGGTGGAGACCACAGACGGTTATCTTGACGGGGCGGCCGAGACCACCTTTGGCACCGTCGCCAGCCAAGTAGGCGGTATCATTGCCGTGGGCTCAACCCTCGCCGTCATTGGCCTCTTCGTAAACATGGCCCTACAGGTGCGGTCGGTTGATGGCCGCACGGCTTTCTGGTTCGTCATAAAGCTCATGCTGATCACGCTCTTTGCGCTCAACTGGGTGCAGTTCAACACCATTGCGGGTGCCATCACAAACGGGCTTGATCAGCTGGCTGGCGGCATGATCGCGGGCCTTGGCGGCGGTGGTGCAGGATCCGCCTATTTTGCAGCCGCCTTCGATGATCTCATCGCTGAGTTTGGGAACTACCTCAATGCCGCGGGCGACAATATGCACTGGATGGCCGGGGCACTCATTGGTGCCATTGGAGCGTTTCTGCTTGGCATCATCGGTGCGCTCTGCGGGCTGGTATTGATCTTTGCCAAAATTATGCTGGCCTTCATGATCGGCATCGCGCCAATCATGATCGCGCTGTCGCTCTTCGATGTGACCAAGGATTATTTCCTACGCTGGCTGTCCTCCACCGTCTCCTACGCGCTCTACCCGCTGGTCATCGCGGGGGTGTTTTCCATTGTCGTGGGGATGTCGCAATCCTTGTTGGCAGAGCTTGGCGATCCCGAAGGGGCCAGCAACATCGGTGCGCTCATCCCGTTCTTCATGATGATGTTCCTCGCGGGTGGCATGATCGTCGCCACACCGCTGATCGTCCGCGCAATCTCGGGCAACTTGATGATGGCAGGTCCGCCAAGCATGCCCGGCGTCAGCGGGTTCGCAAAAGGCGTGGCTGGAACAAGAGGCTCCCGCGCACGGGCCCGGTTTGGAACGCAGTCAGCTGGGGAAATCGCGGGTACGGGTGTGCGGCAGGCCGGTAGTGCTGCCGCTTCACTGGTTCAGAAGGTGTCGGAGAGGTCAAAAAGGTTGGAATGAATTGGCCGCGACGCCTTGGGTTGAGGCTGTCCCCCATCTGAAGCGACTCCTGTTATAGCAGCTACAGAAAAGTGTTCGCATTTTGTTCCGGGGCAATATAAACTGACATCTGATGAGATGTAAAAGCTTGCGAACGTACGTTGGAAGACATTGGTGCGTGGCTGCAAGTTTGGAAAACTGGGTTTTTGAAATGACGAATGCTCCAATGGGCCATATATTCTTGCCGACTGTGTCGCGCCGTGGCTATTTCCAAATGTTGGCCGTGGACGCATGACTACTCAGCCGCCACATATCTACAATGCCACCGCAGGGCGGCACTGATATGGGCGGATCGATTGTCATTGCCGAAAAGCCCTCACAGGCACGTAACCTGCGCGAAGCGTTGGGAAACCGCTATGGTCGAATATTGTCTGCACGCGGGCACATCTTCAAGCTGGCGGAGCCCGCTGAAGTCAACGACGCTTGGAAGAAGTGGTCTTATGAGGTGTTGCGCCCTGAAGCCGGATTTTACCCGCTGCGCCCGGACAACAGCCATGGCAAAGACAAGCTGATTGCAGAAATCAAGGCGGCCCTACAAGAGGCTGACCGCGTGATTATTGCAACCGACTGTGACCGCGAGGGTCAGGCCATTGGTGAAAACATCCTGCGCTACTTCAAATTCAAGGGTGAGGTGCTCCGGGCAATGTTTTCTGCGGAAGATCCGGTCTCCCTGCGACAATCATTCGAGGCCTTGAAGCCCAATGAGCACTACAGACCGCTTTACGCGGCTGCCGTGGCGCGCGCGCAGAGTGACCAGATTGCAAACCTGACAGCCACACGTGCTGTTACGATTGCCCTCAAGCCGCATGGCATGAAGGGGGCCATTGGCATCGGCCGGGTCAAAACCCCAACCATGGGAATCGTCTGCGCAAGGGAGCGCGAGATCCAAGGTTTTGAGCCAAGGCCCTATTTTGATCTTTGGGTTGATGTCAGTGACGGCAAAGAGGTTCTGCGGCTCAAGCACTTCCCTGCGCACGAAGCCCGGGTTTTTGATCAGGATTTGGCGCAAAGGATCATCGCATCCTTTGATCCTTGGAAAGGCCCTTTGCAGGTTACCTTTGAGAAAAAGAAGCAACCGCCACCACGCCTGATGGACTTGCCGCTCTTGCAGCAACGTGCGGCGCGCTGGGGCTGGTCGGCACAAAAAACGCTCGATGTGGCACAGAGGCTTTATGAGACCCACAAGGTTACGACGTACCCTCGAGCTGAGACCAAATATTTGCCGGAGGCCGAAAAGCAAAATGCCCAGGCCATGCTCGATGGTTTGCGGGAGCTGCCGTTTGTCAAAGTGGCCTACGAGAAACCAACATATCGCATGGGCAAGCGAGGCTGCTTTTCTGATGAAGGGCTTGCGGGGGCTTCGCACCATGCGATTATTCCGAACTTCAAGACCCGAGATAAATGGGCGCGTGTGCTTGGGGCATTGTCCGGTGATGAGCGCCGTCTTTTTGAACTGATCGCACTGATCTATACCGCAGCCATTGGCCCGGACCGTCTTTATGATCGCACAGAAATCTCGTTGATGGCTGGGCAGCGCAAATTTGCCGCAAGTGGTATTGTTGAGCGGCAACCAGGTTGGCGAGAGGCGCTCGGCGCAGATCCTGATGCCAGCAAGAAGAGCGACGCCGAGGCTGCGGCCATCCTGCCTCCGTGGAAAGACCGCCAGATAGTCGATGCCGTCAAAGCCGGGGCGGATAAAAAGACGACCAAGCCACCAGCTCGTTTCAATGAAGGCACCTTGATCAAAGCAATGCAGGAAGCGTGGAAATATGCCCGTGATCCAAAAACAGCGGAGCGCTTAAAAGGGGCCGCCGGGATCGGAACGCCAGCGACGCGCGCCTCCATTCTCGAGGGGCTGAAAACCCAGAACCTGTTTGAGGTCATTGATAAGCATCTAGCGCCAAGCATCCTCGCACTGGCGATCTACGACGTTCTGCTGAAAGAGGCCCCCGAAATCCTTGATCCAGCTGCGACGGCTGAAATGGAGCTGGCTCTTGATGGTATTCTCAAAGGGGAGCAGGATCCACGCACTGTGGTCGATACAATTGTGGCCCGCGCGGCGGCCTTGGCCGCAAAGATGGAGCAGCGGGGCCAGTCAGGCACCAAGCTCGATATTGATTTTACTACCAAACCGAGCCCAAAGATGCTTCAGGCCGCACGCGCCAAAGCGAAGCGGATGGGGACACGCTTGCCCAAAGGCGCAACAACTGACCGCAAGATCTGTTCGGAATTCCTTGGGCCGCGATCGGAAGGAAACGGTCCAAGTGATGCCCAGCTGGCCTTTGCGCGCAAGATTGCCAGTGACGCGAATGTCGACTTGCCGGACGCAATCCTTGGAGATCGCGCAGCCCTTTCTGCCTTCATCAAAAAGAACAAAGGCAAGTTGCCAAAGCGCGGTGCGAAGTCTGAGGGTATCAAAGATAGGCATGACCGACGGTAAGAGAGGGCAGAGATGAGCAGTGCGAAGAAATCATGGAAAGACGTCAAACCGGTGTTGTCAGGGTTTTCTTCCACCCAACTTTTGGGGCTGGTCCAGGACCTATACCGCCTGAATGCAGAGAACGCGTCCTTCATGCATTCCCGTTTCTTGAGCGGGGGGGATGCAAATAAGGACCATCTCAACCCTTACATGACAAGAATTCAGCGAGCGATCAGCCCAACGCAGCCCTGGAAAGAGGATGTAAAATTGGCCGCTGGCAGAAAAGCCATCAGTGACTTCAAGAAAGCCAATGGCAACATCCGTGATACACTGACCCTCATGATCTACTACGTCAAATGCGGCAATGATTTCACGCTTGAGTTCGGGGATATCGATGAAAGCTTTTACAACAGCTTGTGTTCAATGTTCTCGAGTGTTGTCCAAACCCTGATGAAACAACAAGATCAGGCTCTGTTCGCCGAGTTTTTACCCTTTCTTGAGGCGGAGCTTGCCCGCGTTGATGGTCAAATCGGTTGGGGATACCCAGATGAGTTGTCAAATCGACTTGCCGACCTGCAAGATGCCTTTGAATAGCGGCTTACGGCCTTGTATGTCACAAGGCCTGTAAGATGGACACCCGGTGCGGCAAGACAGGCCGCGCTGGCCATTGACCAGCTCCAATGTAAGCCGCGTTGCCGTCCATAGAACCATTCTTTTGCGGCAGTATGCAAAATCTTGTTCTTGTGAACTCACACAGTCGATCATGGAAATGCGGCGCGGCTTGTGGCAATATCCTATAATGATTGAATTTCGCACTCTCGCCGAAGACCATCCGGACCTCACACATTCTCCGTTGCTTCGGTGCGCTATCTTGACCCTGCAATATGCGCAGGAGCACAAATCAATCGGCTTGACCAAAACCAAGGCCTTCAAGCGCGCTTTCGTACATTGGGCTGTCGAGCATTTCGACTGGCCAGGGAAAAGCGCTGAAGAAATGTTCCGCTATAATAAGGTGATCAATGAATATGAGTTTCCACCGCTTGAAATTTTGCATTTTCTTCTGATCTCATTGCGCTTGGGGCGTCACTTCAAAGGTGAGTTTCGACCGACCAAGCGCGGTACAGAACTTGCGCAAAACCCTGGCCGCCTGTTTGCCGAGTTGATCCCGTACTTTGTATTCCGCATCGACCACGCCTCCTATGCACGCTTCGACGACCGTCCCTTCGGAAAATGGGACGTCTGGATGAATGTGATCAACGTAGAGGCTGATCATGGAACGACCGAGGCTAGGTTGTTTGAAACCTTTCACGGAGAGCCAGAAGATTGGCACACTGCAGGTTGGCGAGAGATGGCCGCGTTCTCATCTTGCGTGGTACGACCACTCGAATGGGCGGGGTTACTGATTGAGACCCGTGAAGATGGCGCTGGCAAGCAGGTGTGCCATGTGTTCAAGACACCGCTCTGGCGCAGTGCGCTCAAACTTGACACCGACGACATGCTGAAACGGATGTCAGTTCAGTGAGAGCAGTGCTTACGGACACCATAACGCCCCGCTGCTTGCGGCCCATTTGTATGTACCGGCTGCTGTTCGCAAATGATTTCTGGCATGTTCTCGGAAGTCGCTCATATGTATCCGGCCTGTTGATCGACACGCGGGTCGTGGCCTTGTTGGGGTTACGC